>JAEEGL013594874.1_pt1 | contig 10060 bp, 13 predicted proteins | sample 9134231 | NCBI WGS metagenome assembly JAEEGL01 (sample SAMN16246548, study PRJNA631951) | gut metagenome | biome: gut microbiome; feature: rumen; material: fiber-attached | host: Bos | place: Iran: Karaj | collected 2018-10 | reverse complement strand
CTTCATCTGAATTTAATCCTGATAAATATATAGAAAAAGAAGATACCTCGATTGCCGGTGTTGAAAAGGGACATGAAATGACCTTCACCGAAGCTGATAGTGGTAATGTTAATCCAAATTTCGAAGAATGTGATGGTTTTCAAAATAACTGCCAGACATGTGTTGTTGTCTTTGAGGCCAGATTGCGAGGATATGATATTGAAGCAAAAGCATTTGAAATGTCATCGAATGCTTTTGATCTTTCAGGAAATACAAGTCTTGCCTGGTTAACTCCAGAAGGAGAGCATCCCGATTACATTATGAACTTTGAAGCCAACACTGTTGATTCCGTATATGATTTTATTTCTGAGACAGTAAAACCAGGAGAAAGATACACATTAGAAGGAAGCTGGAAAGAGTGCTTTGGATGTGGTCATATCATTTCCGTATTTAGAGAGGAAACAGGTAATCTAGTTTTCTATGATCCTCAGGTAAATATGACTTATAATGCAAAATCCATAAAGGAAGATTTCTTAAATTTTATGCAAAAAGGAAATACAGAGGATACTGCTATTAAACTCTTAAGAGTAGACAATCTTGATATCGACATTGATTTTATTGATTCAATTGTAAGAAGGAGTCAGAATTATGCTTAATGAAGAAATAAAGGCATTTGCCATTAAACAAGGCTTTAAAGATGTAAAAGAGATTGGTAAGTATAAAGAGTTTACAGTGTATCAACCATTTTTCACAGATGGCAAAAAACATATCGTTGGATATCCTCAATATATCTTAGTAAGGGATAAAGAAATAAAATTACAAGTTGATACAAATTTTGAAATTACTAAAATAGTTTTTCCAGAAAATTCAAAAGATTAAATCACTTATTTTTCTAAAATCTTTTTTCTTCTCTCACCAAATGATAGCCCACACGTCTATACTTAACCAGAGGTATTATCATGTGTGTTTCACCAGTAAGTATGTTTGGCGGGGGAGGAATTGATCCTTTACTTGCCCAAAGATATGCGGTTCTCAATGAGGAAATCAGGCGAAAGAGGATTGCAAAACAAAAAGGCGTTGACCCGCTCATAGGTGTTGACCATCCACGGGTTGAATCTGTAGAACAGCCTGCAATGTCTTTGGAAGATCTTCGCAAAATGTATGCAAACCCCATCTTGCAGCAGATACCTATACATGTTGCATACAAAATCCTGCAGCAGCTTTGTGATTCGGATGAATCCTGGTATTTCCCCTACAGGCCGGTGGAGTGGTGGAGAGATAAATCTAAGCTTTATGAATAATAATCCAGCAGCTTCCTTGCAAAACTATACGCATTTTTGATGTCAGTAAAGTTATCAAAATAATCTTTGTGGTAAAGCATGCGGTTGTCAAAAAAGTCTTTGGCTTCCTGCATGGTGATATCTCTTACCGGCTTAGAAGATATTATTTTTGTATAAACCGAAAGCATAACGGCAAAGTCGTGAAGGATTGGGACTTTCATGCAGTTTGAAATTGTACCTCTTCCAATTCCAGGGTCGTTTTGTAAAAGTTCAAAATTGGTTTCCAGGTCCGGTTTAAAATATGGGTCGGCTTTAAAATTGGAAAGCATGCAAAGATTATGAGCGCAGGCGTTTCTGATTCGGCGGACCGGTTCAAAGTGTTTTATGTATTCACAATCTCTGTTGAAGTAGGCGTAGTAATAATCATAAAAGCTTACAAAATCTCCAAAAGAAACCATTTCTACAAAATTCCAGACAGCAGGGGTTGCTGCATATTTTTCAAAAGAGTTTCCGTAATTAGTTATTCTTGGAAATTGAATAACACCGTCTTTTATTTTTGGATGGCTTTGATAAAATTCTTCTACAACCTCGTATCCGTCATCGGCTTCGTTATTCTGGCAGTCATTAACAAGTTTTACTTTAAGGGAATGTTCCAGATCTATTGTCATTTTAAGCAGAATCTTACGAAGATACATATCAATCGTAGAAAGTTCAACCAGATGCCCAAAGTCGAGCCCATTATATTTACCGGTTTTAGTCTGATCATTACAGATGGTACAGTACTGTTTGAGCCTGAAAAAGTAATTGTTCTTCTGCAAAAACTCTTTTGCTTTTTCTTCATCCATCAGATTAAAGGAGAGCCCTAGTTCATTTTTGCAGTAATCAATAATCTGTGGAACTGTCAGTTTTTTAGATTTTGTGTATTCTGTTGCGCCATCTTTCTTTCCCATTATTTCTTTCCTCCGTCAACCTTTGCAGCCATGGCCTTAACTTCATCTTTCCAGCGTTTTACAAGTCGGGCAGGGGAGAGTGGTTGTGCTTGTCTTCCCCAGCTGAGCATTGTTTCAAAAACTTTTTCAAACTGGCTGGAGGAAAAGGTGATTGTTGTGGACTCTTCATCTTCGGTAAAGTTCTGGTCGTCGGCCCATTTGTGATTTTTGATCCATTCTTTGGCGTAATCGGTGAAGCGGATTTTGAATTTCTCGATGTCGTCGCCGGCAAAGGCTCCGAGTCTTCCGCCACCGCTGTAATTGTTTATATCGAAATCTTCCGGTAGTTCAAAGGTTTCAGGCAGAATTACGATGTCAGACATAAAGTTCAAATCGTACATCAAAATAACATCGGCGTACTCACTGTAGCCCCAGACATAAACGGAACCATTTTCCAGAATCAGCTGATAAGGCCAGATAATGCGCTGTTTGTCTTTATTTGTGTACGACTTGTTATAACGAAAGCGGATTTTTTGATTTTTATTCAAAGCATTATAAACGCGGTCCCAGTTGCGCACATTTATATCAAATTCCATTTGAGGAGAAACTACAACGCGACCCGAAGAAAGCACTGCGTCATTTTTTGCAACCTCAGGCTGAAGAAAATAAATAAGCTTTGTTACGCTTTCAAATAGGGGAGTGCCCTTGTACTGCTGTAAAAGTCCGCGTAGACTGGCAACAAGAGCAATGTTCTTTTTGGTTTCTTCGGAATAAATCCGTTCTTCATAAGCAGGGTTAATTGCATAACTACCATTAACAAGTTGTTCCTTGATGAGTTCAAGATCCTTCAACTTCCTGATAGTTCTGAAAATATGAGATTCAGAAAGCTTAAAATATCTTGCAAAATATTTTGAATTATATTGCACCTGAGAGTTCTCAGATGCATCTCTAAGAATTCTTAAAATCTCATAACATCGGTCATCAAGTTCTTTGTCTGATACAGCCTTTTTCTCACGCTGCCTGTCATCCCGCATCAGTTCATTCTGATGTTTTTCTTCCTCACTAAGTTTTCTACTCATACTCTCATTATAACATGATAATTCTAGATGTCTATCATTTTATGAGAGTAGAGTAGTTGAGCAGCAAACCAGCCTTATTTTAAATCCTCTGTTCCAATATACATCCACTTATGGCAGAGCTGGTAGTTCAATGCTGGACATTGATTACTTCCATCATTTGGGTTTCCACCAACGTTTACGCCTTTTTTGGTGCCGCAGTATTCGCATTGGTACCAATCGTTTTGTTTAGCAAACACTTTATTAACAATAGCTCCACTAATTGCTGTTGCAACAAGGTCAGTCAATAATCCCATATATATAATCCTCCTTTATTTCAAACTTCCACCACGTATTCTCATTGCGTCTTTTTGTGTTCTTGAATATGCAACATATGAATAAGTTCCATCGTCGTGTGGGTATTCATAGTAATTTTCCGGATATAACCCCTTACCTGTATCTCGTATTTCAATCTTTATATAATTTGCATACTGATCTATATTCCAATCCTTAATTGGAACATTTAACAAATGAGAAATATTTAAATCTGGATTAGTCTCAAATTCAGAAAGCATATAGTCTTTATCGCCAGCTATAATAAATCTTTCATACCAAAAGCATCTTGTTTCTTTATCATAGATGGCTACTTCAACAACATTTGCTGGTGCTTTAATGAAAGAGGGATTATAATGTGCCGTCATTTCTACTATATTATTTTTTGACTCGTAAGCTTTTCGGGCAAGAACTTCTGCAGATGCAAAACCAACACAAACAAAAATGGTAATAACAAAACAAATTAATTTTCTAAAACTCATATCAACAAAAATAGCCGCTAAATAAAAATCGTCTAGGGCTTTTTTAAATTATTTTAAAAGTCAGATTTTAATGTTATAATAAACTTATGACAAAATACCATTTGAATCATGTGTTTCCATCAATAGATAGTATGACTCGCAGTGACTGTACACAGCTTGGAGACTATGTTGCGAATTGTTTATTGAACGAAGATAAATATATTTATTGTCCTGAGTGTGGTGAAAAGAATATTAAGAACAATGGGCATGTTGGTGGAAAACAAAGAGGGGTTTGTCCAACTTGTGGCAAAAGCTTTAATGTAGGCCGTCCACCTTTAATGTATCGCTCCAGGCTTTCAAAAGAATTGTGGTATGATTTTATTGTCGAAATGTTTAATCTTTCTTATCAAAATGAATGGGCAGTACCAAAATTTGATTGTATCAATAAAAATACTGCTACTAGAATGTATAAACGTTGTATTGAGTATATTGATGAATATAAAGACGAATATGGCAGACCGTTTAGTGCTATTATAAATAATGTAAGATTTTCAGAAGCAAATTATGCCAGAATTGAAGCAGAAATGAAAACTCATGAAGCTCTCAAAAATGATTAAAAAAATTATATAAAATCACTAATTAACTAGGAATTCTCAAAATAAATTCTCTATATTATATTCGGAGAATTTATTATGAATACAATCGAAAACAACAATTTACAGCAGTTTGCTTCGGCAGAATTTATTCCAACAGAAGAAATAAATTCTGTAATCCTTAAAGCTCAAGCAGGCGATAAGTCTGCCTTAAAAAAAATTGTTAAATCGTGTCAGTATTTAATTCTAAATGTTGCAAAAAAATCTGGCGTTCTTTCTTGTTCAAAAGGTTACGAAGATGATATTATCAGCAGCGGTAATATTGGTCTTTTACTAGCTATTCGTAATTTTAATATTTCTAAAGGCATTCCATTTATTCCTTATGCAAAAGTTTGTATCAGTGGTTCTATTTATGATTTTTTAAATTCCAATCATCAAATCCATTATTCAAAAAAAGCTATCCAGGATTTAAACAAGCTTTCAAAAAAGGGGGAGCAGGCTCTTCTTTCAAACGAGCGCAAGCTCGAGCTTTCTCGCGTTTCTTACAAATTCGTTCCTCTTTTTGCCAAAAATAGTTCTGGAGATGAATTTAATATTTGTGATTCAGAAGGAATTGTTTTTAACGATACTCCAGAAACCCAATATATTAAAAAGCAAGAAAGACAACTCGTATTAAAATTCCTTTCAGCTTTATCTGAGCGGGAAAGCTTTATACTCAAAAAGTTCTTTGGCATTAATTGTGAGCCTCTTTCTTTTTCAGAAATTGGAGGCCTTTTAAATATCTCTAAGCAGCGAGTTGGTCAAATTTATCAAGCTGCAATTAAAAAAATCAAACAAGCAAATTCTAATTTAATAATCTCTGATTTAGTAGCTGCATAATATTATTTTGGAGGTGCTTATGGATATTAAAACAAGCTATTCAAGCTTTGACCAAGCTTTTGATTTTATGGAAAGCAAAATTAGGCAATGTCCGAATTTTGTTGAACTCCCTGATTTTTTGTCTCCCTTCCAAACTCTTACTAATGGTTTTAAACCTGGAGAAATTACTCTTGTAAAAGGTTCAAAATGCGACGAGCTTTTCACTTCCTTGCTTCATGCCTTTGTGACAAATAATATTTTTACTTATATCATCTCTAAAAGATATTCTGATTGCTACATTGGTTTGAATCTTCTTAAATATGGGCTAGGAAAATCAAAGCGGAATCCTCGTAATTTACAATGCTTGTATTCAGGCTGGTTTGATCAAAACGACTTGGAAGAATTAAAAAAGGAATATGAAAAAGAGCATCCTTTTGTTACAAGCCAATTTTCTGAATACAATATTGATGAGATTTGTGATAGTATTCGAATCTTTGCCCAAGGTTATAATCCAGACTTGGATTCCAAAAAAATCCTTATCTTAAGTGATATTGCCTTTGAAGATTTGAAAAAGCTAAAAACTCTGGCAGAAGTTTTCAATTTACCCGTAATTGTATTTATGCCCAACGAAGGACAAAAATCTCCTTATGTGGAATGTGAAATCAATATTGCAAAACCTCAAAATATAGTAGAGCCGTCTCTTTCAAAAACTCAAGTCTATTCAATTAATATCAAAAATTTTATTACACTGCAGGAAGGAGAAGGGGAGCTATGTTTTGACACATCGCTTTCTGCCTTTATTCCAAACAAAGAAACAACAGAAAATGCCCCCGTTATAACCCAAGAAGAAATTGATAAAATTTCTTAAAAAAAAATTACAAATCACTAATTAACTAGGATTTCGCAAAATAAATTCCTTATATTATATTTGCGGGAAAAAGGTTTTTCCAAGTTCTTTGACAATTTAAAGTATATATTTACAGCTTTTTTTAAATAAGGAGTTTATTTAACATGGCTAAAAAAATTCTTTCTTTTCCTATTTTTGATCAGTTCTTCAGTTCTTTCTCAAATACATACACAATTAAATGTATAAAAGAATTTGGTTTCGTGGAGGAATTCAAAATTAATTTTGATTATTCTGATAAATCAGATTCAGAATTCAAAACTCTTATTTCTAATCATTTCGATAACTTACTTACTTTTTCATCAAACGAGTACATCTTTACTGAGTTTTTTATTAATTATACAAAAAAAAGCTTAAACATCTATTTTCAAAAATGGGAATCTTATACCACAGACAATCTAAGTATAACAAACTTAAAAAATATAAATGTATTTAAAGACTTTTTTCTAAATTATAAGGCTCCACAAAAATCTATCCAATTTACTTATCGGGTTAAACGCAGTAAGCCTCAATTTTGGATTCATTTTGATGATGATCAGTTAGATCAAAAAAACTATATAACAAAAAAAGCTGAGATTATTAATAAAATAAACACTATTAATTCAGAACCTTTTACTCTATCCGGCATATTTCCATACTATACATACAAATATATAGCGCTAAGGTGGGGCATTTAAATATTTTTACTTCTGCTGGTTTACCATAACCAGCAGATACTCATAATTGAATATTAAACTTGTGAGTATAGTACTTGCATGGTATAATTTTATAAGGAGTTTATTGATGGACGAAAAATTTTTTAATCTAGAGCTGGTTTTTGAAAAAAATATTGAAGTAAATGAAGAATTAAAAAATAAAATTTCACAAGTGATTGAAGAAAATAAACTTGATGAATACGATGATCTTCCGGAAGAACCTGATTTCTTTAATAATTTTCATAAGTATGCAAAAATTGACGGAAACTCCATAAAAGCAGAATGCAAAAATGTATCAATTTCTGATTCTGATTGGGTCCTTTTAGATACAGAATCAAAAGGCAGCGATTTGGCCAGAGCATTTAAAGATATGAAAATCGGCCTAAAACTTCATATGTCTTTTGAGGCTGAAGATTATGATGGTGAAGATTCTATACATAAAAGATATTACATCGGAATTTGTGAGTCTGGTGAATTTAATAAAATCGGAGATAAAGAAATAAGCACTAATTCATATGACTGGCTTAATGAAGATTATGAAGGTTTTTTTGAAAGATATACTTTTCCCTTTAATAAATAATTAAAAGCTTTTTTTGAATTATTTAGAAGGAGTATATTGAATGACGCTAGAACAAAGATTACTCACAATAGATGAAGAAATTCCACAAATAACAAAATATCAACCAGGAAAAGCTACTACTATCGAAGAGCTCTGGAAAGATTTTATAGAACCTAGGCTCCCAGATCCAAAAATTGCAGTCAAATGGTTTTACTTCTTAAAAAAATATTGTGAAGACCCAAGTATTGAACCTGTTTTTGCAATTCGAACATATGGGAATTGGAAGAATTCAAAAGAGAAAGATGATAAAACTTTAAGAAGAGGTTTTTATAATCTTACAGATGCAGGTTTTTCATTTTTCTACACTGATAATTTTTTTGCTGCTTATTTTGAAAAATTAGCATTAATGAAAGTAGATCCTGATAATTATTATGAAGAGTTTAAAGACTTGATGAAATCAAGAAAATTCCCAGCAAGATTTCCTTTTTCAAAAGAAATGCATAAAGATCCAGTTACTGGAAAAAAAGTTAAAGCAGATGTAGAAACTGCCCGTGCTGCATATAAAATTGATGGAACAAATGGTCCTGATGTGGGGTTCACCGGTTTATATTACCTCGCTCATATATTTGACACAGGAGAAGGGATTAATGTAAATGGGAAAAATATGGAAATTGGAGCAATCTTAAAGTCTTTTGATGATAGGGGTAATTATTCAGATTGGACAATTCATTCAGATAAATATGGCAATTTTTACGCAAGAGATTTGAAAAATGTTTCAAATAGAATACCTAATGTTGATAGTAAAAAATTATTTGCTTCACATTTCTTAAGATTTGCATGTCCTATGAATTATGTTCTTACTCCAGCAACAAAAAATCATATTTGGGACACAGTAAGAAAAGAAACTGGTATGCTTGAACGAGGAATGCAACTAAATGTTGGAGAATGTGATGAGCTTCAGGAGTATGCAAAAAAGCAGCTGCGAATTTATTATGGTAAAAACAAGAACGGTAAATACTACTTTGATGAATTCATCGAAGCTATTGCCGTTTATGATGATGGAAAAATTATAGATGATCCAGGTAAAAAAAGAATAAACGTCGAATATGAAATTGGTAATCATCCTAGGAAAAATAAAAATAGTGATGGTTCTGAAAATAATACTTCTTCGAATGCTAAACCCAAACCTTATACTTATGATGGTCAACAATATAGCGGTAGGGGACTTTGTTTAGCTGTCATAAAAGATTATGTAAAACAAAATCCTAATATAACAATAGATGACCTTAAAAATGCCTGGAAAATCAAAGGTGTGGCATATGTTGTTAAGAATAAAAACACAGAACTTACCAAGAACGATGAAGCTCATCATAACTATTTTAAAGAAGAATTATCATTAAGTGATGGCACAAAAGCAGTTGTATATAATCAATGGATAAAACCTCTTGTTGATATTTTTATAAAACAAGCAGAAACATATGGATTTGTAATTCAAAAAAATATTGTAAAACAAGACTAAATAAACACCTATATTAATTAGTAAGATGAACAATAAAATAACTAAATTTCTCAAACACTTAAAAAACAAGGATTTTTTCCGTGGAGCTGCTGTCATCTTTTGGAAAAAAGAGAATGGAAAAAAATATGTTCTCTTATCCAAAAGAAGCGGTGGCTATGGTACAGGTTATTACAGTAATCAAGGGGGACATCAGGACTCTGTAGATTTTGAAAAGGGCAAATGGAACTACTTAAATACTGCTGTTCGTGAAGCAGGAGAAGAGACCAAAGTAATTCCTCGAAACGCCCTTGCAGCTGCAAAAGCTTTTTTCTTAGAAAATCCTGATTTTAAGTTTAGAGCAAAACGAATACGGAATTTTAATATTCATGTATATCATCATGTTACTTTTGCATGCCAGGTAACAGGAAAAATGGCAACCGAAAAATGGTATAAGGAAAGCAGTGAAAGCTATGCAGGTACTATGAACTGGTATGCGCTAGATAAGCTTCCAAAGAAGATATTATTTGTTTGCAGACTAAACATTTTATATGTAAGACTATGTTGCAGATAAGGAGACAAAAATATGAAATCAGAATTAGCACAAATATTTGTAGATACGCAAACACAATACAATACAAATCCTGTTTTGATTCAAAGCGGCCACGAAACTCGAAAGAACACAAAACTTTATGCCGAAGCCGATGAAGTTGAATGTGAAAAAAATCGTTTCGCAGAAAAGTGTAAAATTGTAGTTTCTAAAAAACGCTCCTTCGAAGCTGCTTCAAATTATAAAGGACAAAAAACAACTGTCCTTAATTTTGCAAGTAGCTTTTGTCCGGGTGGGGGAGTAAAGCATGGTGCCAGGGCGCAGGAAGAATGCCTTTGCCGCTGTTCCACTTTGTACGACAGCCTTGTG
>JAEEGL013045036.1_pt1 | contig 10060 bp, 9 predicted proteins | sample 9134231 | NCBI WGS metagenome assembly JAEEGL01 (sample SAMN16246548, study PRJNA631951) | gut metagenome | biome: gut microbiome; feature: rumen; material: fiber-attached | host: Bos | place: Iran: Karaj | collected 2018-10 | reverse complement strand
GCTCCGCCCTTAAGATCATCCTTGCTGCATCTTTCAAACCCAAAATCCTCAGGCGTGATCACCGTGGTCTTATACCAGCCGTCCTTGATCTCACAGATCTTGGTAGGAGCAGAGAGCGAGATCTCATCAAGCTTATCCATTCCATATACTACCATTCCGCGACGTATGCCCAAACTGGTAAGAACCTGCGCAAGAGGTTCAACAAGATATTCATCATATACACCTAGCAGCTGCATCTTGGGAGATGCAGGATTGGTAAGAGGTCCGAGTATATTGAATACTGTCCTGAATCCCAACTCCTTGCGGATAGGTCCCACATATTTCATTGATGTGTGATACTTCTGCGCAAAGAAAAAGCACATACCAACCTCATCCAGCAGTTTTACACACATCTCAGGACTCTGGTCGATATTAACGCCCAATGCCTCAAGACAGTCGGCCGTTCCGCAAAGTGATGATGCCGCACGGTTACCGTGTTTGGCAACTCTTATTCCACCTGCTGCCGCGATTATCGCCGTAGTAGTGGAAATATTAAAGCTCCCGGCATTGTCTCCGCCTGTTCCCACTATCTCAAGTACATCATCTCCGGCATCAACCTTTGTTGCATGATCACGCATTGCTGCCGCACATCCAGCTATCTCTGCCGTAGTCTCCGCTCTTGCGCTCTTGGTGGACAAAGCCGCCAAAAAAGCCGCATTCTGAGTAGGCGTTGTCTCGCCGCTCATGATCTCATTCATGACAGCATATGCTTCATCATAGTTTAGATCTTCTTTATTGACGATCTTAACGATAGCTTCTTTTATCATACTCATCAACCCTCCGCTTTATCAATTTAAACTGTTAAAACTTTTTTAAATTAAAGCATATGCAGTAACTCATGTCAAGAGGTTTTAAGGTATAAGACAACTTAAAAGAGGATGTACCGAACCGGCACATCCTCTTTCTTGACAGCACTGATAGTGACTTATCTGCTAAATGTATCGTAATACTCTTCCAATGCTTTCTCAATGATATCAAATAATCTCTTCATAACCATACCTCCTTTTGCTATACATCCGCCGATATATTATGTCCGTATCGGTTTGTTCCCTTCTTTCTGACTTAATGATAACAGTTTGACTTGTTAGTGTAAAATACATATAATGTTATATATGTCATACCTTTTGGGTATGGGTGGAGGAACAGATATGGAACTGCGTCATATAAGATATTTTCTGGTCGTAGCCGAGGAAGGTAATCTCACCAGAGCAGCGGAGAGACTCATGATAGCACAGCCACCTTTAAGCCGTCAGATAAAAGATCTGGAGGAAGAACTGGGTGCGCCTCTTTTTATAAGAAAGAATCATGGAGTGACCCTGACTGAGGAGGGAGTAAGATTCAGGCAATATGCCAATCAGATACTTGCATTGTCTGAGAGATCTGTTGAAGATATCAAGGATATGAGTGGAGGATTGCAGGGCATATTGTATCTGGCAACGGTTGAAGCAAAAGCCCCGCAGATCATATCAGGGTGGATAGCGGATTTTTCATCCCGATATCCGAATGTGGAATTCAATCTGTGGAACGGTAATACGGATGATGTAGTACACAGAGTCCGCAGCGGTCTGTGTGAGATCGCGGTCATAACCGCTCCGTATGATCAGGAAGAATTGCTCGGTGTCGAGGTATACAGAGAACCCTGGGTTGCAATGATCCCAAAGAACCACCCCCTTGCCGGAACAGCGGGTGACAGTATTGAACTGAAAAAACTGGGAGATTATGAATTGATGATCCCATCAAGAGCATCTCGCCTAAGAGAGATAGAAGACTGGTTTGCTCCGCTTGATATAGTACCCAAAGTAGTCTGTCGTCTGGCACATATGCAAAATGCAATAGAACTTACAAGGGACGGCGTCGGAATATCAATATTCCCGGCATCGGTCGCAGACTACGTCAAGGATGACATAGTCATAAAAAAGATCATTAAGCCATCCGTATCCGCCACTTATATATGTGTAAGGAGTAAGGAGCATACACTGTCCAAGCTCGCCAAAGCATTCTGGGATGCGGCAGTGGGTGCATCTGACAATGATCTAAATACCTAGATCATATACTGATCCGTTAACAGAGCCTGCTGCCACTCAAGCAGATCCGCAAGTGTCACCTTATCCAATACAGATCTTACTGATTCGTCAAGCTTGCCCCATAACCTGTCACAGACCATGTCCGTAAGATTCTCGCTTGAGACTTCTCCGAGATTATCCACTACCGACATGTCTCCTTCAGCGGCTTCAAGTATCCTGCCAACGGTATATCCATCAGGCTTATCGCTTAAGATATAACCGCCTTTGGCACCCCTGATACTCTTTACCAAACCGGCTTTATTAAGCATTGCGATTATCTGCTCGAGATACTTCTCAGATATATCCTGCCTTCTGGCTATATCCTTAACCTTGACTGGCTCGCCTGTGGTATACATTCCCAGATCCACCATTACTTTTACAGCATTTTTTCCCTTAGTTGATATCCACATACAGATCCCCTTCCTTAACCAAGTCATATACCAAGATGTTCCGTATCACGTATCTATATTACACCATTCCCATAGAATTAGTCAACTTATAATATAAAAAACAAAATCATTGCGCCTCACTATATATGTAAGTATAATATTTTCTAAGAGGGTTATGGGCAGAATATCATGCCCCACTGTAGGTTATAAAGGATAAGGAGGTATTCTTATGGCTTGTTTTATAGTATCAGGAGCCGAGGCCATAGTAGTTAAGGCTGTGGAGAAGGTTGAAGAGAAAAAGGAATTAAAACGGATCGAGTCCGGCGAATCAGCCGAAGCTACCGGCAAGATCCCGCTTAGCAGGAAACTTAACTGGTTAAGCAAGATGTTATGCGGTGGTGTGATCTTACTTGCATTCGAACATATATGGCACGGAGAGGTGGTTCCCTACTTCCCGTTCCTTACTGCGATGAACGATCCTGCCGATACGGCGGAGATGTTACATGAGATGGCTACCGTCGGTGTATGCATGGCTGTGCTTATCACTGCAGTATGGGTATGCATGTGTGTAGTTGCGGATGCTATCGTTAAGCGTTCGGCTAAAGATTCACAGACCAACGAAGCATAAGGGGAGACTTGATATGACACTTTTAACTACCGTATTTGCAGCTGTGATCGCAACAGTTATCTGGTATAACCGCAAAGATGACAGTATGAAGATGGGTATTCTGTTATTCCTCTATTGGGGAGCATCCATCATGTGGCTTGTTGATGCCATATTTGAATATGCAGAACTTGGAGCCGAGTATTTTGCCCCGGCCGCTGAAGATATGATCAACGATCTGTTCCTTGGGCTGTCCGTAGTAGCACTCGGACTTGTTATATGGATAGTAAGACTTCTTATACTCGATCCTAAAGGCAAGATCAGAAGGACACTTACTGAGAGCCATTAACAGTCTCTCTGTTGTGTCTTCTCACTCTGTTGATATGACGCTCAAAATCTCCGCTTTCCAGCAATTCGGCCAGGACTAACTGCTGGAGAGTCGGAACCGGGCATTCATAGAAACCGACCCTTTCTTCGAATCTATCCAGCAAACGCATCGGAAGTACCATATAAGCACATCTGACAAAGCTGCCTATCGTCTTTGTAAAAGTATTCACATAGATGACCCTTCCTTCAGTATCAATGGAAAAAAGAGTCTCTTCCGGCTTTCTGCTTGGTGTGAACTCTGATTCAAAATCATCCTCCACTATAATCGAATCCGTCTTTGAACTCCACTTAAGATATTCACGCTTTTTGGACGCTGAAGCAGTGACTCCGCTCGGAAAACTCCTGTAAGGCGTTATGTGAAGGACATGCATCTTCCCTGCCCACAATCTGCGGCTGTCGATCCCGTCATGAGTCAACTTAAGCATCTCAATATCGGCTCCTCCCGCCTCATAAACCTTGGCGATCTTCTGGTAAGAAGGGCTCTCGATCCCATATGCTATATTTCTTCCAAGAGTCTGTACTATGAGTCCGTAAAGATATTCCGCCCCCGCTCCGATAATGATCTGCTCCGGCGTCACACTTATCCTGCGGCTGCGGGAAAGATAATCGCACAGGACTTTTCTGAATCTCAGATCACCCTTCTGCGGAGATCTCTCCAATATATAGGAATCATATTCACTTAAAACTCTTCTCACCGTCCTTGCATAGATGGAATATGAGAATTCCACCTTACCCGCCTCACTTTTCCTGTTTACATTGTCCGCAAAAAGATCCGGCGACTCAGTCTCATGTATATGCGTGGAAGGAATATAAACGTCACGATCATCAAAGATCACAAAATAACCGCTCTTTTCCCTGGGGCTTATGTATCCTTCCTCTGTAAGCAGTTCATAGGCATGCTCTACGGTGATAACACTGACCCCCATACTCTCAGCCATGATACGCTTGGAAGGGAGCTTTGCTCCTTTGCGGTATCTGCCTGCTATAATGTCGCTACGGACTTCTTCATAAATGTTAAGATATCTTTTTCCGTTCATATCTGGTTATATAAAATATTTCAAATCTGATAATTTTCATAGTACCAGTTCAATGATATATTGTCATCATACGATCAGTCAAGTACAGATCGCAAAGCTGTCTAATAAAGGAGATTAGTTATGAAAAAGAATCAGATTATCAAGATCACTTACGCCGGACTTATGGCGGCGTTATGCTATGTCGGTTACGCTGTATTCCCTGCTATAAATGCTTCCGGCACCAAGGTTCACATAGGTAATGCTTTCGTAGTATTGGGAGCTCTGTTTTTAGGCGGACCCTACGGCGGACTTGCGGGAGCTATCGGATTATCACTGGCTGACATCATCGGCGGTTATGCCGCTTCAGCTCCGAGAACATTCATCTGCAAGTTGGTCATAGGTCTTATAGTTGGTCTTATTGCTCACAAAGTGGGACATATCACCGAGGATCACAACAAGGGCCAGATCATAAAATGGTCCGCGATCGCAACAATAGCCGGCCTGGGCTTTAACTGCATATTTGAGCCTTCACTTAAATATGTATGGTACACGCTCTTATTCCCGAACGCGGAAAAAGCGGCATCTGCTATTAAAGCCTTAATAGCAGTTACCACTTATGCCACTTTGATCAACGCGGTAATCAATTCAGTCATCGCGATCATTCTGTATAATGCGATCCGCCCGGCTCTGATAAAAGCCGACATCTTTCCATCTTAAATGATCAACCGTTAAAAAGCGGTGTTGAGAGATATCTGTCACCTGAATCAGGTAAGAGTGCAACAATATTCTTACCTGCATTCTCAGGTCTCTTGGCAAGTATTGAGGCAGCCTTAAGTGCAGCGCCGGAAGAGATACCTACCAGGATTCCCTCACTTACGGCAAAAGCCTTGCCTTCAGCAAAAGCATCTTCATTTTCTATTGTGATGATCTCATCATATACGGAAGTATTAAGTGTATCCGGAACAAAACCTGCACCGATACCCTGAATCTTATGAGGTCCCGCAACGCCAGTAGACAATACTGCACTTGTAGCAGGCTCAACTGCAACCACTTTTACATTGGGATTCTTCTCTTTAAGATACTCACCTACACCGGTAATAGTTCCACCTGTACCAACTCCGGCTACGAATATATCAACCTTGCCGTCTGTCTGCTCCCAGATCTCGGGGCCTGTAGTAGCCTTATGCGCTGCAGGATTGGCCGGATTAACAAACTGTCCTAAGATAACAGCTCCCTCTATCTCATTCTTAAGTTCCTCAGCCTTGGCGATCGCTCCCTTCATACCCTTGGCTCCTTCAGTAAGTACAAGTTCTGCACCATATGCCTTAAGTAAGTTCCTGCGCTCCACACTCATTGTATCGGGAAGAGTAAGTATCGCTCTATATCCCTTGGCTGCTGCAACAGCTGCAAGACCGATACCGGTATTACCACTTGTAGGCTCTATTATGGTAGCACCTTCCTTGATGATACCTTTCTTCTCGGCATCCTCTATCATGGCAAGAGCTATACGATCCTTAACCGATCCGGCCGGATTAAGATACTCAAGCTTGGCAAGAATGGTTGCCTCTGTGACACCTGCCTTCTTAGAATAACCGTTAAGCTTAAGCAAAGGTGTATTACCTATAAGTTCTGATGCGCTTTCATAAATTTTACCCATTTTCTTTTCCTCCTTAGAATCTGTTCTTTATTTGTTGTGTCAGTTGGTGTTTTATTCCCTAGTAAGTATATAGGAATCATATGTTTTATTGTTGAGTTGATTATAGTACCTCAAAAAATACTTTGTCAACACTTTTTTTAAAAAATTTTTCAACTCATCACAACGTCATTAATATAACAAGAAAACGGATGCCTCCTTTACGAAGCCATCCGTCCTTATTCTCTCATATAATATATATCCTGTTTGCTGTATCACAGCGCGTCTTTAATCCTGTCAAGAGTTTCCGTAATAATGCTGCGCGGGCAGGCCACATTGATCCTCTGGAATCCTTCACCCACCTTGCCGAATATCCTTCCGCTGTCGAGCCAGAGTCTGCACTTTTTGATTATCATATCATCAAGTTCTCTTACTGAAAGACCCGTGCCGTTAAAATCAAGCCACACCAGATAAGTTCCCTCATGGGGCGTCATCCTGACTCCGGGAAGATTCTTCTCAACATAGTCCTTAACATATTCAATGTTGCCGCGAACGTATTCCATCATAGCTTCATACCACTGTCCGCCGTCTCTGTATGCTGCCTCGGTGGCTGCAAGCCCAAGTACACTTAGCTGACTGATGCCACATGCATCTACCTGCTTTCTTACGGCCGCCCTGAGCTTAGGGTTCGGTATGAATATATTGGAGATAAGCATGCTCGCCAGATTAAACGTCTTGCTCGGTGAAGTACAGGTTATGCTCATGTCGGCATACTCTTTCTTAATCGTTGCAAAAGGTATATGTCTGCCCTCAAAAACAAAATCCTCATGTATCTCATCGCTTACGACGATCACTCCATACTTAAGACATATATCGCCGATCGCAGTCAGTTCTTCTTCAGTCCAGACTCTCGCCACAGGGTTATGAGGATTGCATAAGAAGAAAAGCTTAATATGCTCATTTTTTACCTTATTCTCAAAATCCGCAAGATCAGTATGGAATCTTCCGTCTTTTCCCTGTACAAGATCGCTTGATATAACTCTGCGTCCATTATCGGCAATTATCTCGGAGAACGGATAGTATACCGGCAATTGCAAAAGCACCCCGTCTCCGGGATCTGTAAACGCTTTGACACACATTCCCAAGGCAAACACCACTCCGGGAGTCTTGATAAGCCACTCCTCCTTAACATCAAATCCGTGTCTGTCATGCATCCAGCCGCTTATCGCGTCAAAATATGACTGTCCGCTCTCACTGTAACCGTATATTCCGTGAGCGGCGCGCTTAAGAATCGCATCTTCTACATATGATGTAGTCCGAAAATCCATATCCGCCACCCACAGCGGCAGGACATCCTCAGGCATTCCTCGCTTTACGGCAAAATCATATTTAAGACTGTCCGTTCCTTTTCTCTCTATTACTGTATCAAAATCAAGATTTCTCTCTGACATTCTTACTTCCCTATTAATCTTTACTATTTTCCATCTATCTCATCAAAGACTCTCGAAAGTTCTCCGATGATATCTTCTGCATCCTCTATACCTACGGATATCCTGAGAACACTGTCCGTGATGCCGTTTTTCAGTCTTATCTCTTCGGGAACATCCGCGTGCGTCTGCGTCGTCGGATATGTGATCAGCGTCTCCACTCCACCCAAACTCTCCGCATATTTGATCATACGAAGTTTCTCGAGTACTGCCAGCGCATACTCCTTACTCTCAAGTTCAATTGCGAGCATAGCACCAAAACCACGAGCCTGCTTCTTCTGTATCTCATGCCCGGGATGTTCGCTAAGTCCGGGATATATGACTTTCTTAACGCAGTCTCTGGTCTTAAGCCACTTTGCCAGTTCGGTTGCATTCTGTTCCGCTCTCTGCATTCTGATACCGAGGGTTTTGATACCCCTTAATATAAGCCAACTGTCAAAAGGAGACAGACAGGCTCCCGTAGTCTTATATAAAAATCGAAGTTTCTCACTTATATCATCTCTGTTGGTCACGATAAACCCGGCCAGTGTATCATTATGCCCGCCAAGGTACTTGGTTCCGCTGTGTACGACTATATCTGCTCCTAACGTAAGCGGATTCTGGAATACGGGTGTCATGAATGTATTATCAACGATGAGCAGCAGATCATGAGCATGAGCCGTCTTGGCCGCTTCTGCGATATCCGTCACGTTCATCATCGGATTGGTCGGCGTCTCTATATATACAGCCTTAGTATTCTCATTAATATAGTCTTCAATTTTTTCCCTGTGACAATCTATGGAAGAAAAAGTAAGTCCGTTCTTCTCATTGATCTGCTTAAACAGCCTGATACTGCCGCCATAGAGATCTGCATCTGCGATTATATGATCTCCCGGCTTAAAGATCTCCATAAGCAGGGTGATAGCTGCCATTCCCGATGAAAAAGCAAGGGCGTCTGTCCCTTCTTCAAGCGAGCAAATCGTCTTCTCAAGCTGATCACGGGTGGGATTGGATACCCTGTTATAATCATATCCTGTACTCTGTCCCACACCCGGATGAGCATAGGTGGCAGTCTGATATATCGGATAGCTTATCGCACCGAAATGCTCTGTCTTTCCCTCATTCTCCTCCAAATGTATACATTTGGTATTGATTCCTCTTTCCATAAGAGTGATCCTTTCTTTACTCGTTAAACTTCTGCAGATCAAGCAGTTTTTCTTTTTTTGCCACTATCAGAGTAGCTGCAACATCGCCTGTAGTATTGGACATTGTCGAGAACATGTCCAATATGGGATCGATCGCCATAACGATACCTATCGCTTCAATAGGCACGCCCAATGCAGCGAGTACCACGCCGAAACATACCAAACCCGAACCCGGAACTCCCGGTGCCCCAAGGGAGAGAAGTATGATCGTCACTATAAGCGAGGCCATCATTGTCGGAGAGATCTCTACCGCATATGCTCTGGCAAGGAACAATCCTCCGATAGTAAGAAATATGCAGGCTCCATCCATGTTAACCGTCGCACCTAAAGGTATTGAAAAGCTGCAGATCTTGTGGGATATCCCCAGCTTATCCGTACAGGTCTTCATGTTCACAGGCATCGCCGCCGAACTTGAACAAAGCGTAAAGCTTGTAAGCATCCCCTCTCTGTTCTTCTTAAAGAAAGTGAGAGGATTGAGGTGTCCCAAAACAAGCACCAGCAGGCCATATATTATCATCATGCACAGCATCGTAATTATGACCGTTCCCGCCATTCCGAGTACCGACAAAAATGATGTTCCTCCCAGCTCCACGATCATAAGCGCAACCGAGCAGAATACAGCCAACGGAATAAAACGGGCGATCATTGTAGTAATAGTAAGAAAAAGCGAATTGCATGCTTCAAAAAAACCCTGCAGGATATGCGAATACTGTCCTATCATCCCGACGGCAATGCCGCATATCAACGCCAGAAATATGATCTGAAGTGTATCAGCTTCCAAAAACGGTCTCACAAAATTATTGGGCACGATATTTACTATCGTATGAAGCAATGAAGTATCAACATCCGTATCAACACTTATTGTCTGTGACATATCTTCAAGAGATAATGCAAACCCGTACTCACCGGGACGGATTATCAGAAATGCACTTATCGCAATCGCAACTGCGATCAGAGTGGTAAGCATATACATTCCCATTACTTTGGCTCCCACACGTCCCAGTTCCGATATATCCTTAAATTGTGACACACATGTCACTATTGAGAAGAACACTACAGGCGCAATGATTATATTAAGTGCATTCATAAACATTGTCTTAAACGGATTCAACAGATAAGTACAACATATATCGGTAATGACCTGAGGAAAGACAAAACTTAACAGTACACCAAACAGCCCACCGGCTATCATGGCTATTATCGTATTGACGAGCATGGATCTTCCGTTCTGCCCCGTCTGTATCCTCACTCTGTTGAT
>JAEEGL011935998.1_pt1 | contig 10060 bp, 4 predicted proteins | sample 9134231 | NCBI WGS metagenome assembly JAEEGL01 (sample SAMN16246548, study PRJNA631951) | gut metagenome | biome: gut microbiome; feature: rumen; material: fiber-attached | host: Bos | place: Iran: Karaj | collected 2018-10 | reverse complement strand
TCTTATGAAATCATCGTTAATTCTTTATATCAAATCTATAAAGAAAAAGGTTTTGATATTGATAAAAAAGAAATACTTAATGATGTCATTAATGAATCAGTCTCCTTTTTCATTACGAAAATGGAAGCTAGATTTGGTGTCCCTTTTGATGATCTGAAAGATAGATACAGCGTTATTTCTCATAATGCGAAAGATAATATCAAAGCGATGAACCACGCGAAAGAGATATTAAAGTATATTAAAGATAACAATATCCCTAACTTTGTATTTACTCATCGCGGGGTAACTACTGAATCAGTCTTAAAGAATATTGGCATATATGAATATTTTGATGAAATAGTGACCAGTCAAAGTGGTTTCCCAAGAAAGCCAAGTCCAGAAGGACTTAACTATATTGTTAATAAATATCATTTAGATAAAGAACATACCTATTATGTCGGCGATAGAAAGATGGATATCATGTGTGCGAATAACGCTCATATTAAAAGCGTTATGTATATCCCCGTGAGTAGTGTCGCTAAAGCAACAGGAAAAGAAACTTACTTAATAAAAGACCTCTTACAAATTAAAGATATTATAAACATTCAATAGAAAATCTTTTAATTTGCATAAGATAATCGTAACTACAGTTACTTTTATTCTTGTATAGTGATAATGAACAAATCATGTTTATGGTTTTTTACATAAACACTTTTGAGTTGAAAAAGTAAAGAGGTGTTGAAATGAAAAATTCATGGAAAAAACTTACCGCTTTGATGATTGCTTTTTTAGCGATTGGTTGTTCACCTGTCAGCGGAGACGTCAGTGCCCCTAGTAAAGAAAGTGAAACACCGATTAGTTCTAAAGAAGAAGAAAAATCTTCAAGCGATAAAACTAGTAGCACTAGTAGTGTTGACCCAAGTGGTCATCAGTTTGCTAAAACTTGGTCATATGACGAAGACAATCACTGGAAAGCTTGTACAGAAGAAGGATGCCGCGCTGTTAGTGAATATGGTGCGCATAACTGGAGTGCTTGGGCCGCAGTTGATCCTTCCACTCTATCAGGAGCGGCAAAATATGCTTACTCTAATCCAGAAGCAAGAAAATGTAGTATCTGTAATTATCAACAAGTGAGAGGTACAAACATCCTTCCAGAACTTAGATTTAACTTTGATAAGAATAATCCAGATGCTGACTTTGCCACCAAAGCCACAAAGAGTGACCTTTCTAGACCAGAAGTCAGTGGTACATATTCTTTAAGTAACTGTGATTCTCAATATGCCTTCAGTGGTGCGACAGGTGGTATGAAAGTTAGAGGTAACCAAACCGCTAACTGGAGTAAGAAAGCCTTTAGAATGAAATTTGATTCTAAGATTAATCTCTTAGGATTAAATGGGGGTCAAAAATTTAAGAAATGGATTCTTTTAGCGGATGCTAAAGACACCACATTAAGTAGATCATTAATGGGTTTATATTTATCTAAACGTATTAGTGAAACCGAAACACAAATCTGGGTTGCAGATTTTGCACCAGTCACTGTTTATTTAAACAATGAATATTGGGGCTTCTATTACTTATGTGAACAAAAAGAAGTGAAAGAAGGTAGAATCAATCTTCCAGAACCAGCCGCAAACTATTCTGGTGTTGATATTGGCTACTGCTTCGAATTAGACCACTACGCCGATAGTGCGGGTTCACAAGGTGAAGCTAGTGAATTTGCTAAAGGCGCAGAAGGCGATCCAACATTCAGAATGAGATATAAAGATGGCAACGGCCAAGACAAAATGCAACAAGGTCGTCCAAGTGGTTCATTAGCCACTGGCCAAGTCTATACATACACTATGTTATCTGAAATTACCGATTGCACCGAACCAACTAAGCACTGCCAAGCCGATTATTCTAAAGTTGGTGGTAATGGCGCTCCAAGTAGTGGTGCTACTAAAACAAGTAACAGTGCCCAATTAACATTCCTTAGAGATAGAATGGAAGCCTTATATACAGTCCTATATTGTGCGGGACAAGGTCAGGCTAAAGATATCGACGCTAATAACAATGTTGTTTCTACTTCCTTAAGTGTCCAAGAAACAATGGCGAAGAACTTTGACTTAGACGCTTGGGTTGATGGCTACATCATTAACGCTGTTTGTATCCCACCAGATTTAGGCTATTCCTCATTCTATATGTCATTTGATAACTCACCATCTGGTGATAAGAAATTAAGATTTGATTGCCCATGGGACTTTGATAGTAACTTCGGTAATAGAAATGGCTTATACATCAATGGTGATGGCGATGAATATTGCAACAATACATATAACACATGGTTATATTCATTAAGTAAACTCAGTTTCTTTAAAGACATGGTTAAAGCTAAATGGAATACCATTAGAAATCAAAAAGTCTTTGAAGACATGTTTACCTTATTAAGAGCCCACTTCAATGATAACGATAAAGAAATCATTAGAAACCACTTCAAGTGGCCACAAAACGATGCCGCTCATATGCCACCGAATAACTTCGATGAAATTAGAAGCCCATTTAAAGATCCTGCTAAATATAAAGATGCAGAAGCCGAAACAATTAGTTGGGTCTCTAAACGTGTTAACTACTTAGAAAAACAATGGGGTCAAAATAGACCAAACATTAACACAGGCGCTTAATTATCTAGATTAATACAAGAAAATAGAAGGAACCGGTAAAACGGTTCTTTCTTTATTTAGAAAATAAATGTATTATTAATTCTTAAAAAAGGAGAATTCTATTTTTATGAAAAAGAAGATTGTCTCATTAATAGCCTTACTCGCTTGTGTTTCCTTAGTCACAGCGTGCGATAAAGACGAAAGCAGCCCTAGTAGTGCTATCGCTCCTAATAACGATACTGAAAGCGGCTATAACTATGGTGATATTTCCGGTAACGGTAGTAATACCTCTGATAGTAATAACAACAATAATAACCAAGGTAATGAATTAACTGGCCTAGACGCCGTTATTGCGGAGTTTGTTGATGGTGTTGATATCACTGTTCCATCCGTTAATGAATATAACTTAGAATATGAAGTCATCTACTATTTAGCGTATGAACAATATTTAATTACTGCCTATGGTGATGGACTAGGCGCTGATGTGGAGCATCAATATGCCGCTTTATTTACTGAAGATACCGGTCTTACATCAATGAATGATGAAGATAGTTATACAGTGGAAGATTATGGTTATTTATTTGGTGATGCATCACAAAATATCTTAATTAACTTCTTTAGTGAAAGTGGTTCATTCTATTTCACTATTTATAGATATGATGGTACCGCAGGTACATTAGATGTTACTGACGTTGATAAGAGTTGGTATGTTGACTATATCAACTTCTCTGGATTTGAACTATTTGATGAATTCCCAAGTTCAGAAATCTTAGCGGAATTAGTGATTGATGAAAATATAACTATTCCAAACATCACCGAAGATATATATGTTGGTGGTTTTGTACCAGCTTATATCGATGATTATGGTGATCAAGTTCCAGATACTTTCTATGTTGTATTAGAGGGCGATCAAATGCTTGATTATGGCGCTATTTTAGAAACTGCGGGTTATACCGTAGAAATCAAAGAAAACACCGAACAAACAATTGACTGGGATGCCATGGAAGTTGTGGAAGTGACATATACCACAATTACCGCTTATGATGCGGATAAGATTGTTTATATTACTATCTCATTAGATGAAAGCGAAAATACACTCGTTGGTTTCAGTTACTTTGGTGATTTATTTACCACTAATAAGACCACTAATACGGATTGGACAGATGAAGAGAAAGCACTAATGAATGAAACACTTCATCAATTATTACCATTCATGGCCTTTGGTGATGATTATATGATTTATGATGCTTCTGATGATGAATGGACATTATTTGTTATCCAAGATTCTTACTTTGAAGATTTATCAGAAGACTATATCAATATCTTATTAGGTTTAGGCTTTAAGGTTGATGATACAACCTATGAAGATACTTATTATGTTTTAGATAATGGTTATGTCTATATTGAAATCTATGTTGGCTATGATGGTGGTAACTATTTAGAAGTCTATTATGAAGCATCTAAATTAGAACCATTAACATCATTCTCTTTAGATACCACATCTTTAGATATCGTTGCAGGTGCATCTTATCAATTAAAAGCTATTTATAATCCAACAAGTGCAGTTCATCCAACTACTTGGTCTTCAAGTAATGAAAATATCGCTACTATTGATAATAAAGGTTTAGTGACGGTTAATAGTGCGGCTACAGTTGACAGCACTGCCGTTATTACCGCGACAACAGTATCTGGTAAAACCGCTAGTTGTACAGTTACAGTTAAAACAAATGAAGTCACGGGTATCGCCTTTAAAGAAGATAACTATAACGTTGCTCCTGGCGCAGAAGCCTATTTAGTGGATTATTATTTCTTACCATATGGCGCAACAACAACCACAAATGTCAGTTATTCAATTAATCCAGATAATGTTGGTATTACATATAGCGCTGATGGCAAATTATCCGCTAGTGAATTCGCAGTCGTGGGTACAACCGCCACAATTACAGTTACATGTGGTAGCTTCTCTGATACTGCGACCGTTACCGTTATTCCTGCCACAATTACACACACATTAAACGGTGGTTTCTTTGGTATTCCTGTAAAAGAATCCAGCTATAGCACTTATAAAAAGAGTGTTGATGGCGCTAACTATGAAGCACAAGCTTCCGCAGGTAATGATGCCGATAGTGGTAAAGGCCTACAATTAAGAAGCAAAAACAGCAACTCTGGTGTTATTGCTAACTTCGCAGGTAGAACATGTAAATCTATTACCTTTACATTCGATAATCACACACAAGCAGGAAGAAGCATTGAAATCTATGCCTCTAACTCACCATTCACAATTGCTGATATGTATGGATCTTCTGTGACTAAAGTTGGCACAATCAACTATGACAAGAACAACCTTACCCAAACATATACATTTACTGAAAATTATTCTTACATCGGATTTAGAAGTGCTGACGGCGCTCTCTATCTCAAATCAGTTGATGTTGCTTGGTAATCAAAATAACAAAGACCAGGACTGATAATCTTGGTCTTTTTATATAGACAATTTTATTAATTAGAAACATTGTTTAAAAATAATTGTATATTCTCTATTTTATATACATATAAATGTGTATAATATGGTATCAAAGTAAACAATTTACATCATTTACAAATAAAAGAATTCATTAAGGAGAAACTTTTATGAGAAAATCAGTAACTAAAATTGTAAAAGCCGTACTTGGTTTTGCTATGGCAATTGGTGCTGGCGTTGGGACTATTTTTAGTAGTCCGAAAGCAAATCCAGTTTTTGCCGCGAACGCATCCATTGCTTTTGATTTTACTGCTTCGTATAGTGGTGTTAATGCTAGCGGAAGTGTAACAAAAAACGAGTTATACGAGACGACAAGTGATTTTAACAGCACGTACACTTTTTATTACATCAATTGTTATAGTGGCAGTGGCTACCTTATGTGCGGTTCAAAAGCGAAAGGTGCTGCTTCTCTGTTTGCAAACAAAACAGCGATGCCTGGTGACATAGTTAGAGTTACTATTACCCCTTCCTCCGGATGTTCTACTAGTGCTTCTTGGAAATTATCGACAGGCACCTCTGCTTTCACAACAGCTTTATCTACCGGCAATAAAACTTCTACTGGTAAAAACGCGTTTTATTATGAACCAACTACGACAACCAACATTAGATATTTTGGTGTGACTAGTTCAAGCACAAGTTATAATGGACAAATTGCATCCATCTCAGTTACATATGTTTCACAACAGCAAACATATACAGTTACATATGATGCAAATGGTGGAACTGGAACCACTCCAACAGAGGATGCTCAGTTTGAAGCAAATGCAAACGTAACAGCTAAATTCCCGAGCAATTTAATTCCTCCTACCGATAAAGTTTTTAAAAACTGGAGATTGAATAACTCTTCTACTGGAACAGAGATTAATGCTAGGGCCTCATTTGAAATGCCTTCACAAAATTCCACCCTATTTGCTAACTGGGTTGATAAACCTGAATCTGTGACTTTTGATGCTGCATCAGACTTAGGTGGATCGACATCAACGGGTGTTGGAGCTTACAAATTGGGCATTAGTATAGATGCTACAACAGGTGTTATGAATGGTGGGACAAACTATCAATTTTATAAGAATTCTGTTGTTACTTTCTCGTCATACTACAACATTTCAAAAATCGAGTTTACTAATGTAAATAGCGATCCGATTAGTAATTTTACAGTTGATGTGGGTACACTTTCTGGAACAAGATGGACCGGTAAAGCAAAAACTATTACTTTTACTGCTTCTGTGGCACAGGTTAAGACCCCTCAAATTGTTGTTACATACGAATTGACAACCCCTTATGTTGAACTTAATCATACTTCTCTTGAACTTAAAACAAGCCAAATAGATGGTTTGCAGGTTGAAGCAGTAGTTCATAACGTTGATGCTCCAACTTATTCATGGGCGGCCGATAATGATAGCGTATCTTTAGAGAATGCTAACACATCAACAGTTACAATAAAGCCAAACATTAGTATTGATGGAAGCTCAAACGTCACCTTGACAGTTGGCGGAGTTACACCAAATCTAACAGCGACTGTTGAAGTTACTATCAGTATTCCAGGCCCTGGTGAAACCGCTGGTACAGCATATACTGTGGCTCAAGCTTCTGCTGCTATTGCCGGTGCGGCAAGCAACATTGAAAACATTTATATAACAGGAAAGATTTCTCAAATTGATGAAATTAGTACTGCTTATCATAATGCCACTTACTGGATTAGTGATAATGGTACCAAAACCAATCAATTTAAGATTTACCATGGTAAATATTTAGACAATGCTAACTTCACATCTGAAGATCAACTTTATTTAGGCGACACTGTCGTTATTTATGGAACCCTTTCCAAACAATACTCAAATTTGGATTCTGGGAATTACCTTGTTTCTTTAACACCCGCACCTAGAGTTACATCTGTTACATTGACTCCTTCTTCAATCAATGTTGCACCTGGTGCTTCTGGTGCAATTAATAGTTTGTTCACAAATATTGTCATTAACCAAGAAGACGGATCTAATAAAACAGCGGCTGATATTGTTTGGACTTCCGATGACGAAAACGTATTTTGCATTATTGACGATCAATATATTGCTGGTGATACTCATAGATCATCTACAACCATTCATGCTAGTTTAGATGAGAAAGTTTTTGCTTCCGTGAACATTGTTGTATTTAATCCTAATGCCCATTCGATTACCTACAATCTTCCTGAACAATGGATGGAAGTATCAGATCCATCCACTTTGGTTCCTGGTGATCAAGTTATTTTAACAGGCGTTAAGTCTGGCGTGGTACGTGCTGCTACTACTTATAGTTCCGGCAACAATGTTAAACCTGATACAAATCACTTCTTAACAATTACAAATGGCATTGCTACTGGCGTTCAACCTTCAATGATTTATACATTGGAAGCAGGAACAGAACCTGGCAGTGTTGCATTTAAAGATTCTGGTAACAAGTATTTATATGCTGCATCAAGTTCTTCTAACAATATGAAGTCACAAAATGAAATTGACGATAATGCAAGCTTTATCATTTCTGCAGACGGAAATGTTCTTGCCCAGGGTAGTAACACCCGCAACAATATGCGTTACAACGAGAGTAGCGATCTATTCAGTTGCTATGAGGGAACAGTGCAAACCGCTATTAAGTTCTATAAGCTTGATGCTCCTACTGATGAAGTTGATTTGTTCAATTTAACACCAGTTTCAACTGCTTATGATGACGGCAATGAAACCTATGTTAGATTAGGCGTTACCCTTTCTGAAGAAGATTGGGCAGCTATGGATGCGGCATTCGGTATTGCTGGCTATGGTGTTATGTTGCTTAGAGAAACAACATTAGAAGGTGCGGGATTCAATTCTATTGAAGAAGTATACCGTTCCGAAAGTTTAAGCAAACCAAATCTCAGCAATTTAAGCAAGGCATCAGATGTTGCTCCAGCAGACTTCTCTGTTGTTGCTAAGATTAATATTACAAATGATTCCAACCGTAGCGTTGTCTTCTGTGCAGCTACATATGTTATTTCTGATAGTGGTGCCATTTACTTCATTAATGAAACACGTGGTTCACTTGTTGATTTACTTCCTTAATAGGTCACAAAGGAGAATAGAATATGAATAACGAAAAGAAATTCACAAAACCTGAAGCAGACTTAGTTATCTTGGAAAATGATGATATTATCACAGAAAGTTTTCCAATCGATGATTCACAAATTGAATAGTGACCATCTAACAAACATATTTAAGGCGGATTTTATTCCGCCTTTTATATTGTTTTATTTATTTAAAACTAATATTATTATTTAGCATGAACAAGAAAAGTATTTTATTTAAAATAGGTGTCTTAATAGCGGTTTTCTCTTTGAACGCTGGTTTATATATTGGCCTTAGTAAAAAGCCACAAAAGTTAGAGGCTTATGATGCAGCTAGTTTACCAACTACAATTGATTTAAATGACTGTGGTGAAGAAGAAATAAGGTCTTATTATTCTTCTTTGAACTCTTTAGATACTTCTCAAAGAAAAGGCACTAATTTATTAAAGAACTTAAAGCCAATCTTAATGAATAATCAAAAATACTATAGCTATGAAAACGGTGATAGTATTTGGAAATTTTATGAAATAACAGATAGAGACTGGGTTAAGTCTCCTGCTAGTGCAATTACAAACGGCACATATAACGCTAATACAAATATCATTACTGGCTATAAATATGGTTCTAGTTACAGTAATCCATATTTACATGCTTTATATATCAATAGAAACGTTGATAACCAAACTAAAGCGTGGGGCGACCATAGTCAAACCAATTGGGGCATTAATAGAGAGCATATCTGGGCCAAATCACATGGTTTCCAAGATGAAGGTGCCGGTGGTGCTAGAGGTGACCCAATGCATTTATGGGCAGCTAATGGTTATGTCAACAACAAACACAGCAATAATTTCTTTGCTTTTGTTGACAAAACAAGATCATATGATAACTGTGGAAGTAAGTATTCTTATACCAATAATAATCTAAGTGGCTACTCTAAGAATGCTGGAGGCAGCCAAACGGTTTTCGAGCCACAAGATTGTGATAAAGGTGATATCGCTAGAGCGTGTTTTTATATGGTTGCTAGATATAACAATTATGCTGGCGCCAACAGTGGCTTTGGTACAAACAATCCAAACTTAGTTTTAGTAAATGATTTATCAGAAAATAATGTCACAGGTACATCTAATGCTACTACCACATATGGTATGGGTTTATTAAGAGACCTTTTGGCGTGGAATAAATTAGACCCAGTTGATGAATATGAAATTCATAGAAACAATCTTCTATATAAGAACTATACAAATAATAGAAATCCATTTATTGATTTTCCTAACTGGGCTGATGCTATTTGGGGTACTGCTAATTTAGATGGTACAAACTATAACTCTACTGTTTATACCAGTGCTTCTCCTTCTACAGATCCAATTAATGTTATTGAAAGCAATACATTTGGTATTTCTTCTCATGCTCTAGAATTAGAAGTTAACGATACCGCGGAAATCTACGCCACTAATGCTGATAGTAGTATTTCTTGGTCTGTTACAGATGGCACTGTTGTAAGTTTAAATAAAAACAGTACTTCTAATAATGAAAGAGTAACTATTACTGCTTTAAAAGGTGGTACAACAACTATTACCGCGACAAGTGGCGGCAATAGTGCTACTTGTACAGTAACTGTTGGTGAATCCATTAACTATGGATCAATAGATAATCCTCTATCAGTGGATGAAGCCATTAACTTAGTATCTATTACTGGAAGTAACAAAACAGAAGAACCTTTATATGTTAAAGGTATTGTTACCTCTAATTCTGCATACAACACATCTTACTATAACTATGATGAAGCATGGTTACAGAGTGATGATGGTAGTAATGACCAAGCCTTTGAACTATTTAGATTCAAATTAAGTG
>JAEEGL011282899.1_pt1 | contig 10060 bp, 6 predicted proteins | sample 9134231 | NCBI WGS metagenome assembly JAEEGL01 (sample SAMN16246548, study PRJNA631951) | gut metagenome | biome: gut microbiome; feature: rumen; material: fiber-attached | host: Bos | place: Iran: Karaj | collected 2018-10 | reverse complement strand
GGTGCTGGTATCGGCCAGCATATCAGCCAGTTCCTGCGTTTCCTTATTGATTACTGTTTTGGATCAATAAAGGATATCCGCCGACTTGATGAAGAGCGTTTTGATGGTTTCCTCAGTCAGATTAGGCATGATAGATGTTTAAACACGCTATACTCATGTTTCATCTGATTTCGCCTCCAATAAAAGAGCTGCTGTGCTGCTCTATGAACAACACAGCAGCCAACTCATTCAGGCATTTTTAGCGACAAATCTGCTTGCATGATTATCTTGCCAAGCATCAGACAGCTTACGCTTTGACCGTAGCGAAAGTGCTTGTACGCTTGTCCGTTTTTGTTAATCAGCCGTGCAGACACTGCCAATACGTCCTCATCCGAAGCGGCTTGCATCGTTTCCGCTTGGCTGAATTCGATCAGCAAATAAGTGAGGAGGTCGCTCGGTGGGCTTATTAAGCTTTATGCTGTTTTTTCCTGCTCAATACCTGGAAGGCAATCAACAGCAGCTCCAACACACCCAAGGTGCAGCCTGCGGCAATGTTAATTGTGCGGAACAACTGATCCATGTTGCTGAGAGTGGGTGCAGCAGGTGTTTCAGTCACTGCAGGGACCTCTACCGTTTCAGTGACGGTGGGTTCCTCTGCGTTTTCCTCGGCAGCAGGAGATTTGCCTACGCCATAAACACCACTGTTGGCGATGGTGTAGAGGATATTGTGGCTGGCACGGCGCAGATCAACAGCCTGCGTAGCGCTCTTCTTGGTCAACTCGTTGGTGGCATAGTTGCCATAACCCAGCATCAGATCACCGCCATTGCGAATCACTTCGCTGGTAATCATGTAGCCATAAGAGCCGTCATAGTCAGTCTCTACCATGCCTACAAAGCCCCATTCACCGCGCAGCACCTGCTGGAGCAGATCAGGGTTGGCGCAGCTGGGTACGGTACCGATCCAGTTATAGGCGGACATCATGGCAAGCGCTTTGCCATCAAAGCCCTTCACTGTCAGCTCAAAGGGCTTGAGGAAATTCTCACGGATGGTCTGCTCATCAGCCCAGGTCAGCAGAATGGCAGTACGGCCAAGCTCCTGATCGTTCAGAACAAAGTGCTTCAGGTACGGATATACACCCCATTGCGCAGCGCCATTGGCTTCCTGCACAGCGATCTTGCCGGACAGCACGCCATCCTCGGAGAAATACTCAAAGTTGCGTCCGCCAAAGGCGCTGCGATGCAGATTCATGGCAGGAGCATACCAGCCGTAATTGCTTACTGCGGCAAACTCACGGCCCATGCTGGCACCAATTTCATAAGCAACCGTTTTGTTCCAGGTCTGTGCCATCAGCACTTCGGCAGGATATGTAGTGCCGGAATTGCCGGTGATGTAGTTATTCAGACCTGCAGGACCGTCGCAGTCACTGGTAGCGATCTTGCCGACGCTGTCCACTGCCACTGTCTGCCAGCCACCGCCGTTAACCAGTGCGCTCATATCCTTGAAAGCCAGCTGGTCCAGCAGACTTTCCCATTTGGGATCGTCATAGGGCAGACCTGTCATTTCTGCCAGTTTCAGGCTTCCCTTTTCACCCATGTTGGGTTTTACGGCATCCTTGTCCTCATAGTCCTTGTAATTGTAATAACCCCATAGTTTGCTGGTCACAGCAGCTTTAGCCGAATCGTCAAGCACCAGCTGATCGTCGGTCAGGGGCTGGGTTGCCTCGCTGTAATTGGCAAAATGATCGGCGCGGGAAAGCTGCACAAAGTTACCGCGGGAATAGTCCTCAAAACGATTGATGGCCGCATTCCTGTCGGATGCACGGCTGTTTTCGTTGTAAGTGATATCCGCGTCTACGACAAAGCTGCGGCTGTCACAGATTGTATGGGAATCGCTGCGCACAGACAGAGTATATTCGCCGGCCTCCAGAATATAGCCGCCGCCTGCCAGCTTCACACCTGTGCTGTCATAGGAAGCCATGTCCTCCTTGTTAACGGTGAAAGTGACTGTCTCGTTCTCACCGGGCTTGAGGGCTGAGGTCTTTTCAAAATCGATCAGATTGGCAGATGCTTTTTCGATGCCGCCGTTGGTATAGGGGGCAGCGAAATACAACTCCACAACATCCTTACCGGTCACTTTGCCCGTATTGGTCACACTCACCTCAATGGTCACAGTATCGCCGCTGTCGGTGAAGGCAGAGATCTTCTTCTCAAAGGTAGTATAGCTCAAGCCGTAGCCGAAGGGATACTGCACATTGGCGGCATAGTCGATGAGGCCTTCCTCAGCGGCAGTTTCATAGAACTTGTAGCCGGTATAGATGCCTTCTACATAATTGACGAAGCTCATGGAGCCCTGATAGGTTGCATCGGCAGCCAGTACGGTGGCCTTTATATCATCTACATTGGTATAAGCGTTGATACCGATATTGTGGATGGTGGGCGTGTTCATCAGGTCATAAACCCAGATGTCTGCTGTGCGGCCTGAGGGATTGATGCTGCCGTTCATGATGCTGCCCAATGCGGAAAAGCCTTGTGCGCCAGCAGCGGGGGCCAGTATCACAGCACCGATATTCTTGCTCTCAACAAAGCCCAGTTCCATGGGATTGCAGCTATTGACGACCAGGATGACCTTGCTGAAATTAGCACATACCAGGTCAATCAGAGCTTCCTCGGTATTGGACAGCTCCAGATAACTCTCACCCACATCAAAATCGTCATAATCGCCATTGTTGGTATAGGTCACCTTGGTGTAGGGATATGTATCAGGATTGTTGGAAACCTGGGCAGCAATGTTATAGTTGCCGTGGATGACCGCATTCATATCCACAGGCAGGTCATAGTTCTCACCGCCACCGCGGGCAATAACCACCACAGCAGTATCGGAAAATGCCTTGGCCTCATCCATAATGGCAGCAGTGTAGGCATCTGCGGTGGGTTCCGGCAGGGTCATGTTCTGGCCGAACATATCAGCGCCAGGGCGCTCGGAGGCATAGGCGGTATACAGCGCCGTCAGTGTCTGATTGGTTTCATAGCCTGCATTGTGAAGGCTGCTCAGAAGATCCACCGCGGCAACTGCGCCGGTGGCAGAGGATCCTGTTCCGCCCAGATAGGGCTGAGTGGAAGCCCAGCCAAATACGTTCAGCTTTTGGGTGGAAGAAGCCAAAGGAAGTGTTTCATCTTCATTACGCAGCAGCACAAAGCCCTCAGCAGCGATACGTTCGGTGATAGCGAGATTCTCATTCACCAGCTGCTCATCCAGTTCCACAGCAGATGCATTCAGGAAAGCAGACAGCGGTCCGTGCATGGGACCATAGCAAATGACATTCACCAGAATCACAGCAATCAGCAGGAAGCAGATGACGGACTGGATGCGGGCAAATGCCTTCCAGCCCTTCTGGATCCAGTGGGCACCGATCATCACGCCAATCACGGCCAACAGCGCCGCAAACAGAATCAGGATATATACCCCCAGCTGGTCTATATACACCAGCAGATCAGCTTTGCTGACACCCATGGGCACCAACAGCGGAGAGACCAGGTTTGCAAGGAATTCAGTCATATTTATTCGCCCTTTCATTGGATTTCAAAGAAAAGGAAAACCGGGAGCCGGAAACTCCGGCGCCCGGCAGAGGATGTAGAAGGATTACTTCAGGCCAACCTGAGCATCCACAGAGAAGCGCTCGGTGCGGGTGTCATTGATCACGCCGGTCCAGTTCAGGCCGAACGCGAAATCATAAGTATTGCCATTGGCATCCACATAGCATTCCATATCGCGGGGAGCACCGGACTGCTGGGCTTCCACAGCTTCCATGCTGGCAGGCATCTGCAGGGGCAGCAGGGCGGAGGGCTCGACCTGACCGGCCACCAAAGGCAGGTAGTTGGACTTGTCAACGCCAAAGCCAACCAGGATGGCGTCCACCTTGTCCTCGAACTCATCCACGCAGAAGGCACCGGAAGCGTTCACACACACCACGGTGGGAATGCCCAGCTCAGCAGTGGACAGGATCAGGTCAAGGTCAGCTTCGTTGGCAACGGTGTTCTCAGCGTCATAGTAGCCGCGGTTTTCCACAGTCTTGTTCTCAACAATGCCGTAGGGGCTCTCAGTCTTCTCGATTTTCACGTCGCCGGTGATGGAGTCCTCTTCAACACAGTCAGCATCGGCAGTGTAGGGACGATACTGCAGGGTGATGGGGCACCATTCTTCAGCATCGGTGTTGTAACCGGTATTGACGCACTTGGGAGAATCGACAAACACAATCGCCACTTCAGCCTCGGAGGCGTTGTCTACGATTTCGAAATAGCCTTTCAGAACCTTCTTGCCCACGGGCAGTTCATCGCCATTGGAAACGATATAAGCCTTCAGTTTGGAATCACGCTGAGCGATGATACCATTGTTCTTCAGCATGACGATGGAGGACTGAGCCAGTTCATTGGTGACATTGGGGGTATTGGCCTCGAAGGTTGCGGCAGACTCGGCAGTCACCACATAGGGGCACTCGAAGTTGCCAACACGGAAGATGGGCAGTACGCAAGCCACAGCGGCATCAGCCCAGTTCTGGTCAGCCTCTTCCTGGCCGTTCTTTTCCACATAAGCGGTGTAAGCGGTAGACAGGTCAGCAGGACGGGTGCCGCCCATGATCTGGTCCACACCCAGTTCGAACATGGTCACGATCTTCTCATCCATGGTCAGGTCATCCACATTGTAAGCAGTCTGCAGCATGACCATGAAGCCCAGATCCAGGGTGTCCCAGGTCAGGGAGTCGGTGGAGACCATACCTTCAAACTTGTGCTCAGCCAGCTTGCCCATCACGAAATCGTTGAAAGCACCGCCAACAGCCTTCTCGCCGTAGGAGTCGCCTTCTTCATCCATGGGCACAGTGTAGGTTACCATAATAGCGGAAGCAGAGCCGGTGGCGCTGTCCAACTGGAAGCCGCCTTCAACGAAGGGCACCAGTTGGGTGTCGATCTGCTCCTCGGTCATCACAGTATACTTGCCGGTGTAGTCATGATAGTTACGGCCGCCCTCGTTGGCCAGGTTGCCAAAGAAGTGCTTGAACTGTACAGCCAGGGAATCCTTGCCCCAGCCCAGATCAGAGCCGTCCTCAGCATAGGTGGACTGATAGGCGCTGACCATAGCATTGGTCAGGGCAGCAGCCAGTGCGGGATCCTCGGTGAAGGTGTTCACGCTCTGGCTGCGGGGATCGCTCTCCAGATCGACCTGGGGGCTCAGGGTCATGGTAATGCCGGCGCCGCGATACAGCTTGGCAACATCCACGGACAGCGCAGCAACCTTTTCAGGGGAGAAGGTCGCGCCCAGTGCCATGTTGGTCACGGTACCGGTCATGGTGGTGGTGGGGTCACAGTTCAGCATCATGGGGATGCCCAGTTCGGTAGACTCGGCAGTAGCCTGCAGCGCATTGGCGCAGCCGGGCACAGCGTTCAGCGGGGCACCGAAGGCAACAGGATACATGATATAGTAGCGAACACCGCCCTCAACAATCTGGGGATAGATGGGATTGCCATCCATATCGTTCATGGCGGGAATGTCGGTCTCCAGACCACCGATGGCGCCATTGATGCGCAGGCCGCTCATCTGCTCAATGGTCATCTTGGAAACCAGATCCACAGCGCGCTCCTCGTAGGAAAGACGCCAGTCTTCGTAAGCGTCCAGCTCACCGTTCTTGTTCATGTCCTTAAAGGCATAGCCATCACTTTCGATGATGGTCACACCGGAATCGGGGGCATAGCCCAGGGTAGCACCACCTTCATTGACGACACGGATCCAGCCGTCAGCGGTGGTCTCGGTGGTGTACTTGGCTTCAGCGGAAGCGAAGGGCACCATGCTCAAAACCATAGTCAGAGCAACCAGCAGAGATACCAGCTTCTTCATACGTGTTTCCCCTTTCAATTCTGGCCGTATTTTGGCCAGTGCTGGGTTCATTGTAGCAAAAACAACCGCTCAGACAAGAGCTTTGTCGTAACTGTCCCATTTTTGGAATAATCGGCTGTAAAACCTGGAATAACTCTTACTTGACCTGCTCGCCCATCCAGTTCCAGCAGGAAACACCGCTGTCATCCACGGCTTCGTTATTGAAGAAGTACTGCCAGGAACCATGGCCAAACTGTTGCAAAGGCTGACCGTCCTCGCCGAAGAAACGACCGGTGGTATCATGGACATCCTCGGCGGCAAAGACGTGCAGATTCTCAGCGCCGGCTGCCTGCAGACGAGCAATGGTGGGTTCCTCACAATCTGTAGGTACGACCAGGGGATCATTCTTGGCATAGATGAAGTACATGGGAACGGATGCCATTCTGGCGATCTGCTCATCGTTGATCATGGAATCAGTCACAGCTTCGCAGATTGGCACATAGGCATCATATTCGTTGCCGTAATTCATCGCCAGCATCATGGTCATATAGCCGCCGTTGGAGCATCCGGCGATCACCACATGCTTTGCGCCTACCTGTTCCTTCACAGAAGCAATCAGCTCGTGCAGGGATTCCATATAGAAGGAAGTACCATCAGCCTGAATGCTGCCGTTCACATAAGTGCTGCCCTGTCCATCGTTATCCATCCAATAGATGGGGCACTGGGGAACCAGCACATATGCACCGCCCATAGCATTCTGGAAAGTCTCGGAAACCAGCGCGGTCATCTTTACATTGATCAGCGGCAGGCGAATGTCGTTTCCGCCTTCGCCCATACCATGCAGCCATACCACCAGGGTGTCAGCACCGTCTTCCGGGCTGTATAGTGCAGTCTGATAGGTGGTGCCATCAGCAGCGGTGTAAACCGACTGAGCAAACATGTTGGTGTCGGTCAGGATGGTGGTCCATTCCTGCTCAACGTTAACCTCAGTGCCGTTGCCTGTCATGGTCACGGTCATATAATAAGGATCGCTCCACTCGTTCAAACCGAAATTGGCTGTATTGGTGAACATAGGAGAGCCCTCCATAGGAGAAACGGCCAACTCCAGCGCAACAAAGGAAGAGGTACCCTCCACCGCTGCACCGTTTTCGTCACACAGGTACACATTGGTGATCATCTTTTCGCCGGTCATCGCCGCAACGCTGAATGTTGCCCAATCCATGCCCAGATGGGTTTCGCTGACGGTATATTCATAGACGGAAGCATCGTCAATGGGCTTGTCCAGCGAAAGGATCACGCGATCCGCCACGCAGCCCCAATCCTCCGCAAGGATATGGATACTGTAGGAAGCAGTGGCAGGCAATGTGTTTTCGGCTTCCGAAAACACAACGGTGAATACAAGCGCAAGTGTCATCATGAGCAGACAAAGTTTCTTCATGGTCAATTCCCCTTTCTGATTTAGGCTGATAACAGCCGGTGTGCATAGTATATGAAACGAAGAAGCACCGTGCAATGTGTTTGCCCTAATCGGGCGAATATTGTCCTATCTATCCGATAACTGCATAAAAAAAGCTCCCTTTCGGGAGCGTTGAGGATCATGGCAACATATCAAGGCAACATGAGGGTAACATTCAGGGAAAAAATCTGGTCTTTCAGCGAGACTACCGCCTGACCGCCATATTTTTCCGCGATCATACGAATGGACTTCATACCGAAGCCATGATAAGCCGTGTCTGTCTTTTGTGTAGGCGGTAAGCCATCCTGCAAAGTAAGAAGGCCCTGATATCGATTTTCCGCATGAATCACAGTCATTCCGGCTATACAGCGCACAGACAGGCTGATACCCTGGGCGTCTGTGTCATACAGCTGACTGACTGCTTCGATGGCGTTATCCAGGATGTTGCCAAATAGTGCGTAAATATCCGGAGGAGAAACATGTTCCAGTCCGCTGCCGTCTGCAATGCAGGTCAGGGTGATTCCCTTGGATTCACACAATAGTTTCTTTTCTGTAAGAACCACATCCAGCGCAGCATTGCCCGTTTGGGTGGAGGTATCATATATGTCAACTGCCTGCTCAATCTCTTTCAGGACGGACCGATCCACCTCTCCGGATTGATGACGCAGCGTGCGAAGCTGATGCTTGAGATCGTGGCATTTTTGATTGATAATCGCAATGTTATGCCGGGAGTTCTCACATCATACTGCCGCTTCTCCTCCTGCAACATATTGGACACAATTTCAAGCTCTGTTTTCAGATTCCGGTTGGCGATCAGACTCATTTGCATGTTCAGCACGAAAATGCAAGCCAGCATATTCAGTAACTGGATCATCATTTCATAGCCAGGTGCATCATAGGTTTCCTGCAGCTCCAGAAGATACAGACCGATCATGATGTCGACCAGCAGTACTACGACAGACAGGGAAGGCAGCTTTTTGTTGTCAATGCGGATTTGGCCGCTTTCCCGAATCTCTTTCGACAGAATCAGATAAGCAGGAATATAAGTCAACACAATAGAGAGAAACCAGGCAATGCCATCCGTTATCAGAAAACCGGTCATTTTACTGATTAAAGTCAACACACCATTGAGCGCGGATGCAATCTGATGAATGGTGTAGCCTGTGATTGTACAGCATAGTACAGGCAGAAACATCTCCTGATAGCAGCAGGCAATACTTCCAGCCGCCACAGCAAAGAATGAACCGTACATCAATAGCCCCCACCCCACATAATGATGGGCAGCAAATGACGGAATCGGAAACAACCAGGCAAAGCAAATGCATGCGGCGGAGCTGATTGCGATCCGCGGGATGAAATGCTCCTTATGCGGCAAAAAGCGGGCCAGCATATGGATAGCTATCAGCACCTCTGCCATAATCCGCAGATTGATCAAATGAATGTCCGTAAACATCAGTGCTCACCATACCATTTCGTCAGTGCTGCAAGGAAGGACGGTTTTTTCAGCTTACTGATCTTCAGCGTATCCTTACCCACTATTACATCCATATTCTGCACACGTGAGATATGCCGCGGATTGACCAGATAGCAGGCATTACAGCGAAGGAAACCCATGGGCGCCAGCTGATTTTCAAGTTCTGTCATAGAGCCGCGCGCAGTAAGCGTATCGTCTGTCATATGATAGATCAGATCATGTCCTGAAACCTCTATGTACATCAGCCTGCTTGAATCAGTCATATAAAAACCATTAGGAATCCGGAGCCGAATATCGCAGCGGGCATTTGATGCCGCACGCTCTATTGCACGACGCATACGCATGGCAAAATCCTGATAAGTGACAGGCTTCACGATGAAATCCAGCGCATCCACCTCATAGCCTTTTGCAGCGTATTGTGATAAGGTGGTTACAAAGATCAGCACCACTGTTTTATCGCGTTCCCGCAAGCGATGTGCTGCTTCCAACCCGTCCATTCCCGGCATAGAAATATCCATGAAAACAATGTCATACCCTGGGGTATAGCTTGTCAAAAAACCAACGCCATCCTCAAACACGTCAGTACTTGCTTCCTCTCCAATGACATTGCAATATCGCGTGATGTAATCCAGAAGGCGATTCGCAGCATTCTTCTCGTCTTCGATAATGGCAAAGCGCAGCATGGCATATCCCCTCCCATCCCTTATTTGCTACTTGTCGTAATAATGTGCGAAGCGAGCAACCCCCCATGTGTAAATGGTCCCATGATACAAACATAGTCCCAGGAGAATATATAGTTGAAATGCCAAAGCAATAAACAGATTATATAATTCTACTAAATAGCAAAAAATCCTGTATCCTCTGCTATGTTCACCCCGCAATTTAGTGGCATTACCAGTTGAAATCCATTCTCCATTGCGCTATAATCTTTTTGCGGTTTGATTTTTTTCACATCATTATTCTACCGCATTTGCCGGGCTCTTCATAGACCCCGGCTCTTTTTGTACATGAAAAGGACTGCCTTGTAATGAGACAGCCCCTTTTTTTCTTGAATTTTTTTATTTGACTTTTCCTTGCGTCTATGGTATAATAGCTTTTGCTGGTAAACTCGCCAGTGCGCCGATATAGCTCAGTTGGTAGAGCGGCTGATTCGTAATCATCAGGTCAAGGGTTCGAGTCCCTTTATCGGCTCCTTTTTTTTCGAGGTGTAGCGCAGTTTGGTAGCGCGTTTGGTTCGGGACCAAAAGGTCGTGGGTTCAAATCCCGCCACCTCGACTGCGAAAGC
>JAEEGL010893247.1_pt1 | contig 10060 bp, 4 predicted proteins | sample 9134231 | NCBI WGS metagenome assembly JAEEGL01 (sample SAMN16246548, study PRJNA631951) | gut metagenome | biome: gut microbiome; feature: rumen; material: fiber-attached | host: Bos | place: Iran: Karaj | collected 2018-10 | reverse complement strand
TGGTGTAGTATAAAACAATGTGAAACCAAAAAAAGCACTAACCAAATATCCGATAACCATTCCGCCCGCAATCAATGTTATAGTTGATAGCTTTTTTAAGTTTTTGATTCGATCAGCGCAAAGCATAATAAGCGAACTAATATATGCAACAAGCGCTGGGATTCCACAAAAGGCCGCCCACTGTATGTATTCATTATGCGGTCTGTCCAAACCAGTTATCGTTTTATAATCAGTAGTAAATCCTTCAGGTCCATATCCAAATATCGGTCTTTTAGGTATGAACTCCAGCGCTGTCTTCCATAAGAATATCCTATTTGTACCAGCTTGTTCATATCCTTCTGACTTCACAGCAACCTTGAAAAGGTCCCTCCACATCTGGCCTACACTATTACCAATTGTCTCTCCAAAACTATTCACGATTACACCAATATAACTTAACCACGTAATAAATGCAGTAATGATTGCAGGTATAAACACGCCAAGCTTTATTTTTCCATTTTTTAGGCTCCAAAGCAAAGCCATTATTACCATAGCAACAACAACAGCAAGCCAAGCGCCCATAGTATCATTAATAATTAATGCATACATTTGCCAAGCGAATGATATTATATAATACCACATGGGAAGTGATATTCTTCTCTTCTCCGTCTCTACATTCAAAGCCTTATACACTTCAGAATAAAACAACCCCAAAGCACACATAAGTGCCATACAAATATAGTAGCCGTAATGATTAGGATTCATGAATACTGAGCAACTCGAATCATGTGACATCTTAAATAGCGTTTCTTGTCCAGTTTCAAACCCCTTTTGAATAAATGCCATAACATTGGCTACTGATAAGTACGATATCAATACACTCTTTTTCTTTTTCTCATCCTTTAACCAATATGAAAGCGCCATCACTGATGCATACATTACATACGCCAGATATCCATCTCGCTTTATTGCTGTACCAATGAACGCAACTATGACGGTACTAGATGTCAAAGCTGATATCAAGCTCCAACCCAAGAGAAATGCCATAAGTACAATCCATGGCTCTTCTTTCCATTTTTGCCGCCATAGCGGCAAGGAAAAGATTTTAGTTCCCTTCGTTTTTCTGATAAAAATCATTAGACACGATATCACACCTGCGATACCAATAAAACATACCAGTACGTAATACAACATGATCTGATAATATGTAAGAACCAGGAAAGAATCCCATGGTTTGAAATCATAAATATACAAATATGAGATGCATGCAATTAGTGGTAGTATGCACCATACTATGAGATACCATTCTATCCATTGTTCTTTATCAACATTTCTCTTTATCATCTTCCATCCCTGATGTTACCAAACCTAATAATATAAAAAGATATGGTGTAGTATAAAAAATCGTATTACCAAAAAATGCGCTTATTAAATAGGCTATAACAGCTCCTCCAGCGATTAATTGTTCAGCGGTTAGATTCCTAACCTTCTTGCATCTGTCAATAAGCAAAGAAAACAACGCACCCAAATACATAACTGCTGCAGGTATCCCTAAAAAGGCAGCATGTTGCAGATATTCGTTATGAGGCCGATCCAAACCTGTTATAGCTTTGTATTCACCCTGAAGGCCTTCCGGCCCCCATCCGAAAAGAGGTTTCTTTTTTATCATATCAATTGCATGTTTCCATAAAAATATTCGATTTGTCCCTGCCTGTTCCATATCCTCGCTTTTACGAGCGATTTTAAAAATGTCTGCCCATAAAACTTTTAAGCTCTTACCTATCGTTTCACCCAAAACCGCGGTGATAACACCAACCATACTAAGTACTGTAAATAATGCTAGTATGGCTATCGGCAGTAAATGCAATGCGCCAATCTTTACTCCTCGCCCCTTCCACAAAGCCAAGGAAATAATCATAGCAAAAACAATAGCAACATAAGCCCCCATAGTATCGTTCTTCATCAGAGCAAACGTCTGAACAGTAAATGAAATCAATGATATTATTAGCCATTTATCTTTAAAAACATCATTTCTATCTTCGCATAATTCCAATCTGCTAAAGAAAAATCCAGCGGATATCATTACTGCCATAGCAAGAAAATACCCATAGTGATTGGAGTTCATAAATATTGAAGTATTCCAAGAAACTGTGCTTTCCTCCAATATTGGTATTTCTTTTTCACTTCCAATCATAATTATCGCTAATACAAGTCCTACTATAATAAAGCACTTTATGAATCGATCAGCCAGTTCCCTTTTCTTAACATAATAAGCACAGCCCATAGCGCCCGCATACATACAATATGTACAAAAACCATCAAAGCGAAATTCCGTCCCCCCAAAGGAATTACCCCATCTCGGCGCAAGGAGCGCAGATAAAAAACTCCATCCCCACATAAATAGTAGAAGCACGATCCATATCTCATTCTGATACTTCTCATTTAATGCCCTATAGAAAGTAATCTTTTTAAATCCAAGACTTGCCATCACGCTAAAAATCCAAAAGACTATGCTCAAAGATCCAATTACTGTAACAAGCCATGTATAATATGATGCAAACTTGCTCAACGTAAACAAACTATATTCCTTATATATGAAGTGAATGATCATATCTATGATGCCAGCTATAAGAGGAATCTCCAACCACGCTAGTAATATATAAGAAGATATCCGTGAAAACCATTCTTCTCCGAGTGTCTCATATATCTCCCCTATCGTCTTGCATTCTTTTAATTTTTGATACAAACCCAAACCCAACCTTTCGCATTGTGTATATACTCAACCATTATATCATCAAAACATGATTATTCGAGTATTTGTCTATAAAAATCTGCTATTACTTCTTTAGACAATCTAATCGGATGATTCCTTAGTCGTTCTTGCTTTACATTATCAGCAAGTTTATCTATATCATTAGAAATGCCGCTTTGTTTTAATTCTAGTTTGATATTAACTCTTCTCATAATGCCAGAAAACTTACTGCTTGCTTCAACTGGAGTGTCACAATCAAAAGCTGTCGCTAACTCTCTTAAGGTATTTGTCAAATACCTTTCACCACGCTTATCTACACACTCGCTTGTATGTTCAATCATGTACGGCCATAATCTTTCCACACATAAAGCAGCTGCTAAGCCATGAGCTACTCCATATAAACTTGTAATCATATAGCACATAGCATGTCCTGCCGTTGTCTGCGTTATGTTTATTGCCTTTCCAGCCAATTGCGATGCTCTCAACATGTTCACATTGCCTATAGGGTCGTTCTTCAAATACGCCTCTTCATTATCAAGTATGATAGATATTGCCTCCTTTGCGTAAGCTTTGCTTTCAGGAGTTGAATTAATAGACCAAAAGGATTCAATGCAATGACACAATGCATCAAGCATTGTTGATTTTCTATAGTAATCAGGAACTGTTCTTAAAAACGAAGGATCTATGAAAACCATAGAAGGTATGCATTCTTCATGCGTTATAGATTGCTTTATACCATTATAATACAATACCGCATATCTAGTCACTTCACTTCCTGTTCCTGCAGTCGTCGGTATTACCATTAACGGAATATTGTTGTCTTCAATTCTCTGTGATAGATAATTCATAGAATTATCCATGGTGGCGAACAGTTTAATGCATTTTGCAACATCCATAGTACTGCCGCCCCCCAATGCCAAAATGCTGTCACATTGTTTGCAATTAAAAAGTTCAACGCCTTTCACAGCGGATTCATATTTAGGGTTTGGTTCAAAATCAGAGAAGCGTGTCACCATTATCCCTAATGATTCTCTCATATTTAAAATATGTTTGTATAATGGATGATATTCCACATTTTTGCCACAAACCAACAGTAAAGATTTTATGTGATAATTCTTTAGCCAGTTATCGAGAATATCATATTTGTTTTCTATATTTATAATCCGTTGCTCATAAGAAGCTCGGCGTTCAAGCAATGCATACTTTATATCTCTCGCATAGGGATATTCAATAAGCTTTCCCCCGTAATCCTGTAAAAGATTCTCCACTTCATCTCTTATCGGCTTTTGAAACCCTTCTTTCCAGTCGTCTCCATGAACCACATAATCCGGTTTATATTTTAGAATATTATCTCTATAGCTTAGAGTTTCTTGTTTCACAACTTTATATACGCCAGATATGTTCTCAAAAAGTGCTTTTCTTTCATCATATGGCAACATAGGAAATCTTTTATAGCTTGCCACAACTTCATCAGATATTACACCTATAATAATCTTACCTAATCGCCTAGCTTTCTTTATTAGCTTTATGTGGCCACTATGAACAATATCAGTCGAAAAACTAACATATACAATCCTGTTCTCAACTAAATCTATGTGTTTTTTAACATAGTCCAGATCATCGGGGGTATCAATCTCTTTACATAGACGCTCATGAATATCAAATGGGAATATGCAACAATTATCAGACACATCATTAAATGCATTTTCAGCATAAACGTTAACATTTCCCACTTCACAATACTTGCATATTTCTTTCAGCCAAACACTCCAATCCGCTCTGTTCAACTTATATAACGGCTGAGCCGAATAAGAATTCTCAAAAAAGTCTACACCTATAGCTGAGATTCTTTCCTCATTAATTACAGCTTTAAAATCTTTTTCAGGAAGTGACTCAGTACTGCTGACTATCATGACACTTTCTTTGCTTGACAATACATCCTCAAGAACACTGTTTTCATACACTAAATCACCGTGTATCAAAATAATATCATCATCCAATAAGTCTCTAGCACAATAAATTGAGTATATATAGTTTGTTGATTTGAATTCGTCATTATTGACGAATGAAATACTCACTGAGATATTAAGTGAATCTATATACTGTTTTAAAACATCTTCTCCATATCCGGTAGTGATTACTACATCATTGATATCATAATCATTCAACTGACGCAGTTGTCTACTCAAAATCGTTTCATTTCCATATATTTCCGTCATGCATTTGGGGTGCTGTGAAGTAAGAACACCCATACGGGTTCCAAGTCCCGAATTAAGAATAAGCGCCTTCAATCTTTTGTATTCCTCCTGATTATTAGACTATGATCTCCCGTTCTTTGAATTTAATCAACACCAGAATAAACAATGTCATTAATGACATAATTATTCCAGTTTCGGCCCCTATAGCTTTGAAACGAAATTCAACCAAATTCTCTCCTTTAGCTGGAAGAACAACTGCCAAGAATGCATTGTTCAATATAGGAATTATTTCGCCCTTTTTGCCATTAACCAATACACTCCATCCTTTATCATATGGAATGGATGTGAATAGCAAATTTCTATCTTCTGGCACATCGATTGTACCTTTTACGTAACCATCATGATATTCCTGAACAATGAGTTGATTGTTATTCAAAATATTATAAGCCTTATCCAATTCTGATTTATCAAGTTCAGCAAAAAAAATGTCCTCAAAAGACTGTCTCCATGCATTATCAACAGGAATGATTTTTAGTGTTGACTTATCATCGTCTTTTAATAATGGTTTTATATATGATAACGACAATTTACCCTCATACGTTACAGCATTTTCATATCCACCAGCTAAAATATATCCTATACTAATCAAGTATGGGGATTCATGATATATATATGCATATATATTCTCATTGTAATCAGTAATAAACGACAAGGAGGTATCCGCTTTTCGTTCATTAGGTGGTACTGCTTCCACTAAATAACCGTCTTTTGTTCTTGATAATTTGACTCCATTTTCATTTACTTCCATTTTATCAATTTCGACCGGTCTAAAAACCTGAATATCCTCCCCCGTCATCAAAGATAACAACTGATTGTTATTATCAAATGCATTCTTCTCCTGAAGGTAATAATCCTCAACGCTCCCGCTCACAATATAACCAACATTCAACGTTTCATCATTCTTGAATATTCTCGCATAAGTATCATCTGCAGTCATATCTGTCTTATACACTGCACCAACAACATCGTACCTTACATCAAAGATCATATTAGTCACTGCAGTCAAGCCATGATTCATCACTATTCTTTGAGAACTTGCCACTCCCAATTTGTTCAATACAGCTCGAACGAGCGGATTCTCAGCAGATGAGAAATGGGATATGCCATTATAGCCATAATATGTCCCCGAGTTATAACCTATATCATTATGATAATTAACCCTGTAAAAATCAGGGTCATTTTTAAGAGTAGCTACTGTTTCTTTTTCAGTTAAATTCCATAGATCATGTTCATTTCTTTTTGTATCACTAACTAATAAATCCTGGTCTGTATATGCAAGTATTATTTCGCTTCCAGCGAGTACTACTATGGCTATGTATGATAAAACTTTCATCTTATTATTTAAAAGTACGTATGATACAATCCCGCATATCCAAAGTATACTCATTACAATATTAATTGAAATATTTTTCACAGCAGTACTATTACCAGTTGAAAACGTTACATTCACGACATACAGTACTACTACCACTCCAATGATAAATATGATTCGCACAAAATCTCTTTTCTCTATTTTATTTATTGCTATAGCTGACATAACGCACATAACAAAGCACAATATATATGCGAATCTGTATGTCCACCCATCCGGATTGTCAAATCCATGCCAAAACATATAAAGAGGCTGGATAAAACATGACAAAATCAAGAGTATAAACATACTCCCCCAAACATACTTATCACGTTTTTTCACATTGTTTGAAATAAAAAAGAATATCGAAAGGAAAATGCTTGGAATACCACAATATATATCCGGGCACTGAGTATATATCCCAGATATTTCTCTGCAAAAAAATGCTCTATAGAACTCTAATATCGACGTTTCAAATCCGCCAAATCCAGTTGCGTCAACGGGATTGTTATTTATTATAAAGCAAAGTGTGGGGAGCCAAGCCCAGGCTGATAACCCAACCGCCAAAAGCACAGCCAATAGATAGTTACCAATAATTTTATATTCTTTATTGCGCTTTGTAATAAAACAGCCCAGAACGTACACAAGACTTATAACACCGATCATATATCCCATGTAGAATTCTGTAGTAAATATATATGTATAAACTAAAATCAGTTTTCCGCTTTTACCGTTTTTGAATATCCTGTCAATTCCACCAAATATCGCAGGTAAGACCCATAATGCATCAAGCCATATGATATTTGTAAGATTATAGGCGATTTGAAAAGAACACATAGAATAGAAAAGTGAAAACACTATACTCCATGTATAATTTACATCATGACTTTTTCTTATATAGGAAAAGAAGAATCCTGACGCCATTCCTACTTTTATCAGAATTATAATAAGTGTAATAAGATTATCATCACTGTTATAGAATATTAGATATAAAATGTTGAATGGATTATACGCATAATATGCATTGTATAATGAAGTATTCATGCCGAAAGATGTATTCCATGAATAATATATGCTTTCTCCATTCAAAATATCTCTGCATAAATTCTTTATGGCAGGAATATAAATATGTCTCAAATCACCATAAATAAGGCTATATTCTCCATCGATGGCGTCTCCCAAATAAATTAAAACAACATAAACACAAAGCATCGATAATATAAAACATAAAAACCACCCATATTTTCTTATCCAAAAATCACTTTCTTTTTCGTCCAATTGACCTGTCCTTTCAGAATATATTTATGGATTCAATCCTTAATCACTTTCTTCAGAGAAATACCTTATAACTCCTTATCCGTCTTCAGCTCAACTACTCATAGTATCAGTAATTCAAAACTTCTCAATTTTTATATCCTAGAGATTCATTTAAACGCATTTCTGTTTGTTGCATTAAACTTTTGCCCAAAATACAATTCGTCCTCTCATAATAAAGAAGTAAAATGTTACACATAATACACTGAAAATTATTTTCTCTAAAAGCCTCCCACATAGACAATCAAAATTCACACTTTCTTAGGAATCCCCTAAGTGAATCGCATAATAACAGTTATATTCCAAACATCTAAAGCTGTTTTTCAAGGACAGCCCTCTTTTATAGGTGTAGATGACATTTATGCAATACTAATTAACTGTAATGCACCGACACTCGAGATGGAAATAAGTTTCGCAATCGCAAGCCCCATCATTCCTAGGATCATATAAAAATCGGATTCAATATTGAGTTTCTTAATAAATTCTTAATTGTTTTTTAGCAGCAATACTCGAATGCTCAGTCATAAACAATGAAATCTTTATATTATTAGATAGGGCCCCCGAAATCATAGCAATGTCATGAAATCGCGAACGGAATATATCGGGTCTTTGCCTATCACCCAAACACATATGTACAAGATTTGAAGTAAGATTTGGCCCTCAAATTTGTATCCGCCAATCGGAATCTTCCCAAGCAGGAATGCAATTCTGCTCAACGTAGCACCCGTAATAATATTGCTTTATATTTCAAATTTACTTTCTCAAAAAGGAGCGCATATCTACACATAACAGTTCAACCTGTATTCCATTTTTCGAAATAGCAATTACTTAATCTAATTCAAGTAATCACCCAAGAGTACTATCTTCTAGCGGATATCATTAATAAAATCGAAATTCGTATACGATAATTACATCAAAAATCCTTATCTAGATAATATTTCATTATTTCAGTGAACAATTTTCCGTAACCATACTGATACTTTGTCCGTTTTGTATTCTTCATGTTCATGAGAAACATCAGCAATAATCTTATCAAATTCATCATCAGTTATACTCAGTTTATCTTTGATAATATTTATATACTCTTGCATCGTATTCTCATCATATAGCGGCTCAGCCATTTTTGCTAGCGCATCGTCTCTAGTCATCTGCCCCGAAATAATCATGCTCGATAGATGCGATCTTCTTTTGTCAACATTAAACTTCTTAGGAAACCAGTATAATTGAACAAATGCAGTTAGTATATTCTCTAAATGCTTACCACCATAATACTCAAATCCGCAAAAAGACTCTAGTTCCCTAATTGCTCTATCCTTATTATAATCTATAAGGTTTAATGGATATAGTGTGACCACTCTCCCCAGTTTCAAATTTATATACTTTCTATACGAATTAATAAACTTTAAATTATTTAATCCATCTGTACCAAATCTGCGATTTATATCTCTGATATTTACTGTATCCATAGGATTAAAGACATAATCTTTTTGAAGGATGCATTCTAAAGAAAAATTGCCCCCTGCAAGAAAATACTTTAGTTTTTCTTTTTCAACTGTATCATAAAGAAAAGCAAATAAGATATTGTCTTGTGGAACGGCTATGTTAGGTACACCAGCTTTCATATACGCTTTAGTAAGCGCATAGTACTGTACTGGATCCGGAACAATCGTTCTTAAATCGATTTTTGCTGCCGTACACAGTTTTCGTATATTATTCTTTGAAGTTTCTGTATCAAATCCATCATCTATGTGAACTGCTAGAATTCTCAACCCCCACGTATATCCTAAATACGCCAAATATGCAGAATCTAATCCCCCAGAAATTCCCATTACGCAATCATATGGTTTATTTTTATTTTCCTTCTTCACCTTGGCAATCATTTCTTCCAGTCGCTCGCTTCCCTCCTCCGTAGGGAAATACACAGTGGTATTGATTTTGCTCAGTGCATCATTACAGTAATTGCAATACCCATTATTATCAAATGATATATATCTATCTCCAATATCGCTCATTATACATCTATTACAGCATTTCATTATTCAACTATAGCCTCCTTATTTACTATCCAATACTTATCATACCGAAATTCCTCAAATATCAGCATCATTTAAGAATAGCATGTTTTTGAAATAATAACTCCATTTCAGTCTTAAAGTGGGATGTATCATATCCACTTAATCCTTAATACATCATGCCAGACTTACTGAGTAGACTTCCATGTTCGCTGATCCGAAACTTGCAAGTTTTCCGTCAGGGAGTTGTATCTCCACAACAACATGTCCTCTTACAAGTATTTCTTCCAGAATCGATTACTCAGAGATGAAGCCATCACTAATGTCCCACCTAGTATCGTACCTATAGCCATCCCTTCTGTTAATACAGAATAATCACATTCAGCAGCGTACT
>JAEEGL017425082.1_pt1 | contig 10061 bp, 9 predicted proteins | sample 9134231 | NCBI WGS metagenome assembly JAEEGL01 (sample SAMN16246548, study PRJNA631951) | gut metagenome | biome: gut microbiome; feature: rumen; material: fiber-attached | host: Bos | place: Iran: Karaj | collected 2018-10 | reverse complement strand
TTCGCCAATTAATTTTTCCCTGACTCAGATTATGGAGGGAACCAAGAAGCCTCCGCGTGCTTACGTACCATCTCAACCCGCTGTCAAATCCTGTCAACTCCAAGTCTCGAAAGTAGTAGCAAAAATGACGCTCGCCTGCGTTTTTCGGGTGCAAAAGTACGAATATTTTTTGAATATGCAAGGTTTTTAATAAATATTTTGTATTTTTGCAGCCGCTTTATAATAAAAACGCGCGCGAAGCGTTTTTTAGATTGAAGAAAATTGAAGATTGAAGATGAACTATAAACATATCGTATTGGGGGCGATGGGGGCGATGCTTCTAGCATCGTGCGCCACGCCCAAGAACTATAACTATCTGCAAGACCTCCAGAATGGTCAGCAGATCACCACGGCTACCGACGGCACCATCCGACTGCAGCCCAACGACCAGGTGACCATTCTCGTGAGGAGCAAGGACCCTGAGATGGGCAACCTATTCAACAAGGGTATCATCACCAACGTAAAGGCAGGTCTGGCCGATCAGAGTATGTATATGATGGGCTACATCGTGGGACCTGACGGCTGTATCGACATGCCCGCAGCTGGAAAGATCAGTGTGGCAGGACTGACGCGTTTTGAGGCGCAGGAGGCCATACAGAACAAGCTGAGGAGCGAATCGCTGTTGAAGGACGCCAACGTGACGGTAGAGACAACGAACCTGACCTACACCGTAATGGGCGAGGTGAACAATCCCGGAAACTTCAAGATTGACAAGGACGCCATGACGCTCTTCGAGGCCTTAGGCAGAGCTGGCGACATCAACGTTTATGGTAAGCGCGACTCGGTGATCGTAATTCGTCAGAAGGGACCGGAGAAAAAGGTCTATAGCCTCTGCCTGAACTCGGGCAAGGACATCTTTGCTTCGGAGGCCTATTATATTCAGCAGAACGACGTGATCTATGTAAAGGCCAACGACACGAAGGCCCGTCAGAGTCAGATGCCTGGCAACGAGGGACGCACCTTAAGTTTCTGGCTGTCGCTGGCATCGGTGTTAACCGCAATAGCAGTATTTATCTTCAAATAAGGATAGAAGGGAAAACATGGAAAAGGACTTTCTTAAGATATGCATCAAGAAATGGCGCTGGTTTGCTGCTTCGATATGTAGCTGCCTCGTTTTGGCTATACTCTTTCTGCTGGTGGTGCCGCCACGCTATGAACGTGAGGCCACACTGTTGATCAAGGATGAGACGAGCGGCGGAGGACTGCTCTCGTCGATGATGGGCAGCATGGGCATGCTGGCTGGCATGGCAGGCATCAGCGTACAGAGCAACGTGCTCAACGAACTGGAGATCATACGCTCGGCAGGTATGCTCAGTGAGGTGGTTGACCGCTTGGAACTTGACACACGCTATCAGGCCTACGACGGACTGATGAAGCGCGAACTATGGCATGAGACACTGCCTGTGAAGGTATCCTTTGCCCAGCTGAAGAAAGATGAGGGAGCCTACCTGAAGATGGATTTGAGAAAAGACGGCTCATTCAATCTCTACAAGATGCGTAAGAACGGTAAGAAGGTTGACGGCGAGGCTACAGGCAAGGTGGGTGAGGTGTGTCAGACACCTATCGGCAAGGTGACCGTCATCAAGACCAAGGATTTCGACAAGAGTTTTGCAGACCAGGACGAGATGACCATCCGGGTAACCAGGGAACGACGCTACGACATCATCGACCGCCTTCAGAAGCGCTTGGACGTTGGCCTTGCCGACGATCAGGCATCAATCGTCAGCATCGCCTATCAGGACCAGAGCGAAGAGAAGGCCGAGCTGGTGGTGAACACCCTAATAAGCGTCTACCAGAACGAATGGCTGAAAGACAAACAATCGGAGGCCGATGCTTCGAGCCGTTTTATCAACGAGCGCATCACCCGTATTGAGGAGGAACTTAGTGGGCTGGATTCAAACATTGCACAGTTCCGGGGCCGCAACCTGCTACCAGACTACGAAGAGGCTGCAAAAATGTATATGAAGAACGCCACCATCACATACGAGGCACAGGTAAAGGTGAACAACTACCTCTATATGCTCCAGCAGATGCGCGATGAGGTGAAGAAGATTGAGGGCAAGAACATCGTATTGCCAGCCAACCTATTGCCCGACAACCCCAACGTGGCACTGGAAATATCGGAATACAACAAGCTGCAGACCAAACGCAACGCGATGGCAGAGAACAGTAACGAAGAGAATCCTCTAGTCAAGGATCTTGACGTGAGACTGAAGGGCATGCGTGAGGCCATCATCAACTCGTTGGATCAGGGTGTGGCCCAGCTGAAGGCTCAGCAGAAGGGGGTGAACATCGAAGACCGGAAACTGAAGGGTGAGATCTCGATGACACCAGATAAGATTACCAAGATCATGCCTGCCGAGCGCAAGCAGAAAATCATTGAGGCCCTCTACATCTACCTGCTGGAGAAGCGCGAGGAGAATAATATCACCCACGTGTTTAATGCTCAGAACATGCGACTGGTATCCCCTCCAATGGGTGACTGGAAGCCAGCTTTTCCCAAGAAGAGTATCACACTTATTACCGCCATTACACTAGGCATGGCTCTCCCGGCCTTCTTTATTTTTATACTCTGCAGTCTGGGTAAATGGAAGGAAGCGTAAAGTATCCCCTGATAGGATTTGTATGGCTTATGCTGTGCCCGCTCTTGGCACTGCCCTATATCCTATGGGGCATCTGGCACCAGCGCAGGGGAGCCTACGGACTATTCTCGCTTTGGTTAGGTATCATGGCCTACATCTCATTTCCTTCGGAAGACCTTTACCGCCACTACTTCCTCTTCACCTTTTTGGAGATAAGGCCCCTATCGGCCATCACATGGGTCGACATCTCACTCAATGGCATACTGCCATTCATTTATTGGACGATGGGCCACACAGGTATTGCCTATGCATGGCTGAGATTTGCAGAACTGGCCATTGGATTCTGGCTTCTCATCAAGGTGTACCGCTACATGACCGAAAGCCTAGACCTCAGTGCGAGCGGAAGGTTTGCTAGATTCGGCTTGCTATTTCTCTTTTTCGACTTCCTCTATACGGTGATGGGTGTGAAGTATGGTTTTGCACTCTGTACCTATGTCTATAGCCTCCACCTGTTGGTGAATCTAAACCAAAGAAAAGGCGGTTTGGCGATGATGGCGCTGACGTGTATGTGGCACTCATCCTTCATCTTTACAGCCCCTGTGGTGTGGATATTATATCAGCTTAAGTTGAGCAAGAAGCAAGCCATGTGGCTCTGTGCGACACTTGCCGTCGTAGCCCCCATTATCATCTTCACTTTTGGCGAGGCCATCTTAGGCCGGCGTTTCGACTTCTACTTCTCAAAGAAGGCTGCCAATGTGGTGTCGTATGCCGCCATGACCCCTATCGGAGTGACGCTATTCATCCTGCCTAAACTGGCAGTAGCACCGCTGGCAGTGGTTGTGATGAAACACTACTCGACCGATGGCCGATGGTGCCGTATAGCCTTAGGATGGCTCATCATGACTGCCGCGCTCATGAGTAACGCAGTAACCCTCTACCGATTCTGGTGGTCCTTTATGGCTACAGGTGTGATGGCCCTCTACGAGGCCGAAGCAAAAGAGCTGTTCAAGCCATCTACCATCAGGTTGTTAATCATATCGGGCATTTGCTTTACCTGCCTGAATATGCTCACCTACCACAAGGAGGTCTTAAATTCTCCCTACTACAAGGCTCTCTACCCAGCCCCACTCACCTTGAGTCAGGACTATACCAAGCAAGAGGTATATTACAAGATACAACATGACGGAGACTTCAGGAAATAAGATACCAAGCGTGGCCGTGCTCTACATCTGCACAGGCAAATACAGACGCTTCTTTGCAGGCTTCTACGAGTCTGCAAGGCGTTATTTCCTGCATGATGTGGCTCGCGTAAGCTATATTGTCTTTACCGATGATATGAAGCTGACAGATGCCGACGATGTAGAACTCATATTCCGCGACTGCCAGGGGTTCCCGATGGACTCGCTGATGAGGTATGACCTCTTCTTGCAGGCTGCTGACAGGCTAAAGACATTTGACTATATCTTCTTCTTCAATGCCAACATGCGGATGGTGGCCCCGATAGGGAAAGAGATATTGCCTGAGCATCTGACAGCCGTCATCCACCCGGGTTACTACAATAAGCCCGTCTGGCGTTATCCCTATGAACGTGACAGACGGTCTTCGGCCTTTATCCCCGCCCACGAAAAGGGCTATCACTACTATATGGGTAGTGTGAATGGAGGAAGGACAGACGACTTTCTGGCATTGGCCCGCACATGCAATCAGCATATCAAAGAAGACCTGAAGCGAGGTATCGTGGCAAAATATCACGATGAAAGTCATTTGAACCACTACCTGCGCTATCATGACTGTACTCCCCTCTCCCCGGCTTATGCCTATATTGAGGGGAAGGAACTGCCATTCGAGCCCAAAATCCTGTTACTTGACAAAGTGTTGATTGACCCTTATTTCAATAAGGGGAGGGACCATTCTCTAGCTGGTAGGTTCAAGAAGGGTATGGGCATTGTGATTGACGCTATTAAATGGTATCTATAGCCAATGAGTGAGAGTAGAATGAAGAAATCGTTGGCCGGCACTGCATGGAGCATGACAGAAAGGTTTGCTAAGATGGGAATACAGATACTCTGTACTTTCATCATCGCCCAGTTTGTGGCACCATCAGAGTTCGGACTGGTGAGTATGATGAGTATCTTCCTCGCTTTCTCTACCATACTCATCGACAGCGGCTTCTCGCAAGCCCTCATCCACGAGCAGAACGTAACCCGCCAGGACGAGAGTTCCATCTTCTGGTTTAACATTGTGCTGGGACTGCTCATCTATGGCTGTTTCTGGCTGGCTGCCCCGCTGATAGCCGGATTCTATAACGAACCCCAGCTGACGGTGCTGATACGTGTGGCATTCCTTGCCCTCATCTTCCAGTCGCTCATCGTAGTCCAGCAGGGACTGCTGTTCAAGAGCGTCAACTTCAAGGCGGTGTCTAAGATTTCATTCTGGGCAGTACTGCTCTCAGGAGTCGCTGGTATCGCCGTAAGCTATGTGAGACGCGATGTGTGGGGACTGATTGTACAGAATCTCTCGTTTGCCATCCTGCAGACATTGTTCTTTTGGATCTACAGCCACTGGCGTCCAACGCTGATGTTCTCTACCAGATGCGTCAGGAAATACCTGCGGTTCTCAATGAATCTATTAGGCAGTAACATGCTGGCTGCCATCACCGACAACTTGGCCAACCTCTTTGTGGGTAAGGCCTACAATGCCACCATCTTGGGACATTACACGATGGCCAACAAGATACCCTACCTCACCTCAGGCACTGTCAGCTACAGCATCAAGCGCGTGAGCTACTCCATCATGTCGACCTTCCAGAACGATAACGAGCAATTGGCTATCTACAGCCAACGGGTGGTGGGTACAGCGTTCTGGATACTGGCCCCCATCATGATACTGATGTTCCTGATCGCTGAGCCTTTCATCACTTGGCTCTTCCCTGAGGAGTGGGCACCCGCCGCCGTTTATCTGCGTTTCTTCTGCGTCATCGGCTTCGTTTACTGCTTCTCGGATATCAATCAGGACATCCTGTTGGTGAAAGGTCGTACAGACCTGCTGTTGCGCCTCGATATCATCCGGCGCACCATCCTCGTCATATTATTGGTCATCGGCGTCCAGTTCAGCATCGAGACGCTACTCTGGTTGCTCGTGGCCTACAACATACTCAACGGCTTGGCCGTAAGTTGGCTGGCAGGTCGGCTTATCGGCTGTGGTCTGGGCCGGCAACTCAGCATCGTGGCAGGAACGCCACTTTATTATCTAACTAATTTAAGAAAGAAACGATGAAGATTGTAAGACTCTCCGGAGGACTGGGTAACCAAATGTTCCAGTTTGCGCTATATACTGCCCTGCGCAAGCGATTCCCTGAGGAACCGCTACGCATCGACCTGCATGGATTCAGAGGTTACAGGAAACATCGGGGGTTCGAATTGCCAAAAGTGTTCCGTGTGGGCTATGAGGAAGCAACCCTGAACGAGGTGGCCAGCATAGCCTACCCCTACCCCAACTACCAGACGTGGCGATGGCTGAGTCGGGTGCTACCTCCGAGGAAGACCATGCTTCAGGAAAAGCCCGACTTCACGATAGAACCCGATGCCCTGACCCGTGAGGGTGATGTCTACTATGATGGTTATTGGCAACACGAGGAGTATTTCAGTGATATCAGAAAGGACATCCTGACCCTCTACCGATTTCCCGACTTCGATGATGTACAGAGTCTGGAGGCAGCACAGTTGGCCATGAATAGCAACAGCTGTGCCATCCATATCCGAAGAGGCGACTACCTCAAGGATCCCCTACGTAAGGGCACCACCACACTCGAGTATCCCCTGAAGGCCATCCGCTGGATGAAAGAGGAGCGGAAGCCTGACAGCTGGTTCGTGTTCTCCGATGATATTCCCCTTACCCGCGAATGTCTGAAGGCCGTATTGCCTGAGAGTCAAACCTACTACGTGAATTGGAACCAAGGTGAGCGCAGCATCCATGACATGCACCTGATGTCGCTCTGCCAGAACAATATCATCGCCAACTCATCGTTCTCGTGGTGGGGCGCATGGCTCAGTCAGCGCAACGGCAAGACAGTCGTGGCCCCTGCGGTTTGGATGAATCGCGACAACGTGTGCTCACCCGTCCCCCAGAAGTGGGTAAAAATAAAATAGGGAAAAAAAGATATGTTCTCTGTACTCATAGCCGTCTATGCCAAGGAGCTGCCACAAAACCTGCAGCAAAGCCTTGAGAGCATCTTCCGTCAGGAACTGATGCCCGATGAAGTGGTGCTCGTTGAGGACGGTCCTCTGACGGATGCATTGGAGCAGGTCGTGACAGAAACAGCCGACAAGCATCAGGAACTACACATCGTCAGACTACCAGAGAACATAGGCTTAGGTCTGGCCTTGCAGGAAGGTCTGCAACATTGCCGATACGACATTGTAGCGAGGATGGACTCCGATGACATCGCTCATCCTCAGCGTTTCAGTAAGGAGATGGCGTGGCTGGAGGCCCATCCTGAGACAGACATTGTAGGCTCGTGGGTGGATGAGTTTTCTGGCGATCCCTCACAGGTGATCTCCACCCGAAGACTGCCTGAGACGCATGAGGAGATTCTCAGGTTCAGCCGTTACCGCAACCCCATGAACCATCCCACGGTGATGATGCGCAAGGAGGCCGTTCTAAGGGCCGGTAACTATCAGCACTGTCCGCTCTTCGAGGACTACGACCTCTGGGTACGGATGCTGCGCCAGGGAGCGAGGTTCCATAACCTGCAAGAGTCGTTGCTCAGCTTCCGGCTGACGTCACAACTCTTCAATCGTCGCGGTGGCAGTCACTATATCCGTCAGGAGATCAGGTTCCAGCGCCACTTGCGGGCTTTGGGTCATATCAGCTATTGGCAGATGAGCCTCAACGTTGTGTTGCGCACGCTGCTCAGGCTATTGCCAAAGGGCTGCCGGCGATATGGTTATTTATTTTTCCTCAGAAGATAATAATTCGCAGGAAACTGCGTTATATAATAAATGAAGTAGAACTAAAAGGTACTGAATGGAGCAAAACTACGCGTATATTTATGATGGTATGAACGCTTTTGAGAAGGAGGTTAAGCGATGGCTTGATTTCCTCTTGGCCACAGTATGTCTTATCATCTTCTCCCCTCTTTTTGTGATTTGTTATTTCACCGTGAAACGCGGCAAAGACGGACCAGTCATCTTCAAGCAGGAGCGCATCGGACGCTTCGGCCGACCGTTTTATATCTATAAGTTCCGAAGCATGACTATCGATGCAGAGGCCAACGGGCCCCAGCTGAGTAATAGTCAGAAGGGAGACAAACGGCTGACCAAAGCCGGACGGTTCCTCAGGGCACACCATCTCGACGAACTGCCCCAGCTTTGGAACATCTTCGTGGGCGACATGGCATTCATTGGGCCGCGCCCTGAACGGAAATTCTACATCGACCAGATCATGAAGCATGATCCCCGCTACACCTATCTCTACCAGATACGTCCGGGTATCACCTCCATGGCCACACTCTATAACGGCTATACCGACACGATGGACAAGATGCTGAAACGCTTGGAGATGGACCTTGACTATCTAGAGCACCGCTCATGGTGGCTTGATGCCAAGATCCTGGGTCTGACATTCCTGAAGATCGTGTTCGGCAAAAAAATTTAATATTTGCAGAACTTCAGCAGGAAACGCTCACTCTCGAGAATCATCTCACTACTGGTCAACTCAAGTACCTTGAACTGCTCCTCTGTCTGGGAGATGCCATAGGGAATGAGGAAAGTCACATCGGTAATGCGGATATCATCAGAATCACGCTCTACAAAATAGGGACGATCAGCCTTTAACAGGCCTCCCGAATGTTCGAAGCTCATCACTATATCTTTCTGGTGATAGCTTACATCACGCAGTTCAAGCAGTTTTCCCTGAAATGCCCACGTGATACCCGAATCGCGCATATCGACAGCACCGCTTTTGGCATATTGATCCGTTTTGCTCGTCATCTGCCAAAAGCCGTCAAGATGGCCATTATCCGAACTCTCCATATCGCAGGCTGTCAGCAGCAGCCCTATACCTATTATATATATAAAGAATCGCTTCATTTGTCAATTCCTATTTTCAATTTTCAATATTCAATCTTCAATTCTTAAAAAATCCAGTTTTTACGACTGAGAGTTGAAAACCATAGTTATCGCCACGCAGTTTGCCTGCATCCAAAGCAAAAGCCCCCTTCAGGCTCCAACCGCTAGAGAGGCCATAACCAGCCTCAGCCAATAAGCTCACACCCTCCAAGGGATTAGTGGGAAGATAGTAATACGAGCCGTAGCTCTTCTGCCAGGTGGCGAGTACACGATAATGCAGACGGGAAAGCGGTGTGCCGCTCAGTCCCAGATGCAAGGCCACGAAGCGGTTGTGCTTCACCTCGATGGTGTTGTCATCGTTATAAAGCGGCGAGACGTAAAGAGGATTGCCCATCACCTGTCCCCAATGCTGCCAACCGCTGTAGAGGTGGTGGTTGTAGTAATTATCGCGGCCGCTTATCTGATACTTGACATGGCCGGTCTGGTCGTGATACACAGGACCCGCCTGATACTTTGTGTAAAGATACTCCACCACGATATTCTCTAACAAGGGATTATTTTTCAGTTTCAACTCGGCTCCCAGCATCCAGTCCTTGAAGTCGTAACGGAACTTTTTGTCACCGCTCTTATTATAATGGAACAGCATCGAATGGTCCTCAAAGAACTGATCGGCATAGATACCAAGCTGCCAGGCTGGCTGATCGATATTCAGTCGTGCCACCCATGAGCCCAACTGATTGCCTTCGGTATTCTCGAAATCGCCGTCGGTGGCATCAGAACCACCAGGAACGAGGGCATTGAAGAATGCCTTGGCGTTCTGACTATTCTTATACACCTTCTCCACACCGTTCTCCCAGACATGCGACTCACCACCAAACTGACTGGCCATCTCCAGACCTACCTCGAAGGTGATGTTCTTAGGGCCAATCTTCAGATAACCGGCTTTGCTGTGATAATAGGTGTTACCCGTATAACGCGACTGGGGAGCCACGAAGTCATCCTGCCAGTGGCCGTCGGTCGTACGTCCATAGGCGACATGGCCCTTCAGGGCAAGCCAGTTGTGAAGCCCGGGAATTGCCCAATAGTCAGGCAATGAGAGCCTCACCTGTGGCACAGGACGGGCATTAATGCCTAAAGTCTGGGAACCAGTACTCAACTTTTGGTTTTTCAACTCCATAGGCTGCTCCTTAGCACCTACGGTAAGTACACCCTTCAACCAACGGGCCTCCACAAAAGCCTGCTGCACGACGAGGGTACTCGTGAAGCCTGCTGCCACAGCCACATCGACACCATAACCAATGCCCCAGCGCCGACCATCATCGACACGCAACGGCCGTTCTACGGCTCCTCGCACATAGCCGTTGGCAGTCTT
>JAEEGL017332414.1_pt1 | contig 10061 bp, 9 predicted proteins | sample 9134231 | NCBI WGS metagenome assembly JAEEGL01 (sample SAMN16246548, study PRJNA631951) | gut metagenome | biome: gut microbiome; feature: rumen; material: fiber-attached | host: Bos | place: Iran: Karaj | collected 2018-10 | reverse complement strand
TACATTTACGGGAGCCACGACTAATAGTACATTTACTATTTTAGAAGATCAAGAATATCAAACATCACCAGGTAGTGGAACATATTACTTATATATCTGGTTAGATGAAGCAGAATCAAATAATAATACCCAAAATAAAACATTCAACTTATCACTAACTGGTGTATGTACAAATCAAGCACCATCTAGTATTGTATCTACAATAGCTGATAATGCCGTTCTTGATAATACAACAAGCACCTATGTAACAAACTCAAATGGTATACAATTTAATGATATCTCATCAGATACGAATGGTAAAGGTTTATATATACGATCAGGTACCGAAAATGATGCTCATCCTATCTATTATTACCGTGGAACAGTCGATAACAACAATGTTTTATTTGGAGGATTTTGTTGGAAGATAGTAAGAACAACTAGTACTGGTGGTACGAAACTAATCTATAATGGATTACCTAGTGGCACAAATAATAACGAGTGTACTAATACAACGGGAACAGCTACTCAATTAGCATCTACCAGTAAGTTTAATTCAAATTCTAATTCACCAGCTGATGTCGGTTATATGTATGGTGAAAGATATGCAAGTACTTCAGCTACTGGTACTGGATGGTACTATGCTCCTAATGTTACATATAGTAATGGAACATATACTTTAGTTTCAAAGGGTAGTTACAACGTTGAGACTAAAAGCACAATAAGTGGAACAAATTTAAATTACCATCATTATACTTGTGGAAGCACGACAGAAACAACTTGTACAAGTGTTAGATATGTTTATTATGTGTCATCATCTACAGCATGTTATATAACCTTGACTAATGGTAAGAAAGTTGAAGATGCCCTAGATGAAATGTTTACCAATACGAATGATTCAACAATAAAAACAGCAATTGATACCTGGTATGCATCTAATATGACAAGTTATACCAATAAACTAGAAGATACCCCATATTGTAATGATAGAACAATCTATCAATTAGGTGGTTGGGATCCAAATGGGGGAGATACCACTAAGTATTTATATTTAGGTGCTTATGGGAGAACTCAAAGCCCCTATACTCCAAGCTTAACATGTAATACCAATGATGCCTTCACCGTAAGTGCAAGTAATGGTAATGGTAAATTAACATATCCTGTTGGATTACTTACAGCCGATGAGATAAGACTGGCAGGTGGCAAATATGCCGCTAGCAATTCAACATATTATTTATATACCAATCAATATTGGTGGTCCGGGTCCCCTTACTATTTCGTCAACCGCAGTGCCGATGGGTTCGTCGTCTATTCCGGTGGCTATCTTTACGACGACCGTGTCTACGGCGCCGATGGGGTCCGCCCCGCAGTTTCATTAAAACCTGGGACCAAGTTCTTGCTTGGTGGAGACGGGACAAGCACTAATCCATATGTGGTAGAGTAAAATGGAAGTAGAGTGTCCCATACTCATGACTTCTGATAAGGTCCACGAAAACCCTTTCGTGGACAAAATAATTTTGGGTTAACCTAGAAATAAAAAAGATGTTAGCCTAGGGCTACATCTAAGATCATCATGACTGAAAAGCCTATTATGGTAAATATTGCCATTAGGTCTTTTTTTTCGTTTGTTTGGCTTTCTGGGATTAGTTCTGAGACAACGACATATATCATGGCTCCGGCTGCAAAAGAGAGAAAGAAGGGTAAGAGGATTCTTATTTTTAGAATGAGTATAGCTCCTAGGACACCGAATATTGGTTCAACAATGGCTGATAGGCTACCATAGATGAATGCTTTCTTTCTAGACATTCCTTCTCTAAGAAGAGGAATAGATACAGCAGATCCTTCAGGAAAGTTTTGGAGTCCAATACCAATTGCTAGCATGATAGCTGATATGATGGTGGCTCCTTCTATTCCGTAATAGATACTACCGAAGGCTATACCAACTGCCATTCCTTCAGGGATATTATGAATCGTAATTGATGAGATTAACATTAATATTCTTTTATGCTTTTGGGTAAATATTTTATTAAATATTTTATCGGCTATGAATAAGAGTAATCCTCCAGAAAAGAAACCTAGGAATGTTATTAACCAGGGAATTAGATTTAGTTCTTGACTAGCATCTATGGCTGGTGATAAGAGTGAGAAATAAGAAGCAGCTGTCATAACACCAGCAGCAAAACCTAACATGGCATCCATAATATTTTTATTTATTTTTTTAAAAAAGAAGACAATAGCGGAACCTAATACAGTTACAAAAAAAGTAAAAAGGGTAGCTATTAGGGCTTCTAGGACATAATTTAGATTTATAAACCAATTAAACATAAAACACCTCATAATATTGTACGTGAGATATTTTATTTGGCTATAAAAAATGCACAATGAATAAAAAAATAATATTGTTATATAATAATAATGCAAATGGAAATTTGCATTTTTGTGCCAAAATATTGACTTTTGGCATAAATTATAGTATATTATTATTGCATTTTATGAAGTGCAATAGTAAGTAAATGCTCTCGCTCCCGGATGGTGCGAGTAATAAATTATTCCGGGCGACAATGCTTCTCGCTCTCGGGTGGTGCGAGTAATAAATTATCCCGAACGAAAATATTTTTGAAAACTTCTATCTAAAAGATAGAGTTTTCTTTTTAATTATGGTATTATGTTTATGGAGTTGATACTTATGGAAATTAAAACAGGCTATTTATATCATATTAAAGATGAATATTTTGATGTAGTTAATGATAATAATTTAATGACCAATCATGAGCGTGGCAAAAAACGACCTACTTATTTTACAATAAAGGATAAAGAAATATTGTGGTTTATTCCACTTTCTAGTAAGATAGAGAAGTATCAAAAAGTTGTTGAAACGAAAATAAAGAAATATGGCCGTTGTGATACGATACTTATTAGAGAAGTATTGGGTAAGGATTCGGCTATATTGTTTCAAAATGCTTTTCCTACATTGGAAAAATATATTGATCATGTTCATTTGCTCGATAATGGTAAGCCAGCTAAAGTTGTTGAATCTTTAAAAGACGAAATATTACAAAAATTTGAATACTTATTAAAATTGAAAACGAAGGGCGTTAATTTATTCTTTACAGATATAGATAAAATAAAAAAACAAATGCTTGATGAGTTAAAAGAACAGTAAGTACATTTTTCTGTGTATAGGGAAATGTGCTTATTTTTCTTATAATTACGTAAAAACTATTTAAATTTTCAAAAATATTTGATATAATGTAAGAGAGTAGGTGGAATATGCATAAGAAGGGTTTAATATTCTTTGTCATTTTTGCTTTGCTTTTATGTGGGTGCACAAAAATAACTAATAACTTAGATGAAGTAGTAAGTGCAGTAATGACAAATAATAAATTAAAAGCTAATACTGTTTCCACTGGTTACGAAATATATATTCCGACGGGGGTTAAACAGGTAATAGACAGCGAATATAATCAAAAATTTAAGATTAAGAATCGATATATTTATTTATATGTTGATACGATTAGTTATTATTATAAGAACGGTCTTAATTATAAGACTAATGAAGATTATGATTACTACTACAAAGAACTTAATTTGAATGGTAAAACTGGTTATATTGGAGTAAATAAAGTGGAAGATGATTTATACTTTTGTGAAACAGTATATAACTATTCAAAGATTGAATTCTATAGCAATTCTGAAGATTTACCATATATCTTAGCAAATACGTTAATGATGCAAAAAAGTATTAAATATAATGATAATTTAATCAGTATGGAACTAGATAGTAATGATAGTGATGGAAGAGAATTAAAATATGAACTTGATAGCCCTAAAGATTCAGAGAGTACTTTCTCGGATTATTTACAGGAATATGTTCCTGAGGAAGAGCCAGAAGTTACTTTACCGGAAGAAAATTAATTAAAGAAGAGGTGCAATAATGAAATTGATGGACAAAATAAAAGACTTATTTATGGATGAAGTCGATAGTGATGAGGATATTGAATTAGAGGAAGAAGAAAAAGAGGAATATAAAGAACCACCTAAAGAGGAATTACCTAAGGTAATGCGTGACTATATTGAGGAAGAAAAAAAGGTGGAAAAGGTAGATCCAGAGGAGTTTATTAGGGAATCAAGAAAATCTAGAGAAAAAGAAGAGATTATCGAGGAAAAGAAGGAAGAGGCAAAACCTAAAAAGTTTACTTTCCCAATCGATTTTGATGATGAAGTAAAAGAGTCTGAAAAGAAAGAGGAAGTACTTCCTAAGAAAAAAGCTTATGATATTGAATCAGACTTTAAGAATAATTTTGGAAATGGTAATATCAATGTTTTAAATCTTGAGAAGGAAACTACTCGTAAGACAATTGAGTTATATCCGACTAAGGAAGAAGATATTAAACCAAAGTTTAAAGCTTCACCAGTAATTAGTCCCGTATATGGTATTCTTGATAAGAATTATACGAAAGAGGAAGTTAGAGAAAAAAGCGAAGATGAAACAATGAAAAGACCATCTAAGAAAGTGGACTTTGAAACAGTTAGAAAAAAAGCTTTTGGGAATCTAGCTGATGAAATAAAAGATAATATGCTATGTGAAAACTGTGAATTATATAAGGAAGTTAAAAAGATTAGTGCTTTAAAAGAGGACGACTTATTATATGATATGACAGTTGATGAAGATAAAGATTTAACAATTGAGAAAGCATATGATAATTATGAAGAATTTGGGGTAGCTTATGAACCTAAACCAACTAAGAAAGTAGTTATTCCAGAGGATAATAATGAGAAAGATGAAGAACCAAAAACTAGTTTAGATGATATTATTAAAAATAATAATGCCTTAAGGGAAGAAGAAATTACGTATACTAAAATTGAAGATAAAATCGATGAAGAAGAGGAACCTGTGGAAGTAGTTCCTGAAGTAATTGAGGAAGAAAAAAATGAAGAAATAAAGGAAGAGGTTAAGGAAGAAGAAATACCATCTAGAAGTGAAAAGAAAAAGGAAGCTAAAGTTGATGATGATTTCTTTGAATTAATCGATTCAATGTATAAAGAAAGGACAGATGATTAAAAGTGATGGAAGTCTTACCAATAATTTTATACATACTAGGTTCTATTTTGCTAGTAGTGCTAATAATATTAGGTATAAAATTAATTATTACGATGGATAAAATTCAGGTAGCGGTTGATAATATTAATACAAAGGTTGAATCACTTAATGGTTTTTTCTCAATAATTGATTTTACAACAGATAAGTTAGCTAGTATAAGTGATAAAGTGGTTGAGGCAATATCATCATTTATAAGAAAAATATTTAAAAAGAAAGAGGAGAGTGAATTAGAAGATGAGTAGAAGAAGAGGATTATTTGGAGTACTTGCTGGTATTGGTATCGGAATTGGAGCTGGAATGTTACTTGCTCCAAAAAGTGGTGAAGAACTAAGAAAGGATTTAGCTAAAAAGTTAAATGAGTTATTAGAGAAAGCCAAAGAAATCGATGTTAATGAAGTAGCAGATGATTTTAAAAAGAAAGTAAAAGAATTAAAGAAAGAAATTGAAGACTTAGATAAAGAAAAAGCTTTAGCAATTGCTAAAGAAAAAGGTGAAGACTTAAAGGTAAAAGCTAATGAATTATTAGAGTTAGCCAAAGAAAAAGGAACACCAATATTAGAAAAGACAGCAGCTAAAGTTAGAGAACAAGCTATTCAAGTAACTAAAGAAGTACTTAAGAAATTAGAAAAAGAAGAAGAAACTAAATAATATTTAGTTCTTTTTTTTAGGGAATTAACTGGTAGTTAATTAATTATGTGTCTAACTTTCATATTTAGATATGGAGGATTATGTTAAAACTAAAGAAAGTATGTAAATACTATCAAGTAGGAAAGAATAAAAGAATGGTTTTAGATAATATAACTTTGGATTTTAAAGATCGAGAGTTAGTGTTTATCTTAGGGGCTAGTGGATCGGGTAAAAGTACACTTCTTAATATTATCGGGGGAAATTTAAGATGTGATAGTGGGGAGATTTGGTTAGATGGTGAATGCGTTAGTGATTATAGTGACAAGGAATTAGACAAGTATCGTAGTTTAGTTATCGGCAATATTTTCCAGGATTATAATTTGATAGATTATATGAATGTTTGCGAGAATGTAATGCTGGGGTATACTGGGGGTATGCCGAAAAGAGAAATTGCTAATTTATTTAAGCAACTTGGAATATATGATAAACGCTACCATAAGGTTGTCAATTTATCGGGAGGTGAAAAACAAAGGGTAGCAATAGCGAGGGCATTAGTTAATAATCCAGATATTATCTTAGCAGATGAACCAACGGGAGCATTAGACTCTAAAAATGGCATGCAAGTTATGGATATTCTTAGAAGTATTGCTTTTAATAAGTTAGTAATTGTCGTTAGTCACGATAATTATTTAGCTAATAAGTATGCCTCTAGGATTATCAATCTTAAAGATGGTAAATGCAGTTATGAAATTATTCCAGAAAATCGGATGATTGTAAAAAATGAAAAAGAGAATAAGAGTAAATTAAAAGCCGTTATTAAGTTTGCTATTAAAAGTTTATGGCTCAAAAAAATTAGAACATTATTTACCGCAATGGCTATTTCTTTAGGTGTTATCAGTATGGCTTTGGTAACTAATCTATCAGGGAGTTTTAGAAAAGCTATTAATGATTTAGAAAAGGATGCGGTATCAGTGTTTCCAATTACTGTTAGTAATGGTGAATATGAAATAGTGGATGAACGTGAAAAAGAAGCTAATGATAAATTAATAATTAAAGATAAAAATAGATTTATTCATACGAATAAGATAAATAATAATTATATAAATTATATTAAGGATATTAAAGAGATTAATTATCTTAGTTATAATTATGATATTTCACTTCCTTTAATTAGTGATACTTATAATAAAGTTGATAATAGGTATTTAAAGATAATACCTAGTAATAAATATATAAATGATAATTATAGTATTTTATATGGTAAAGATATTAGTAGTAAATATCAAATACTACTTAAGGTAGATGAATATAATAATGTCGATAGTAGTTTGTTAAATGCATTTAATATCAATACTGATATTACTTATAAGATGATTGTGGGTAGAAAGATAAGAGTTATTTTAAATGATTTGTATTACTTTAAGAATGGAGAATACTATATTATTAATAATGATTATCATGAAATATATGATAAAAGCACGATTGAATTAGAAATTGTGGGAATTGTTAAGGCCAAGGAAGAAGTAGATAACCAGAGTTATTTATATATAAGTAATGAATTAATAGAGGAAGTAATTAAGATTAATAATGAAAGTGAGATAGTTAAAGATGCTTTATCTCAAAATGGTAATATTTTGGGAGGATCAGATGATAGAGAAAGAGTGCTTTCATATTTGGGTTATAATGCGATGCCTAGTGAGATTAACATTTATACGGCTAATTTGGATGATAAGAGTAAAGTGATAGATGCTTTAGATAAATACAATGAAGACTATGATAAATTAATCTATAATGATACGATGGCAGCGGCTATTGATATTTTAAAGAAGTTTATCATGATTATCAGTATTATTTTGATATTATTTTCTATTATTGCGATTGTTATTTCTTCGCTTATGATTGGAATTCTTACTAATGTAAGAGTATTAGAAAGAAAAAAAGAAATAGGAATATTTAGAAGTTTAGGGGCTAGTAAAGGGGATATTCGAAGATTATTTAATTTTCAAAATATATTTATTGGAAATATTGCTTTGTTAATTAGTTTAATTATCATGAGTATCATTAAGGGACCAATCAATAATATTATTGATAGTTACTTAAAAACAGGTGATATCTACAAGACTAATTATGGTACTATAGGGCTTGTGTTTTTAATCAATTTATTAATTATATATGTTGCTGGAATAATTCCTACAATTAAGGCTAGTAAACTAGAAATTGTCGATTGTATTTACAATAGGTGAAGTTGAAAAGATTAAATATATTTGTTGATGAAACAGGCGAATTTGGTTTTGGTCAAGGATCGTCGGAATTATATGGTATTTCATTTGTGTTCCATGACCTAGATGATGATGTAAGCAAAGAAATAGATAAATTGAATGCTAGACTAGCTAAGATAGGCTATAGCGGTATGATTCAATAATGAAGAGTTTTATACAAAATGATATAATTGTAATTTTGCAGACGCATCTGCAAAATTTAGAAAGGAGAATATATGATAGAAGAAATTACAAAAACAAATTTTCAAGAAATTATTAAAAATGTGGTTGATAATATTCAGCAAACACAATTGGAAATATTTCAAAATGCAAATCAAAGTATATTAGATTTATATTTTTATATTGGAAGCATTATTGAAAATAATATCAAATGGGGGAATAAGTTTATTGATAATTTATCAATTGAGTTAAAAATAAGATTTCCAAATGCAAAAGGTTATTCTCCAAGAAATCTTCGTAATATGCGAAAATATTTTTTATCGGTAAAGGATAATAAAAATTTAAAGGAATTATCTTATAAGATTCCATGGTCACATAATACAATAATAATGGATCGTATAAAAGACGATGAACAAAGAATATGGTATATTAAAAAAACATATAATAACGGATGGAGTTATGATTATTTAGAAGTTCAAATTAAAAGAGATGCATATTCGAGACAAACATTTGGAGAAAAACCTAATAATTTTAGTTTAACATTATTACAGCCGCAAAGTTCATTAGCCAGAGAAATTATGAAAGATCCATATATATTTGATGTTGGTGAATTAAAAGAAAATTTTGTTGAAAAAGATATTGAAAATGCTATGATAGATAGAATTAAAATGACTTTATTAGAGTTAGGTAATGGATTTAGTTTTATTGCAAATCAATACAGAGTAGTAGTGAATGATGATGAGAATTATATCGATTTATTATTTTATCATACAAAATTACATTGTTACATTGCAATTGAATTAAAAAATAAAAGATTTATTCCTGAATATGCCGGAAAAATGAATTATTATTTATCCGCATTAGATGATACTATAAAAACGGAATATGATAATCCATCTATAGGAATTATTTTGGTTAGAAACAAGAATAAATTAAATGTTGAATATGCATTAAGGGGCATTAATAAACCAATTGGTGTTAGCTCTTATGAATTATCACAATATTTGCCAGCCGACATAATTAAAGAGTTACCAACAGAAGAAGATTTAAACTTACATATTGATATAAATGAATAGTTCCATTTGGGTTTCAACGGTGATGTATTATGATAATGGTCAAGAGATGCCTGAAATAATATTAGAACTTACATTTTAAAGGTATAATGGTTTTAATCATCATATTCTCTTTGATCATTTGGAAAAAAGACTTTCTCAGAGAAATAAATAGAAAAAGACTTTAGTAATTAAAAAAGCAACCCATAAGGTTGTTTTTTTAAGCGGCGCTTGGCGCCAACGCGGGTCGACTCCATTAACGGTGTTAAGCGTTAATAGAGTCGTAATAGATATATCTATATTAATATTATCTATAGTATATCAAAATAAAGAAATAATTATTTACAAATAAATGCATAAAATTATGTGGAAATATTAAAAAAATACTTGACGAGGAATAAATAATTTGATATTATTAATTCGTTCGTGAATATTTGGTTTTGTTGTGTAACAAAACTTATATTTAAAAGAGAATATGAAACACCAGGGTATGTGCAAGATGAAATTGTTAATTTATAAGTATGGGAGGAGGATTATAAATGCCTACAGTTAATCAAATTATTAGAAAAGGTAGAGGAAGTAAGAGAAAGAAAAGTAAATCTCCAGCACTTCAAGTTGGATACAATACCATTGAAAGACATCAAACTAATGCAGGATCACCACAAAAGCGTGGAGTATGTACTCGTGTTGGTACGATGACACCAAAGAAACCAAACTCTGCTTTAAGAAAGTATGCGAGAGTAAGATTATCTAATGGAATGGAAGTTACATGTTATATTCCAGGTATTGGACACAACTTACAAGAACATAGTGTTGTTTTAATTAGAGGTGGACGTGTTAAGGACTTAATCGGTGTTCGTTATC
>JAEEGL016403078.1_pt1 | contig 10061 bp, 12 predicted proteins | sample 9134231 | NCBI WGS metagenome assembly JAEEGL01 (sample SAMN16246548, study PRJNA631951) | gut metagenome | biome: gut microbiome; feature: rumen; material: fiber-attached | host: Bos | place: Iran: Karaj | collected 2018-10 | reverse complement strand
CTCTGCAGCGAATATACTCCGTTCGACTTGCATGTGTTAGGCACGCCGCCAGCGTTCATCCTGAGCCAGGATCGAACTCTCACGTTAAAATAGTTCGTTCTGGTCAGAACTAAAGCTTGGCTTTTGTTCTGTCCGTTTTACTTTTGGTTTGTTAATTCTGAATAATTCTCATTGAATTTTTCAGGGTTGCATTACTGTTTATTTGTCAAGGTGCTTTGTTCTTGTTGCTTAGTGCCGCAACTCATTCAGAATATCACGTTGCAACTCTTATGTCAAGAACTTTTTTTAAAAAATTTAAAACCGCTTGATTCTTGCGGGTTTTAGCCAGCTTTTTCAAGCGGGCAAAAATCATTATAGCAAAGAGGTATATCAAATGCAACACCTTTTTTAGAAAATTTCTATTAAGTTTTTTCACCACAAAATCTGCCATTTCTTCCTATTTAAACCACTATTTATAGTAATATACTCAGCTCTTTTTAATGATTATCAATAGCTGATTCTTAAAATCAGGGCTGTAAACCAATCGATCTACCAATGAAGAAAGCCAAACTATATGCTAATAAATGTTTTTACCATTGCATATTCAAAACAATAAAAAATGGAAGTCAGGATAAGCCAGACTTCCATCTTCTTTGCTAAACGGAGAAAGCGGGATTTGAACCCGCGCACCGCGTTAACGGTCTACACCCTTAGCAGGGGCGCCTCTTCAGCCACTTGAGTATTTCTCCATGCCTGAATCCCTCTACCAATATGTGGTTTGAATTCAAATGTCCCGACCATGTCGTGACACAAATTAGATTATACAAAGAGCGCAGAACTTTGTCAATCGTTTTATATCAGGTACTCAGGAGTTCTTTTCGTAAAGGTTATTTCCTTCCGAATCTATCACTACTATTGCAGGGAAATGCTCCACCTTTAGCTTCCTGATGGCTTCAGTTCCAAGATCATCATAGGCGATGACTTCAGACTCCACGATCGCTTTGGATAACAGAGCACCGGCTCCGCCTATGGCTGCAAAGTAAACTGCTCCGTTTCTCTTCATGGCTTCAATGACTTCTTTTGATCTCTTGCCTTTACCTATCATTCCGCCAAGTCCCAAATCCAGAAGATCCGGGGTGTACTTATCCATGCGGCTGGCGGTTGTGGGGCCTGCTGAGCCGATGACTCTTCCTTCTCTGGCAGGTGATGGTCCCATATAATAAATGAGATTTCCGGAAATATCAAAAGGTAATTCTTTTCCCTCTGCCAGAGCCTGCGCCATTCTCTTGTGGGCAGCGTCCCTGGCGGTATAAACTGTTCCGGTTATATATACCATGTCGCCGGCACGAAGCTCTCTTGCTATTTCTCTGTCAATTGGTGCGATTATCTCTCTATCCATGTATTCAGTCCCTTATCTATACACGAATGCTATTACCATTCTGATGTCAATCTATACGGCTTTACATATTAGATGACTGCTGTCGCATGCCTGTTCACGTGACAGCAGATATTCACTGCCACCGGTAGTCCTGCTATGTGAGTTGGATATGTATTGATGTTCACAGCAAGCGCTGTAACGCTTCCGCCAAGACCTGCAGGACCGATGCCGGTGCTGTTGATCATATCCAGCACTTCTTTTTCCATATCAGCTATGTGTGGCAGCTCTGAGTGTGTACCCACCTCTCTGGTAAGAGCTTGCTTTGAGAGCTCGGCGCACTTCTCGAAGGTTCCGCCGATTCCTACGCCGACAACCATGGGCGGGCATGCGTTTGGACCAGCATCCTTGACCGCCTGAACAATAGCATTCTTGACACCCTCAGCTCCATCGGCAGGCTTAAGCATGAACACTCTGCTCATGTTCTCGCTGCCAAAGCCCTTGGGGGCTATCGTAATCTCGACCTTATCTCCGGGGACAATGTCGTAATGAATAACAGCAGGAGTATTGTCGCCTGTGTTCTTTCTTATAAGAGGATCTGAAACTACAGACTTCCTGAGGTACCCCTCGGTATAGCCCTGATGGACTCCTTCGTTTACGGCATCTGTGATGTTTCCGTTCACGAAGTGTACATCCTGTCCGACTTTTATAAAGAAGACAGCCATTCCGGTATCCTGGCAGATAGGTATCATGTCTTTTCCAGCAATATCCAGATTCTCTTTAAGCTGATCCAGTATCTTCCTGCCAAGTTCTGAAGTCTCTGACTCCCGCGCCTTCAACATTGCTGCTTCCATGTCTCCAGCCAGCTTGTGATTGGCATTTATGCACAGCTCCTTAACTGCCTTTGTAACTTCTGTTACATCAATCTCACGCATATCTTCTCCCAAACGCTCTTTATCTTACTCACCGGCGATAGTCTTTCTGATCTCATCAAGTTCCTCTGAAGAAGGACTTGTGGGCTTCCACAGAATATGCTGGCCATCGTCCTTATATCTGGGGATGATGTGCAGATGGAAGTGCATTACTGTCTGTCCTGCTGCCTCGCCGTTGTTCTGAACAAGATTAAGCCCGTCACATCCCAGCTTCTCTTTCATTGTAGCAGCAACCTTTTTTGCAACCTTGGCTGCACCTGCCAGAACATCCTCTGGGATCTCGTACAGATCTGCATAATGACCCTTGGGAAGAACCAGAGCATGTCCCTTGGTTGCAGGGCCGTTGTCCAGGATCACCCTGTAACCATCATCCTCATATACGGTATTTGTCGGAATCTCTCCATTTGCAAGTTTACAAAAAATACAGTTTTCCATTACGCCAGTCCCTCCATCACTTTATTATTTTTAAGAAGAATTATATTTACTATTGCCAGAATGAATCCTGTAAGAAATCCTCCAAGATGTGCCGGGGTATTGGCTCCAGCCTGGAAAAAACAGCTCTGGATCACTGATATTCCCAGGAGCACCAGCCTGAAGATAACATTCCGGTTTCTAACAAAGTACTTTCTATTTATAACAATCCATGCGACTACAAATCCCACGATCCCCATGATGGCACCGCTGGCTCCTACTGAAAACCAGGAAAGATTATTCTGAATCTCATAGGCCATTGATATCATGTTGCCGAATATTCCGGACAATAGATATAGGAAGATAAAATAGCCGTGCCCAGTATAATTTTCAACTATGGGTCCCGCCAACGCCAGCATCAGCATGTTATTAAAGAGATGCTGCACGTCTGCATGTAAAAAGATTGCTGTGAAGAGTCGATAATACTCCCCATTCCCCAGAACCAGCTCTGTCATCAGCGCGCCATTCTCATACATCCAGTACATGAAAGTATTGCTGAGAAGAAACACTACCACATTGATGATCAGCAGTCCTATACTCACATAGGAAGATCTGTATATCTGTTCCTGTCTCGCCCAGAAGTCTCTCTGGGAGACGCCATATTCCTGCATCACGATCCTCCAATATTATTCTGCCATCAGGTCAAAGAGCTGATCCATGTTCCTAAGCAGCTTGAAGTCGCCCTTCATCTTGATGCTTCCCGACATAAACGCGCGCTGGAAGGTCATCCTTCCGCCCAGGATATCCTCGAAGGTTCTCTGATCAGTGGTCAGGAATATGTCACAGTTCTCATCATCGCCAATGCGGCAGTCACATTTTGTGTTCTGAACATCAAGTATTATCGGCCTAAGCTTGGCATTATCAGAAAAAGAGATTCTGTATTTAGCAACGACACCTGCGACCGGAGTGAACTTCCTGGTGAGGGTCTTGACGTACTCCTCAGAACTTCCGGAAGCCTCCTCCTTACCCATCTTGTCCCTGAAAATGCTGGCAAGCTCCTGAAGGTCCTCTTTCTGTTTGCGCACATATTTGTCATCGGAAACGTACTCAGAGAGCTGCTCTGATTCCTGTGGGGTAAGATCCATGATCTTGGCAACGCCCACTTTGTTGATCACGGCCTGATTGCTGGCAGGGAATACCGGCATCTTCTGATTGATGGTCCTATAGATGTTCTCTGTCTTCTTATCAATTATCTTGGCGTACTCGCTGCTGTTCTCCAGCTTGGTAGTGTCGGCGATATAGCCGCACATTCCATCGCAAGGAAGACCGCCCAGCATCTCCCAGGCAGCTGCAAGGCTCATCATGCCCTCACGCTCTCCGTGAGTTGTGGACATAACAACAGGAGCCATATAAATTTCTTTTATACGATCCTTGTCTCCATAGAGCCAGCAGGCATCCAGAAACTGCATCATGTATCCGCCAATGCCAAACCACTCAACAGTGGACGCCAGGATTATGCCGTCAGCGTCCTTGAGCGTGTTCGGAAGTGCGGTAATGCCGTTCCTCTGCTCATAGAGATTGTACTGCTGTACCTTTACATTTAATTCCTGTAAAACTGTGGTGATCTGTGAAATTACGAAAAGCGTGGGATCGTCGATGATCCCTCTTCCGCCATAATAGATATTGATCTTCATGAGCTCCCCTCCGCGTCGATATTGGTATTATAACACACTTCAGCGGCAATCAAAACAAACTCGACCTATCCGTATCTCGTCTCCTTCCTCTATAAATGTCTTTTCCTGGGGCCTTAAGCGTATGCCGTTGCGATATGTGCCGTTGGTACTACCCAAATCCAAAACCGCCACTCGATCTCCCTCGGCAACGAACCTGCAGTGCATCCTCGAAATGCTGACATCATTCAGCACGCGATCGACGCATCCCTCCATCTTACCCACAGTTATTGGCAGCTTCCCTAGTGCTATCCTGACGGTCTTGTCTAGATTTCTTGAGAAAAGAGCCATTTCATCGCTGAAGTTATCTCCGAGAACAACAGTTTCGCCGCACTCAAAACTCATGGTTTCTTCTCTCTTAGGCGCAGTTCTTATTGTCTTCATCAAAGGTCTCATAACAGGTTTCTCTTCCTCAAACACGGGATACTCCTGAGTAATCTCATCCTCATCAAAGACCTCAGGAAGATCCTCTTCTTCATCCGGTTCCTTCTTTTTCTTAGACTCCTTCCAGATCCGCGCTTTCTTAATGTCCATAAATCCCCCGACCATTGCCACAACTCCCGTCACAGTAGACACCAGCATAACCAGTATTGAGAGCAGGTTCTCCTGATCTGAAAGAACAAAGTTCTTTCTTATATAAACCATGGCGCCTACAACTCCAATGAACAGCAGGGAGAAAAGAAGCTGCATCTTACCCCCAAGGCGCTTCTTCGCCCTCTGCATTCTGCCACCGTCAACGCTTTCTTCCTCGTCATCCTCGTCTTCCTCCTCTGAAAGCAGATCCATCTGCAGCATCTCTTTTGCAGCAGGGATTACAGTAGGTTCCTCCACCTCTTCCTCCTCTCCTCCTTCCAGGAGCTCTTCAATGATCTGATATACAAAATCTCCTCTCACGGAGGCTTTCTCACAGAGGTTATACACAATTTCCGTGGCTTTATCATCATTCTCATCCACCAGCTCTAAAAGCTCCATGGCAAGATCTGAAAAGCTTCTGTTCTCGTCGTAAAAAGGACAGAACATAAATCTGTATTCACCGCTTGTCAGGTCCGTGTAAATGTCTTTTGCGCTAAAGACAATGCTCTCGTCCGTCATCAGAAACTCAGACAGATTCTCCAAAAGAGATTTTATACTGTCAAGCAGTCTCGTGAGATCATCATGCTTCATGCCATTTACCGAAAATCTGTCCTTAATGCTCTGCATGGATCCTATCTCATAGTAGTAGAACTTCTCTCCGTTGATGTTCCTGACGCTGCAGGGCAGGAGCTCTTTTACCCTGCCGCTTCCAGCAATCCTGTACTGATAGGCATTGTCCTCCTTTGACTCCTCTCCCTTGTTTTCAAGGATCAGGTAATTGTGTTTTAACTCTCTGTAATATTTGTATTCCATCATCATTCTCCATTATCAAAATCCAGTATTTCTTGTCCGATATCCTTAATTCTCGTAAATCTTCGTATATGTAAGGCGTACTCCCTTTTCTTGGCCTTTCCTGCTGCCTTGTAGCTCCAACCCTTCCTCTGCATCAGGAAATATCCAGGCATGGCGCTGTGTCTGACCTGGGCGCTGCCCTTGACCGTGATATTCTTTCCGCTGACTGAGGACTTGACCTGGGGCCTTGTGCTGCCAAAGTACTTGCTTCCCAGCTGTTCGTCCGCTTTTGAGCTCACGTAGGACGCCATGCCCTTTCCTTTCTTATCCGACTCAGCCCTTGTTGCTCTGAAGGCTAAGACGTAGGTGTCCTGGGAAAGGACACATCGACCGTACAGGTAGTAGGAAAAATAGATAAGCAGCACAAAGACGCAGATCACCATGGGAATTATCAGCGATGCCTCCAGGGTCATGTATCCTTTATACTTTCGCAAATATCATCACCCCCATCCCAAACGCCAGAAACGGCACAAAGGGAAGCTTAGTCTTTCTCCCTACTCTACGAAGGGTCAGCAGGACTCCTGAAATCATCCCGCTGGCGAATACTGCCGTGGTTGCTCCTAACGCTGCTGTCACAAATCCCAGAGCAGGACCTGCAGATAACAGCAGCAGTCCGTCCCCGTATCCAATGCCTTCTCTGCTGACAAGTGCGATTATCAGGAAAAGAGCTCCCGGCAAAAGAGACAATAACAGGTCCACCGGATCTGCCACGCCACAATAAAAGTCCCACGCCACCTTCACCAAAGATATCATTCCGCAGGCAAGAATTGGCAAAAGAGCTATTTCCCTACTTCGGATATCCCTATACGAAGCAATGAACATTACCACTAAAACAGCTATACTAAAATACATTTTTCTTCCTCCACACTTAGTATCCGCAAGTACTGCATGGTCTTCTGCCACCGACCTCAGAGAGCTTAATGGTGTAAATCTTTCTCTTTAGTCCGGGGCAGTTCATGGTGCTGTGATATTTATCTCCATAATCAGTTATGAACACATTCCCCGCACCGATTCCTCCGCCACAGTACTCGCAAGGATGATATCTTTTCCCGTCATTGTTTCTCTCTGATGATATACCGGCAAAACTTGCGCTCCTGACCTTGATGTACAGATGGCTGCAGTCGATGTTTCTGTGGTACACCTCTCCCGATTCAGTGACATACACCACTTCCTCCTGATCCTCATCTGCGCCAAGCCCCAGGGCTATGTCGTAGCCTGTCCAGGCATGGCCATAGTAACGGCTTCGGACCTTGAACTCCTTGAAACCTATGAGAGGTATCAGGGGATGGACCTTGTAGTCAGCCACCAGGTCGATTATGTCGTTGCCAAGAAGTACCTTTGACCATAGGAAACTTATTCCTTCGCACCCTCCAGTCACAACGCTCTTTTCCAGTTCATCTCCCAGGTAATCCCGAACCATTGCCTTGGCGTAAAAAACTCCTGCCGCACCGGCAATTGCATCAAGTCCTGTAACACCGCCCTCATCTTCCATGCCCTCAGCAAACCTCACATCAAAAGCCCTGAGGGACATCTCGCTTCCAGTCTGGTGAAGGGCAGCCCCAATATCGGACTGAACCTTCACTATATTGAAGAGAGTCATTATGTTTACAAAAAAGAAAATGAACAGGGGAAGAACGATGGAAGCCTCAACAGTCATGGAACCCCGAAGCCTTCCGTCCCTACATTTCATACCCATAGATCCTCTCAATCTTTGCCTCATATCCAAACTTTGCTCTCACGCTTATCTCTGCCCGGAAGATGTCCAGGCAATAATCTAGCTTGAAATGAGCATTACCAACGGTCTTTCTCACATCCATCTCAATCACATCAGCCATTCGCATGGTCTTGGTCTCCAGGTCAGTCATGAAGAGCCTTGCCCTGACGTAGTCCTCATAATACATTCCCTCTCCCAGATCTCCGCCCCCAAGATAATCCCTGAACCTGAGCATATGTGAAAGACTCAGCTTCCAGGTTGCATCTGTCTTGAACATAGGTACTCGTCCACCATCGAAGAGGATGTTGAGATCGGATACCGTCTCGGCAAAGGTCCATGCAAAAAGGATTGAGTACTTCACCGGCTCCTCCAGCTCGGGAAGAAACGTCACAGCTGCCAGGGCTTTGGCCACCAGTTCCACCTCTTTTACCTTGCTCTCACAGTTAAAGAGATATAGCATGTTTGAGGCCTCACGCCAGAACAGCAGGTTTTCTGCCATCTTTTCAAGATTGCGCCAGTCGCTTTCCTTGCCGTAGATCATGTATTCCAGCTGGTACTTCAGAGCGGATTTATCAAGTTCATTTCCATACCGTGAGCACTTCTCAAAGTAGTACTGCTCCAAAAGAAGCCGTTCTGTCATTGAAATATCTTCACGGTCGTCAAGCCCCGTTCCTTTGTTGAGTTTTCTGTGGGATGCCAGTTGATCCAGATCAACCACAGCTCCTGATATTCTTGAGCTGTCCTTGATGGCCAGGTTGAGGGCGCCGACACCTTTCTGGGCAAAGACAGCATCTGCAGGATTTCCCAGGGCAACCTCTTCCTCGTTGCCCTCTTCGTCCGTAATGATAGGAAGGTCTATATCCTCCAGAGCCTCCTGGTTGTCTTCTGCCATCTTCTCCACATCTGTGGTATCCAGCTCGTTTTCTTTTATAGCCTCCGCGTTGTCCATGACATCAGTCATCATGCCCTCCACCGGCTCCGATCCCATGTATGCCAGGATCTGCCTGTTCAGCACGGCGCCATCATTATCCAGGGCAAAAGAGCTGCCGGTTATAGCCAGGTCTTTTACCTTCATGTTCATAAGATTTTTCTTCATGTAGTAGTTTAAGTGCTCCTCTGTGTTGATAATGGAGCCCTTCTCGGTTCCATAGGAGGTGTCCACCATGAGAAGACCATATTGCTCATAGAGTGCCCTGTTATATTCAGCCAGTATTGAGTTCATGGATATGTCGGTGGCGCACTCTATCCGCATCTTAGCCTCTCCGATTCTGGCTCCCTGAAAGAGAACCATGATCAGAGACATGATCACCATTATCGACATGGACAGGAAGACTGTCAGGTAGCCGTTAGTTCGTAATCGCACGTGTGTCTTCTCTTATGGTCTTGAAGATATCCTCGACGATTCCTGAGATCTGCTGTTTGAAGACTATAACTAAACCAATCAAAACCACTATGATCAAAATTACTTCTACGGTACCCATTCCGTACTCGTCCTCCCAGAACTTCTTTACTCCTCCTGCTACTGTTTTTCCAAAATTCTTAATTGTGTTTATCATTTTATTTTCCTTTCTTTGCTTTTTATTGGATAAATCACTGATTGCTCTTCTGCAATCTGCCTGATCAAAATGCCATGTAGGCCGGGATCATTATTATCACCATGACTATCACCAGCATGATGACCATGGGCAGAAGAAGTTTTGTTACGGCCTCCTCTCCTGCCTTTCTGACTTTGTCCATCCTCTCCTCAAAGGCCTTTTTGGATTCCTCCTGAAGGAGGGACAAGAGTTCGCTGTTACCCTTCTTTAGATTCTGGGACAGCAAGGTAAATAATCTTGTGTACTGCTGCATGCCGCACCTGATGCCAATGTGTTCATAGACAATTGCCTCGGAGGTTCCGGCTGCTATTTCTCTGTTTCCACGGAGGATCTCCTCGTAGAGAAAGCTCTTTTTCCCGCCCTTTTCCTTCTCTTTGCTGTATGCGGTCGTTAGCTTTTGCATGATGTTTCGTACCGTCATTCCGGCTCCCATGTAGAGCACCAGGTGGGATACAAACTGGGGATAGTCATAGAGCATTTGAGCCCGTCTTACCTCCATCTCATTCTTCAGTTCCTTGTCTTTTAGAACAAAAGATGCTGCTGCTCCAATCAGCGCCAGCAAAAGAAGCATTGCGCTGTTGTCATTGATCTTCTCGGACCAGATGATTGACTTGTCCTCATAACTATCAGGGAGAATGATCTGCTGTCGCTGAAGTGAGTCTTCATCTGCTTTTTCAAGCAGTCTCTTTATGTCTCTTTCAATTTTCTCCTGCAGCGTAAGCGGTCGCGGGACCACGTAGGCGTGTAAGATCTGCTCAAATTTCCAGTCTTCGTATGAGTAGACAGCGGTCATAGTGACTACCTCACCCTCTTCAGGGATCATCTCCTCAATAAGTCCGCCATCGAAGTGCATGATCTCGTAATTGTCCAGCTTCCAGCTGATGTCGAAAGGGTAACCCT
>JAEEGL015561335.1_pt1 | contig 10061 bp, 8 predicted proteins | sample 9134231 | NCBI WGS metagenome assembly JAEEGL01 (sample SAMN16246548, study PRJNA631951) | gut metagenome | biome: gut microbiome; feature: rumen; material: fiber-attached | host: Bos | place: Iran: Karaj | collected 2018-10 | reverse complement strand
TTCCACGGGAGGAACGGATGCACTTTATGCGGTGCTGACAGGGCTTCCTGCGGATATTCCGGGTATCGTAGTGGTTCAGCATATGCCGACGGGCTTTACCAAGCTTTTTGCGGACAGACTGAATTCCAGCTGTAAATTTGCTGTAAAAGAGGCGCAGGACGGCGATGTGATACGTCAGGGCCAATGCATAATAGCAGCAGGCGATCATCACCTCAAAGTTCAGCGTAACGGCAGCGGATATTCCATCACCAGCCGCAACGGCGAAAAGGTGAGCGGCCATTGTCCTTCAGTGGATGCGATGTTCACATCCATTGCGGAAAATGCGGATTGCACAAAGTTTATAGGCGTTATCCTGACAGGTATGGGCAGGGATGGAGCCGACGGTATGCTCAAGATGCGTAATGCCGGCGCCTACACCATCGGGCAGGATGAAGCGACAGCTATCGTTTACGGTATGCCAAAAGTGGCATATGATATAGGAGCTGTTCAGACACAGCTTCCGCTGCAAAACATTGCGGCAGACATAATAAAACATGCATCAAAATAGAATTTTTTGAAAAATCTTGCAGTATTGATGCGCTTTTTGTTGTAAAGTGTTCGTGATGATAAATTTGTATAGTAAGACTGATTTAATGATTCTTTAGAAACAGTTTAAGATTTTCAAGAATTATTGAATAGCCACGAGGTGAATTTTATCATCACGTGGCTATTTTGCGTATTTTTAGGTTTAGTTCCCAAATGACGAAAAGTCTACTATATAGGAAGGCAAGTTAGCCGGCAAGGAGGTTAAAATGTTAAATAAGTTAACGATTCAAAAAAAGCTAATCGTGTTCGGGGTCATAGCTTTAGTGGCTATGCTCATTGTTGGACTGGTAGGCTTCGGTGGGATGAAGAGACAATCCAGCATCCAGTCGGGCATTACCAAGAATTACACCAACCAGCAAATTGCGCTGGGTAATCTTCAGAGCAACCTGCTGAATATCGGTCAGGCTTATCTGGAGATTCTGCTGGATAGAAACGACTCCCTCGTTGCAGAAAAACTGCAGGCGGTGGACGAGTGGACAGCAGCCGACAAGGAAATTCTCAATGCATTTGAGGAATTGGGACTGGAAGGCCAGGCAGATGAGTACGAGGCACTCCAGAATTCCCTGACCACATACCGTGCCATCCGTTCTGAGATGGATGCGGCATTGAACGAATTCGATTATAACGCGGCATACAAACATTATCTTGATTTTGACGTAGCTCGTGCAGAAGTAGATAACAATGTAGTAAATCTGATTGAATCTCTGAAAGCTGACGCCAGCGTAAAGAGAGCAGCCAGAGATAGAAGTGCCACTACCATGAGTATCATCATCTTTGCAGTCATCGCACTGGCATTTGTAGTTATCGCAGCACTGAACCTCTACATTTCCAAGGGAATCAAGAAGGGACTGAAGCAGGCGGTAGATGTAGCCGGCGAGCTGGCACAGGGCAAGGTAAATGTAAATATAGACAGAGAAAAAATTCCACAAGATGAAATAGGGCAATTGCTTACGGCCTTTGCCGATATGATAGACAGTCTGAAGCTCCAGGCTGAAAACCTGAATCAGATTGCAGCAGGTAATACCAATCTTGATATTGAAGTAAGATCCGAAGACGACGTTCTGAACGTATCCATGAAGAAGGTATACGAAACTCTTAGGGAACTCATCTCCGACATCGACGAACTGGCAGAGCACTTCAAGGCAGGAGACTCCAAGTTCAGAAACGATCCGTCCAAGTTCAGCGGCGGATACAGAGAACTTATCGAAGGTGCTAACGGCGTTACTGATATTATCATGGAACAGGTGGATTATCTGGCAGGTTCCATCATGATGCTGGGTGCAGGCGAGCTGCCTCAGATCGAAAACGACAAGCCGGGCGACTTCAAGGTTATTATCGATCAGCTCGAAGAAGCTGTTAACAGCATCAGTAACCTGGTATCAGATGCAGAAAAGATGTCAAGTGCAGCTCTGGAAGGCGATTACAATGTCAGAGCAGACATCACCAAATACAATGGCGAGTACCGCAACCTGATCGACGGTATCAACAAGACTTTGGATATGGTAGTGGACAAGACCAATTGGTATGTAAATATCATCGACTCGCTGCCTATTTCCATTCACGCAACAGATCCGAACGGCAACTGGACGCTGGTTAACGACCGCTTCATGAAGGTCCTCCAGGCAGAAGGCGTAGCCACTTCAAAGGAAAATGCCATCGGCAAGCCTTGCAGAATCGGCGAAGTGGATATCGACGGTATCTCCAGACTTAAGCGTGGCGAAGAATCCTACAACTTTGCATATCATGACGGCGTGATGCAGCAGTCCACAGCCAAGCTGAATGATGCTGCAGGCAACCTCATCGGTTATGTAGGAGCTATTCAGGATCTTTCTTCCATCGTCAAGGTGGCAGAATACACAGACAAGGCTGTTGAAAGACTGCAATACAACCTTTCAAATCTGGCAAAGGGCGTATTCCAGTTCAGAGACAACGATATTGAAACAAATCCATACACCAAGGATGTCGAAGAAAAATTCGGTGCCATCGACATGGCAGTGGATCAGGTAACAGGTGCTGTAGGTGCTCTTGTCAGCGATACACTCAAGATGGCCAACGCAGCTGTAGAAGGCAGACTGGATGAGCGTGCAGACCTGTCCCTCTTCAATGGCGAATATGCCAAGGTAATGAAGGGCCTCAACGACACTATAGATGCAATGCAGGCTCCTGTAAATGCTACAGTGGAAGTTCTTGAGCAGGTAGCTCAGGGCAGACTCGACAGAGAAGTGGTGGGCGACTTCAAGGGAGACCATGTGAAGTCCAAGGAAGCTCTGAATACCACTATCAGACAGCTGAGAACCATCATTTCCGAGATTTCATCAGTGCTTACGTCTATCGGTAACGGAGATCTGACAGTAAGGATCAGCGACAACTATAACGGCGACTTCGTTGAAATCAAGAATGCCATGAACGGCATCGTAAACAACCTGACAGAAGTACTGAGCAAGATTAACCAGGCATCCGAACAGGTAGCCAGCGGTTCACGTCAGCTGTCCGAAGGCGCTCAGATTCTGGCAGACGGCTCCACCAAGCAGGCTTCCGCAGTTCAGGAACTGTCCTCTACTACAAGCCATGTAGCCGCACAGGCAAATCAGAATACGGAAGATGCCCGCACAGCAGGCAGCCTGACCAGAGAGGTTATGGGCATGGCAGAGCAGGGCAACGAGCAGATGAAGGACATGCTGAAGTCCATGGACGAGATCAACGAGTCCAGTGCAAACATTTCCAAGATTATCAAGGTTATCGACGATATCGCATTCCAGACCAACATCCTGGCTCTGAATGCAGCCGTAGAGGCAGCAAGAGCAGGAGTACACGGCAAGGGCTTCGCAGTTGTAGCTGACGAAGTAAGAAACCTGGCAGCCAAGTCCGCAGAGGCAGCTTCCGAGACTACAGCCCTCATCGAAGGCTCTATCGCCAAGGTGGAACAGGGTACCAAGATCGCAAACGAGACAGCAGGCGCTCTGGAAGAGATTGTAGACGGTATCTCCAAGGCAGCTGACATCGTAGGCGGCATCGCAGACGCATCCGAGCACCAGGCTTCGGGCATCAAGGAAGTAAATAAGGGCATCGAAGATGTATCCGTTGTTATTCAGTCCAACAGTGCTACATCCGAAGAGTCTGCGGCTCAGTCCGAAGAGCTCTACGGACAGGCTGATATGCTGAAGAAGCTGGTAGCACAGTTCAGACTGGACGGCAGTTCCCCTGCTCCTGCAGCAAGTGCAGGTCCTGCAACTCTGCCAAGCCCGGCAAGCACATCAAGCATCCCTGAGATCAACATCTCACTGGACCTTGACGGAGGCGACAAGTACTAGAAACGGCTTGCGAAAACGCGGAAGCGAAATCCGAAATAAAAATCGCAAATTTAAAACGCTAAAATGCGCCCGGGGATTTTCCCGGGCGCATTTTCTCAATGTAAACGGAAATTATTTTGCCAGCGAAGCACCCAGTGCCTTGCAATTGCCCAACGCAGCCTCATCAGGCTCGTTGTTTGCCATGACACTTTCAGCGGCCGGTTTGACGCCTGCTGCGTTGCAGCGTTCCTCCCAGTCGCGCATCCACTGTCCGTCACCCCATCCGTATGAGCCGAACAGGGCTATTTCTTTGCCGGCCAGAGATTTTTCCACATTAGCGAACATCGGCTCGAATTCTTCCTCTTCCAGAACCTCATCGCCCATGGCAGGACATCCGAAAGCGATGGCATCAAATTCCGCCACCTTGTCTTTTCCGAATTCGCCCGGGCCCATTACGCTGACCTCTGCTCCGGCACTTTTAGCGCCTTCCGCTACGGCATCCGCCATAGCTTTTGTGTTTCCTGTGCCACTCCAAAATACTACTGCAACTTTTTTCACTTTTCGTTTCCTCCTTGCAATTTGCGTATTAGTGTTGTTATGTTGTTATAATCTCGATTCACTTACCCTGCCTTTTCGGCAACAGTCAGCTCTTCAAGGGATTTTCCGCCGTATGCTTTTTCCATGTACAGATTAGTACACCGCCTGAATCGTTCGAAAGTTTTCAATGCTTCTTCCCGGTCCCCGTAAACCTTCCAGCACCCTGTGCATTTGACGCCTTCACAGCAGTCATTCATGAAGCATCTCACATCCTCGGGAGGATATCCCAAAAACAGTCCTATTTCATGAGGAAATGAACTGTCTTCCTTCAGGTGCTTTATCAGCTGGGCCAGGCAAAGACCGGTTTTTTCGCAATCATAGCCTTTGGCCGAAAGGATTTCCATGGCTTCTTTTGTTCTTAAATCCGCACTCAGGCGCCCTGGTCTGAACAGATACAGCAATGTGTGGTTTTCCGTCATCCTCATGGGGATAAGCCTGAGACCTTTTTTGGCAAATATGCCATTCAGCTTTTTAATCTCGCAAAGTACCGCTCTGCCGTCTGCTTTTATGGAGAACATACTGCCGGTTTTGAGCCCGGCCAGGGTTGGGGCGCAATATTTAATCACCTCTTCTGCCAGCATAAGATTTCCTTTCTATTTGGTTAGCTTACGCTAACCAAGCTTCAAAATAATCGGTTAGCCTCTGCTAACCGATTATAGTTTACTTTATATTTTTCCTTATGTCAATACTTTTTGATGTATTTGCAGTATCAACATTTTGGAAACCTTTTTTGTATGGTTCATCAACATTTTAGAAACCTTTTTTGTATGGTTCATCAACATTTTAGAATTTTTTATTGTGAAAAGTGCGCCCGGCTTCCCGAGCGCGTTAGTTCAAATATTAAACTATTAATTTGGGGTTGCAGCCTGCAATTCAAAGGTTGAGCAACGCATCATATGTAGAAAATACCATACCACCAAATGCAACAATGATAATTACCCTGATTGCTATAAAGATAGCACCAATAACCAGCGCAATTTTGGCGAAAGTCCTTGCCTCAGGTTCACATCTCTCATTGGACTTCAAAACAATAGTAGCTATTACCACAGCTGCTATCTCAGCAAGTAAACCACCAGCTACTATGCTAACAATCGATAATCCTAAGGCTATAAGACTTAGAATCTTGTTCATTGACATCTCTTCGCGCGCATTTGGCTGCTGAAAAGATTCGGTATTAGTAGTGTCCCAGTCAGTCACTTGCTTAGCTCCACAATTAGGGCAATAAGCCGGTTCGCCTTCTATTTGGTTTCCACATGAATGACAATATTTTACAGCCATATACATTTCCCCATTTCTTTGATTTTACAATTTAGAAGGTATAATTCCCATGACATACCTCTCACTTGTCTATGATAATAATAGCACCGTTAAATCTATAAGAAAAGTGCTAATGTCGGTCGAGACTCTTGTAATACCTTGTGTCACCTCTTCTCCTCATTTTAAAACTGCGCGCCCGGGTTTCCCCGAGCGCGCATTCCGCCTTGCATCAATATAAATCGAACGGATTGCTATAGCACATCCAATCCAAATTAGCATTTAAGCCCAGTTCATCAAATAACTTTGCCTCACGCTTTGCTTCTTGTTTGCGCAAGGGCTTGCTTTGTTTCTTCTCGTTCGCAACTCTAGCCTGATAAGCCTTGTTATTCGGGTTGTGCTGATTAGCATAATCATCCCGCTGTTTTTGGGTATGCGTCTTAGAAGATACGCCTTTAGATTTTGCCATCGCTTTTTCTCCTTTCTCCCTAATCTCACTTTTTGATCACGCACCAGATAGCGGACACTATGTCACCTTCTTAGCTGAATCCGGTCGCAGCCGAATTATCTTTGCATTTAATCAAATCTCAGGGTTGGAGAGCGAATTTACACCAGCAAATCCGCTAGTACTATTCTAACATTAATTTGAGTAATATTGAATACCCGCTATGTGTTTTCGCACATCACGTTTTTCAATAGGAATTTCACCTCAAATAAGGCTTGACTTTATATCTATAATCCTCTACACTATCTACAGAGAGGTGGTCTTCTACCGTGCGGTCATTTTGATTCAAACGGCTTACTATCCTCTTTTTTTATGTTTATAATATCGTGTAAAAATATTCCGCTGTCGTTTATTCTGGCTACAGCCGTTCCTTTATAACTATTCCAAGTTGTTTTTCCATCAAATGTAACGGGCATCGAAAAGAATACATCATACCGATACCATCCACCTTTTGCGTCAGTTTTGTGCTTTTCGTCCTTATTCTCTACCCACCTACGATTGGTAGCATTTCTTATCAAATCCGGTATAATCTGCGCTGCATTTGCTTTAGCTTTTTCCAATGTTCCACGTAATCCTTTTGTATATACTGAACCGCAATATTCTTCCGCAAAATGCGAACCTATTCTTACGTTTTCGTCAGTTTCCGCTACCCTAAAAGAGCCACCTGCATATTTTGACAAATATTTTTCGACGTCTCCCCATGGTATATTTCGCTTTCCTGAAAACAGTATCGTTGATATTTTTGAATGTTTCAACGCCCCACTCCCTTTCCAAAGCAACTCTCAATTAATCCCTTTCATCGAAGAATCTCCATATAGTTTCTGACTGTTGACTCTATATTGAAGGTCTTTGCATACTCAATCACCTTTTCAGGATTGCATTTATTTTTGAAATATTCCCGAATAGCTTTTATATATACCTGTTTATCAACATTGTTTTTATCCCTTATCATATCGCAAATGCTTCGCTCAAGGTTATACGCTCTCACGCTGTAGCCCATAGGCGTGCTCACGTCCATTATCCCTAAGTCCCAAAGCTCTCGCTTGCAGTAATGAAATCTGGTATTCTCATACGCCTTCTTGATTCTCGAAATATTATCCCCCTGCGGTACTGTAATGTCTAATATATGCGGCGCGCAATCAGAAATCCCGTGTAAAAAAAGCGCGGTTTCATGGGAATAAATCAATTTCTTTGATCTGTTCTGGATTACCTTGTACTCATCCGGCTCGTTTTCCGTTAAAACATAATTGCCATGAGACTCTTTCTTAAGTATTTCATTCGCTAGCAAAGCATATAATTTGATTCGATCAATCCCCGCGCACTGAAGGGCAGCTGCAGATATAATTCCGCCATGTATTTCCACTAATCCTTTAAGCTTGTCATAGCTATAATCCATATCTTTCACCGCCTTTCATTTCGTTCTTTAATTCTAACATTTCAAAGTATGTTTTGCAAATATTATTCTTTATTTTTTTAAAAAGAAAGAACGATATTTTACAAAATTCGCAGTACTCGCAACATCAAATATCAATAAACCTTCATAGTGCCGACGCCGTCGGCACAATTATGCACGAGCTTCGTTCACAATTGCCACATCCTCTGGCAAGATTGTGCGGTCAGTGACCGCACAATTTCATTCTACTAAAAAGAAAAAACTTCGTGCCGAGTGGGCACGAAGTTTTGTTTTTTATATGTGAATTTAATAAACGATTTCTCCGTTTTCGAGTCTGAATGTCGTAACCTCTTGGCCTTCCGGAGTCATTCGCACTGTTTCGTTGGTGTTGATGTTTACCCGGTATACGCCGGTGCGCTCTCTTGCAGCGTGGGTTCCTTCCCCTTTCACATAATCATAAGCCAAAACATACAGATATTCGCCGCCGTCATATTCCATAATATTCATAGGCTTTCCTTTCGAACTGTTCTCATCCATGTAGTAGCTCCAGCTGTAGAGTAAATCCGGATTTCCTATATGAGTCCAGTCTTCATCGCCGTCTTTCTTCATAAAAAGATTGTTCGGTCCGGGTGGTACCCATGACCCCGCAGCAAAAGAAATGCCTTCATATTCAAAGATACTCCTGTTTCTGTCAAGTTCCACGGCTTTATCCGGAGTCAGGCGGATCTGGCAATCAGCGCCCATTACACCGCCCCCCTCACGATATACCAAGTAAATATGCCCCGTACGCTCAATAATCGTAGGGATGCAGTAATCTTCAGTGTACGGATTGATTGGAAGCTGCCACAAAACATTTCCGTAAGGTCCGAGAACTTTCCCGCTGTCCGTACATACATAATCTTCAATTTTAGGCTCTGCACCTGCTGCCCTGCTCTTGAAAAGCACGCCTGTAAGTCTTGAAATTACAGCGCTTGACTCGGCACGCGAAAGCGTTTTGCCCGGTCTGAAAGAACCGTCTTCATACCCCGTAATAATGCCTTTGGCAGCACTCTTTAGAATCTGCGCTTCATAAGCATTCCCGGAAATATCGGAGAAATTCTTTGATGCAGTATCGGAATTGTCAGCATCGTCGTCCTGAAGCGCATTCGCGATAATCAGCGCAGCGTCTTTTCTCGGAATTACTCGGTCCAGAACCTCTGCACCAATCTGCTCTTCCGTGAACATACCTGCATCCAGCGCAGCTTTGTAATATCCGGAAGCCCAGTGAGCGCCACCGGACACGGCACCGGAATCTTTGCCGGTAGCTGCCACAACAGCCATCTTGATGAACTCCGCATAGGTTACGGTTCCTGCCGGCTTGAATTCGCCGCCTGGATAGCCCTTCACAATACCTTTGGCAGCCATAAACTCGATGTTGCCATGAGCCCAGTGGCTTGTGCTCACATCTTTAAAAGATGTACCTTCGCCAAAAGCCGCTATCGACTGCATCGCCGTCATTAAAACAGCCGCCAGCACAAAAACAATTAATCTTCGTGTCATTTTCATATACACACTCCTCCTTATTTTAAAAAGCGCGCCCGGATTTCCCCGAGCGCGCATTGGTTCAAGTATTCAACTACTTATTTCTGATAGCTGCCTGTGCGGCGGCGAGTCTTGCGATCGGAACGCGGAATGGGGAACAGGAGACATATGTCAGACCTGTTCTGTGGCAGAAATCGATAGTCTTAGGATCTCCGCCGTGCTCTCCGCAGATACCCAGCTTGATGTTCGGGCGGGTAGCCTTTCCGAGCTTAACAGCCATTTCCACCAGCTTGCCTACGCCTGTCTGGTCCAGAGACTGGAACGGATCTTCGTCGAAGATGCCCAGGGATCTGTATTCCTTGATGATCTTGCCCGTGTCGTCACGCGAGAAGCCCAGAGTCATCTGAGTCAGGTCGTTGGTACCGAAGGAGAAGAATTCAGCTTCTTCTGCGATCTCGTCTGCAGTCAGAGCTGCTCTTGGCACCTCGATCATGGTACCTACCATGTATTCAAACTTCACGCCTTCTCTTTCGAAGCAGCGTTCGATGGTTTCCACTACCACTTTCTTTACGAAAGCAAGTTCCTTCTTGGAGCCTACCAGCGGGATCATGATTTCAGGCACGATGTTCATGCCCTTTTCGCGGTTGAGCTCGATGGCAGCCATGATGATGGCTTCTGCCTGCATCTCTGCGATTTCAGGATAAGTTACAGCCAGACGGCAGCCTCTGTGTCCCAGCATAGGATTGAACTCGTGGAGTTCTGCACCCTTGGCCTGGAGCTTTTCGAACGGAACGCCGATCTGCTCGGAGAGAACCTTCATTTCTTCGTCTGTGTGCGGAACGAACTCGTGGAGAGGTGGGTCGAGAAGACGGATGGTTACCGGACGGTCACCCATTGCCTCGTAGATGCCCTTGAA
>JAEEGL013594746.1_pt1 | contig 10061 bp, 8 predicted proteins | sample 9134231 | NCBI WGS metagenome assembly JAEEGL01 (sample SAMN16246548, study PRJNA631951) | gut metagenome | biome: gut microbiome; feature: rumen; material: fiber-attached | host: Bos | place: Iran: Karaj | collected 2018-10 | reverse complement strand
TGGCCAGTGGCGCAGCCGAGGTTGACGAGGCGTCCGTCTGCCAGAAGGATTATGCAGTGTCCATCTGGATAAACGTATTTGTCAACCTGCGGCTTGACTGGAATGTGCTTAATGCCAGGCGTCGCCTTCATGGCGGAGACCTGTATCTCGTTGTCGAAATGACCGATGTTGCAGACGATGGCGCAGTCCTTCATCTTCGAGAGGTGCTCCGCCGTGATGATGTCGCAGTCGCCTGTGCATGTGACGAAGATGTCCGCCGTGTTCACGACATCCTCCACGCGGACGACTTCGTACCCCTCCATCGCCGCCTGAAGCGCGCAGATTGGATCGACCTCCGTGACGACGACTCTCGCGCCGAAGCCGCGAAGCGACTGCGCACAGCCTTTGCCTACATCGCCGTATCCGCAGACGACGCATAGCTTGCCTGCGATCATGACGTCAGTCCCGCGCTTGATTCCATCGACCAGCGATTCGCGGCAGCCGTAGAGGTTGTCGAATTTGGATTTCGTGACGGAATCGTTCACGTTGATTGCGGGGAAGAGCAGTTTTCCAGCGGCGTTGCGCTGATAGAGCCTGTGGACGCCCGTCGTGGTCTCCTCCGAGACGCCTCTGCACTCGCCTACGGCGGCGTGCCACTTGCCTGGCTCCGATTTGAGGACGCGCTTCAGGCACTCCTTCAGCTGCACTTCGTCTTCGCTTGTGCCTGGCGCGTATTCCAGAACGGACGGATCATCCTCTGCCGCGTATCCTAGATGCATCATGAGGGTGGCGTCGCCGCCGTCATCGACGATTGTCGTCGGCCCCTTGCCGCCAGGGAAGGAGAGCGCCATGCGCGTGCATTCCCAATAGTCCTCAAGTGTCTCGCCCTTCCATGCGAAGACTGGTATGCCGTCGGAGGCGATGGCCGCGGCGGCGGAATCGCGCGTGGAGTAGATGTTGCACGAACACCAGCGGATTTCCGCGCCGAGGGCGGCGAGCGTCTCGATGAGGACTGCGGTCTCCGTCGTCATGTGCAGCGAACCCATGATGCGCATGCCCTTCAGAGGCTGCGACGGACCATACTTCTCGCGGACGGCCATCAGGCCTGGCATCTCTATTTCGGACAGCAGAATCTCCTGCCGCCCCGTCTCTGCGTATTCTGGATGCGCTATCCAGCTCTTGTCTGTCTTGATTATTCCCATTTGTCCTTGTCCTTTTTAGAAAGATCTAAGCCTCTCCCATGCCTCTTTCGGGAGGACGGAGCCTGTAACCTGCACAACTTCCGCGCTTGTCGCGGCGCCGAACGCCGCCGCCTTCTCCAGCGGCCAGCCGTTGATGTAGCCATGGAGGAATCCAGCCGCCCACAAGTCGCCTGCGGCAGTGGTGTCAACCGCCTTGACAACCTGCGCTGGCACGCTTATCCTCTCGCCCGAATGCCTCTTGAGCAACGCCCCCTTCCTGCCGAGTTTCACGACGGCGAGGCTGCAGGTTTCAGCAATGAAATCCAGGGCCGCCTCAGGGTCTTCTTCTTCTGAGATGGCGGTCGCCTCCATTTCGTTCGCGTAGATTGTGTGTATGTATTTCGGAATCAGATCGAGAAGGAAGTCGCGCTGCGACTTTGCGATTTCGGGCGACGCAAGGTCCAGATGGATCTCCATGCCGTTCGCCTTCGCGAGCTCCACCGCCTTCAGCAGCATCGACTTGTTGAATATGGAATAGCCCTCTATGAGGAAGACGCCGTTCTGCGGGAAGTCGTCTGGCGACAGATCGTCAGGCGACATCGTTTCGGCGGCCCCCATGCAGGTGCGCATGGTGCGTTCGGAGTCTGGCGTTATCAGCGAGAGGCAGCGCCCCGTCGGAAGCGGCGAGAATTTGAACTGCCTCTCGGAGACGTTCGACGAGCGGAGGGCTTTCTGGAAGAGCCGCCCGTATTCGTCGCCGCCTAGCTTGCAGAGCAGGGCGGTGCTGTTGCCGAGCATGGCGAGGGCGACAATCGTGTTGGCGGCCGAGCCGCCCTGCACGATTCTGCCCTCGGACGGAATCCTGCCGATGAGTGCGTCCATCTCGTCGGCGGACATCATCCGCGTGCCGCCCTTTAGGCCTTCTACGTTCCGCATGAACTCCTCTGGCACATGGTAGAGGAGGTCCATTATGGCCGAACCGAGGCCGAGCACCTCACGTTTTGGTTGTTGTGGTTCGTTCATTGTAAGTTACTTAGAACGCCGCTGCGAGCGCGGCAGCCTTGTCTGTGTTTTCCCACGGGAAGCCGTTGCGGCCGAAATGGCCGTAGGCGGCTGTCTTCTGGTAGCACCAGCCATTGGGATGCTTGAGCGAAAGGGCGTCGATGATGCTGGCGGGCTTGAAGTCGAAGAGCGTGCCGCCCTCGAGGAAGTCGGAGAGCTTCTCGTCCGCGACCTTTCCCGTCCCGAAGGTATCGACTGTGATGTTGAGCGGCGTGCTGTGGCCGATGACGTATGCGACCTGTATCTCGCAGCGTTTTGCGAGGCCTGCGGCGACGATGTTCTTGGCGACATGGCGCGCCATGTAGGCCGCAGAGCGGTCAACCTTCGACGGGTCCTTTCCGGAGAAGGCGCCGCCGCCGTGCCTGCCCATGCCGCCGTATGTATCGACGATGATCTTGCGTCCAGTTAGGCCTGTGTCGCCGTCAGGGCCTCCTATTACGAAATTGCCTGTGTAGTTGACGAAAAAGTCAGGTTTGCTCTGCATGTATTTCGCAGGGATTATTTCGTTCGCGACATCTTTTGCGAGCTGCATGAGGACTCCCTTGGGCATGTCGTCTGAATGCTGGTGTGAGAGGACGATGTTCTTGACGGCGACAGGCGTGCTTCCGTCATAGACGAACGTGATCTGCGTCTTGGCGTCTGGGCGGAGGAACGGATATGCGCCTGAATGCCTTAGCTGCGCGAAGCGCTCCATGATGCGGTGCGAGTAGTATATCGGCGCGGGCATGAGCGTGTCAGTCTCGTCGCATGCGAATCCGAACATCATCCCCTGGTCGCCTGCGCCCTGTTCGTTGTCCTGCGACGTGGCGCTATCGACGCCGCGCGCGATGTCCCTCGACTGAGCGTGGAGGCGGACGTTGATTGCTGCGGTGTTTCCGTCGAATCCGAGTTCGGGTGAGTTGTATCCGATGCCGTTGATGACCTTGCGTGCGATCTTCTCGAAGTCAGGAGTGGCCTTGCTGGAGATTTCTCCTGAGATGACGAGAAAATCAGTCGTGGCGAGGCATTCGCAAGCGACGCGGCTGTCGGGGTCTGAGAGTATGCATGAGTCCAGAATGGCGTCCGAAATCTGGTCGCAGACCTTGTCGGGATGGCCTTCTGAGACGGATTCTGATGTGAAGCAGTGCATTGTTGACATAGTAGTGACTCCTCTATGTTCTTTTGGGTTTTGGTTTTGCCTGATTGCTCAGGAATGGTAACGTTCATACGAATTAATACTATAATACTATAGTATTATACCGCAAATCGACTACTCGTTTTTATGTGGAATTATTCGGCGGGCAATGCAAGATTTGCAGTGTCTCCGATTATTATACTCTTCTTGAAAGGGAATCCTTTCATGGATTGGCGAATATTAATGCATTTTTAAACTTGTCAATGTGTCGCCAAGCGTCTGATCAGCGATTCGAGTTCGGAGTCGGGGCAGGATGCGCCAGTGAGGATTCCGATGGTTTTGCCGCCGTGGAGAGGTGATTCCATCCACTTGTTTTCCAATGGCTTGTAGTGCGAGACGCGGTCTGCCCCGATGTTGTCCGAAGACTGCACGAAGAAGCAGTTTGCCTCTCCTGTCTGCTCGACAGCCATCCTGTAGAGCTGCGTCGTGTTGCTGCTGTCCGTGCCGCCCAGCACGTAGATGCAGTCGCAGCCCGCTTCGCAGAGTTCCTTTGCGGCGAATTGCCTGTTCTTTGTAGCGGGGCAGAGAGTTCCCGCCAGTTCGACGGATTCCGTGTGCCATGCGGCGGATTTGAGGATTTCGGCGATTTCTGCGGTTTCCGTGGATAGCATGGTCGTCTGGTTGATGAGCGTCCATTTGCGGGTGGCGAGGAGGCTTGGATTGTAGAGGCGTTCGGCGGGGACGTTTGCGGAGTCCGCCGCGAAGCGTTTGGCGTCCTCGGGGGATGTCAGCAATGCGCATGAGACGGCGTGGCGGACTGCGCGGGACCAGATGGCGTTTGTCTCCTGGTGGCCGAATTTGCCGTGGATGATGACGGCGCTGCCCGCCTCCCCAGCGGTTTTCGCGTGCTCCCATACGCGCCTCACGAAGGGGCATGTGGCATCGACTATGCGCGATTCGGAATCGACGAACGAGCGCAGCCGTTCGTCCATCTCTATCGGAAGGCCGAAGGCTGGAATGACGAAAATGGTCTGTTCATTCGGCGAATCGAACACATGCGCGAGTTGCCTTGAGTCCTCGATGTGGACTCCTGATTTCGCGAAATGCGAATTGACGGCGGGATTGTGTATCATCGCCCCCATGAGCCTTATATCCTTTTGCGGGTAGTCATCTACCGTTTCAGATAGTTTCGAAACGGCGTTGAAGACTCCAGAGCAGAATCCGAACGTCTTGGGCAGCAGAATCCTCCTGCCGTCGCCGCAGTCAAAGACGCCGTTGTCCCTGCGGATGCTTTCGACGAGTTCCGACGAGAAAAAGTCGCTTTTCATCTGTCCACCTCTCCTGGTGTGCGCTGTGTCGGCGGCACTGGAAGCCCAAGCGTTTGCAGCGCTTCCATGAAATCGTCTGGCAGCGGCGCCTCGATTCTCAGCGGCTCGCCGCTCACGGGATGCCTGAAGGCAAGCCGCCATGCATGGAGCATCTGCCGTCTGGCGGGGTAGGGCATCTTGGCGGGGCAGCCGCCGTAGAGGTTGTCGCCCAGCACTGGATGGCCGAAATGCGCGAAATGGACGCGTATCTGATGCGTTCGTCCCGTGTGGAGGCGGATCTTCATGAGCGAGACCTCCTTCCCGAAAGCGCCGTCGGCAGTCGCGACAGTTCTGTATTCAGTGCAGGCCTCCCGTCCTTTGCCCTTTGCCGCGACTAGGCGCAGAGTCGGATTGTGCGGATGGCGTCCTATCGGCAGCTCTATCAGTCCTGCGGCTTTGTCCATCCTGCCGATTGTCAGCGCAAGGTATGTCTTGTGAATTTCATGCTTCTGGAACATCCTGTAAAGCGTCTCCCTTGCATCCGCGCGCTTCGCGACTATGAGCGCCCCTGAAGTGTCTCTGTCGAGCCTGTGGACGATTCCTGGCCGCTGCTCTTCATCGACCATCGCCATGAATTCATCGGTGCCCCTGTGATGGAGCAATGCGTTGACGATTGTGCCGTCCTCATTGCCGTTGCCTGGATGTACGACGATTCCAGGCTGCTTGTTCAGCACGAGCAGATGCTCGTCCTCGTAGATTATGTTCAACTCAATATCTTGAGGCTCAAGGAGTTGCGACTTTGGAGCGGGCAGGGTGACCTCCAGGCGCGAGCCGCGCCTGACTGAATCCGAAGGCTTGCATGCGCCGCCGTCGTAAAGTACCTTTCCTGAGCAGATCAGTTCTTTTATGGCGCTGCGGCTCAGCTCGGTGATGCGGCCCGCGAGGAAGCTGTCGATTCTCATGTCGGGCGCCGCGTCGTCTGGAACCGTGACGAACACTTTCCGTTCTGTGCGGTCCTGCGTCATTTCGCACCTTTCGCGGGTCGGCGCCTTTGTATATGGAATGCGACAAGATAGACGGCGGCGACGCATGGCAGGAGCCAGAGGCATGTCACCTGTGCGGGAGTCAGGCCGAAGAGAAGCTGTTCGCGCGGATAGTCTCCGCGCCCGAATTCAAGGCAGAAGCGGCCGACGTTGTACAACGCCATATATATAAGGAAAAGGCGCTTCTTGAAAAGTCCTTTCCTCTCAAGCCAAAGGAGGCAGAGGCAGATGAGGACGTTGCCGATGGCGGAGAACATCTGGAGCGGGAACGTGCCGTTGGGGACGTGCGCGTACTTGAACGCGAGCGGCCCCGAATACTCGAATCCGAAGCAGCAGCCGTTCAGGAGGCATCCGACGCGGCCGCAGGCGTGGCCGAGTGCGAGCGCAGGCGCGATAAGATCCGCCGCGTTGGAAAGCGTCCATTTGCGTATGAGGGATATGGCTATGACGGCGACCGCGGCGGCGGCAAAGCCGCCGAAGAAGACGAGGCCGCCTTCATATATCTTGAAGACGGAGATGAACGGCTGCGACGCGAACTCCTCCTCCCAGAAGCGGATCACGTACAGTCCGCGGGCGCCGATTAGCGCCGCGGCCATCGCCCAGAACATCATGTCCGAGACGTCGTTGCTTGTCATGCCGTAGCGCTTCGCCCTGCGCGTCATCAGCCAGTACGCGCAGGCCAGTCCCGTCGCCGCCATGACGCCGTACCAGCGGATGTGCAGCGGACCTAGGGAGAATGCTTCTGGATCAAGTGAAATCATTTTATCAGTCAATCTTCGTGACGCCCCTGAAACCCTCGTGCTGGAACACTGCCTTGTAGCCGTGCTCCGTCACGAACCTGAGGGCCGTCTCCATGCGCTGCACGTGGTCTGGTATGTAGTTGAAGTAGAACGGCCAGAAGTACTGCTCGTGCGTGAGGATGTCTATGTACTCGCCGTTGTCCTCGTCGTCGATGTTCGGCGCCAATTTCGGGACGATCCTCTCAATCGGAGTGCAGTTGACGACGATGTCGATTTTGCTGAAGCAGATGCCGCTATCGAAGTCCATGAGCGCGTCATGGCCTTCGAGATATGCGCAGCGGGCCTCGTCAAGGCCGTAGCTGACGGCATAGCGCTGCTCGCTCTTCGTGAAATAGCCGCTCAGAGTGCGGACGCCGCGCGCATAGAGGACTGGCAGGACGGACGGCAGCAGCTCGCCCCAGTGGACGATCGTCGGCGGCGCCCATGAGTTCTCGCCCGCGAAGCGGACGACTTCCGAGTGGATAAGGTCGTAGTCATCCGCGACCTTTTCGGCGGTCGCGTACTGGTATGGCCTGTCTGGAAACTCGTTGTACGCGTGCCATGTGAGGCGCATCCATTCCGCGTTGTCCTCGAACTGCGACTTCCAGTCCGTCGGGAACATTGAGAGGTTGAACTCCTTCTCAGGCGTCTCGTAGAAGAGGTTGAGCGTGAACTTCGCTCCGAACTCGTCGTGGAGCTTCTTGAGCCTGCTGAGGTAGAAGTTGTCGTTGATTCGTTTGGGCCTTTCATTGAAGAGGCTGCGCATGAAGAAGGAGTTGTCGTCGATGGATATCCTGAATCTCTTGCATGAGTTCTTGTCCCAGACGACTTTGACGGTGTGGCGCGCCTGCCCCTGGACTCCCTCCGCCTCGGCAGTGATTTCAGTCTCGAACTTTGTTATCCGCACAGGCGCGATGAACTTCTCGCCGCGCCGTTCGGCCACCACGCCGTTGACTTTGACCGTTGCGCCGAGGGGGGCCGTCCCCTTCACCTTGATCGTCAGCGAATATGCGTCCTGCACGCCGTTCCTGTGGGTGAGCACAGCGCCATTGAACGGGAATCTGATCTGTATCATTGAATCAATCTCCTGTTTGAACCATGTTTGTCTTTTACCAATGATAACATAGCCCTTTTGCCGTTTTTTTAAAGCTGCCGCATGTCACATTTTTCAAGTTTGCCCTTCCCGCATGGTTTTATTATGCCTTGAATGTTTTCAGGAAACTTACAGATAATAGTATCGGCAAAATTGTATGTATTTTAGGAATGGTATGCATCAAAACATAAAAAGAAATATAAAAATACATAAATAGTGTTTGAAAATATCCGATGAGCGTGTAAATTGATATTAAATAATAATCAAACATGATAAGCAATATTGATAAATGATGCTGAATTGAATGGAATAATGGTTGTAGCATTTGAATTTAACATCATTTTTCAGTGAGAATGGGATTATAGTGTTGATTAAAGAAAGGAGTTTTTGATGATTGATGATTATGAGCAGAGGGTCAAGATGTTGCCGGAAGTATTTGATGGCAAGATGAATCCAGAAGTGATAGAATTGTTGCGTTATAAAATAGCTTCTGTTGGGATGCCCAAAAGTTATATTGCAAAAGTGCTAGGAGTCTCATCTGCAACCATGAGAAAATGGCTGAACAATGAAACAACAAGATGTTCATCAGTTGCAAGATTGAAACTCATGCGTTTTTTAAAAGGGGATTATGACCATTATATGAAAGGCGAGAAGAGGGCGGATGAGACAAGGTATTCAATTAGGGAACTGCCGGACAATCTCCTCTTGTGCATGGAGCGGATCAGCAGGATATACGACTACTGCTCGAAGAGCGAGGAGATGCGGACGGAGTTTGTAGAGCGCATGGACAAGGCCGCGTTCAATGCGCTGATGGCGCTGATTCCAGGCGGCGAAGAGGATGGCAATTCGGAGAAGCAGTGAGGCAATTGCAAAACTACCGCCCAAGCGGCAAAATGCCGCCAGTGAGGGCGGCGGGCGAGGTCGAAGGCGTGCGGCGCATACTGAATGAAGGCCATGCGTGCAAGCCATCGAGGAGAACCGCGAACGCAAGCCGCAGGCGCGGCGGGCTGTCTGGTGGCAGCGAATGCGGCGAAGGGCACCGTGCGGCCGATTGCGATGAGAGTTTTGCAATCAGGATATGTCGTCAGCCGATGATTTCCTCTATGAAAATCACATCGTCGAGGGAGGCGAGCGCCTCAATGATTTCGGAGTGGCGCTTCTTCTGCATCGCCTTGTCCAGAATCGTGAGCTTGACGGTATAGACGCCGATGCCAGCGCTGGCGTATGACGGATTGTATTCGACTTCGTCGATTTTAAGGCCGACTTTGCGGACTGTGCTCATGAACAGCTGAAGCGATTCGCGCCGTTTAAGTTCCAGATGAATCTCGAAGTGCTGCGATTTGCGCTTCAGCCTGGACTCGAAGTTCGGGAACAGCATGACGCACAGTATCAGGGAAAGGTATCCGATGAGCGCTGGCGTGTATAGCCCGAAACCTATGCCGAGGGTTATGATTCCAGTCGCCCAGAGGCAGACGGATGTCGTGAGTCCCTTGAGTTGGTTCTTGGAACTGAACAGGATGGAGTTGCAGGAGATTGTGGCCATGCCTATGATGGAGGCGGCGGAAAGGAATGTGACTGTTGCGTTCAGCTTCTTCAGGATATACACGTCGAAGAACGCCGCGAAGGCGGAGCCGATCGCGACGAGAATGAACGTCCTCAGGCCTGCGGGATGGCGCTTTGTCGCGCGCTCGCATCCAATTATGGAGGAGAGCACAATCGCGAGCGAAACCCTGAAAATCATCGTCCAGAGATTGTATGGATCCTGCGACCATTCGCCAAGAATGCCTGCTATCAAATCTATATGTTCCATATTGCGTACTCCCTAGAATAAAAAGAATAGTTTTGTTGTGACAATAATCACTCCCATCTGCGTCGTTTCTGCTGTCCGAATCGTTTCATGTAGTCCATAAGATAGATTTCGTCGTCGCCGTTGGTGTCCGCCGCGCCGTTGAAGGCCTGTTCCTCTTCCGTGCGTGAATATGACTTCTGGCGCAGTTCGGACTGAATGGCGAAGAACTTCTGCTTGAGGTCCTCCACGCTTTCGCTCTTCTCCGCCTCGAAAGGCGTTGGCGGCGGCGCGCCGTCTGGAATGTATGATTTGGAGAGGTAGAGCGAGAACATCGCGCAGCCTGGCCCTATGAGTTCGTAGAGAATGCTTGACGAGAGGATGATGGTCTGGAGAATGCTTCCCGTCTCGCCGCCGAGAAGGCGCGCGCCAAGCGCGGCAAGGCCTATCGAGACGCCTGCCTGCGGAATCAGCGCCATGCCGAGGTAGTCGCGCACTTCGCGTTTCTTGCCCGAAATCTGGCATCCGATGAATGCGCCAAAATACTTTCCGAGTATGCGCACGATGAAATACAGGAATCCAATAAGGAGCAGCGGAACGCCTGCGACGGCGCTCTTGGCGTCGAGAATCGCGTCCATTCGGAAGTTCAGGCCTGATTTGACGAAGAATAGCAGCAGAATCGGCGGCGCGAAGTAGTTTAGCTGCTTGAAGAGCATC
>JAEEGL013569327.1_pt1 | contig 10061 bp, 6 predicted proteins | sample 9134231 | NCBI WGS metagenome assembly JAEEGL01 (sample SAMN16246548, study PRJNA631951) | gut metagenome | biome: gut microbiome; feature: rumen; material: fiber-attached | host: Bos | place: Iran: Karaj | collected 2018-10 | reverse complement strand
TCTGATCTCAATAACAGTTCCTTCGACCCTCTGCCCGCGATGTACCGGCTTCAGCGACTCCTCCAGTTCAGTTTCAAAGTTAAATTCGTTGTTTGTGATTTCGCTCATCTTTGCGAGCACCTCCTTGATAAGAGGGTACGGCGCCGACGCACCGGCTGTTACACCGATCCTTTCTTTGCCCAGCAACATTTCACGCGTGATCTCATTTGCGTTCTCAACACGAACCGTAGGTGCATACTGTTCGCAGACCTCTTTGAGTTTCTGCGTATTGGAGCTGTTATGTCCCCCAATTACGACACACAGATCACTGTTGAGCGCCAACTCTGCAGCCTCTTCCTGCCTCCTATGTGTCGCATTACATATTGTATCAAGAACAGTCAAACTTGTATAGTTTTTTTTCGCCGTTTCAGTGAAAATGCGGTACTTTTCAAGGCTGAAAGTAGTCTGCGCGACCATGATGATCCCGTCGCTTCCTTCTGCCTCTTTCAGCGCTTCCTGCAGTTCATCCCCGCTGCCCGCGACCGCATATCTGCCGCTGCAGTGTCCGATGATCCCTTCCACTTCCGGGTGGTCTCTGTCCCCTGCGATAATGACGAACTTCCCGCTCTTTCCCGCTTCATCCACGATCCTGTGGGTCTTTGCAACGAACGGGCATGTGGCATCAGCTATCTCTATGCCAAGTTCGGAACATCTCCTGTACACATCTTCTCCGACTCCGTGGCTCCTGATCACCAGGACTGTTCCGTCCTCAACTTCCTCAGGCGACTCCACTATGGAGCAGCCTCTCTCCGCCAGTTCGGAAACCACACGGTCATTGTGGATTATTGGTCCGAGCGTGGATACCTTTCTGCCCTCATCGAGATACTTCTCGCACATCTTGACTGCGCGGTCTACCCCGAAGCAGAACCCGGCAGTTTCTGCAAGTCTTATAACAGCCATTTCAGATACCCAGACGCTCCTTTGCGATCCGGACGACCCTGTTCACCGCTTCATCCAGATCGATCTCCGTCGTATCGACCTCGATCCCATCATCAGCCAGTTTGAGAGGAGCTATATCTCTGTGCGAGTCGTCGTAGTCTCTCTTCTTAAGGTCTTCCAGAACAGCCTCGTATACTGCGTCGATCCCCTTGGCTTTGAGTTCCTTGTATCTTCTCATCGCCCTCTCCTCCGCGGTCGCGGTAAGGAATATCTTGCAGCCTGCATCAGGAAGGACCACGGTTCCGATGTCTCTTCCGTCCATAACGACATCGTTCCTTCTGGCAAGGTCTCTCTGGAGCTCAAGCAGGAACTCCCTGACCTCCGGCAGAGCGGAGACCGCAGATGCCGCCATCGATACGGCTTCCGTGCGGATCTCTCCGCTTACGTCTTCCCCGCAGAGAAGGACCTTCTGTTCCCCGTTTACATATGCGAGATCGACATCTATGCCTGCAAGCAGTCCTATGACTGCCGCCCTGTCATGTACGTCTATCCCGCTTCTTATGGCAGACAGGCCGATAGCTCTGTATAGCGCTCCGGTGTCAACATAGATGAATCCGAACTCCTTTGCCACTCTTCTTGCTATGGAACTCTTTCCCGCTCCGGCGGGCCCGTCGATAGCTATAGCTTTCATGCTCTTTACCGTATTGTCCGTTTCTTTTTCAGCGGACAGTCCTTCCGATATTCTTTCTGCTGCTGCTGTTCCTGCTGCATGTCCTGTGGAGAATGCTATTGTGAGATTGTACCCGCCGGTAGCACCGTCGGCATCCAGGACTTCCCCTGCGATGTAAAGTCCGCTCACCAGTTTTGACTCCATAGTCTTAGGGTCGATCTCTTTTGTTGCGATCCCGCCTGCAGTGACGATCGCGTCATTCCAGCCACCGTCTCCGCAGACGGTCAGAGGCAGTTCCTTCAGCAGGTCTGTCAGCCGGGATCTCTCGTCCGCAGTGATACCGTTCACCTTTTTTTCAGGAGATATCCCGCTGAGTTTTACTATAACAGGAATCAGTGACTTAGGCAAAAGATCGCCCAGGCTGTTTTTGAACTCCCTGTTGGACATCGCGCTCATGTCCCTGAGCACTCTTTTATCCAGGGTCGCGCGGTCCAGTGACGGTTTGAGGTCTATTGTTGTCTTCAGCCCCGAATAGTCTTTTCCTGCGATAACAGACGAGAGCGTAAGGACCAGAGGCCCTGATATCCCGTCCCGGGTGAAAAGCATCTCTCCCATCTCGCTGAACAGTGTCTTCTTTCCTTCCCTGCAGGTAAGGGTCACGTTTCTGAGCGAGAGCCCTTCGGCCTCTGAGCACCAGTCCTCGCTGCACCTGAGCGATACCAGCGCCGGATAGGTCTTCGTTACTGTGTGTCCGAGTTCTCTGGCGATCCTGTATCCGTCTCCCGTGCTCCCGGTCCCCGGATATGAGCGCCCGCCCGTAGCGAGGATCGCCGCACTGCAGTCTATGACTCCGCCGTCTGTCTGGACTCCGGTCACCTTTCCTCCGTCTGTCAGGATCCTTACGACTTCGCCTCTGACTGTTCTCACTCCGCATCGCTCCGCTTCACCTATCAGCGCTTCCGCCACATCTGCAGCCTTATCGCTGACAGGGAAGACTCTTCTTCCCCGTTCTGTCTTAAGAGGCACTCCGAGTTCCTCAAAGAACTCCATTATTTCAGAGGGGCCGAAACGGCTCACCGCGCTTCTGAGAAACTTGTCGCCTCTGAATATGTTGTCGAAGAATTCACGGTCAGTACAGTTGTTTGTGAGGTTGCAGCGGCCCTTTCCCGATATCCTCAGTTTCATGAGCGGTCTTTTTGCCTTGTCTGCAATAGTGACACCGGCTCCGTTTCTGGCTGCGATTATCGCAGAGATATATCCGGCAGCCCCTCCTCCGACAACAACGATATCAGTTCTCTTTACAGCCGTCATTTTTGTCCTCCAGATATGAAACGGCAAGCTTCATCTTCTCGGCATGTGACAGTTTCTTTAGTTCTGCTTCTCTTTTCATCGCGGAGACCCTGTCTCCGCAGTCTTCCTTATACACCATTCTGACAGGGAGCCTCGATCTGGTGTACCTGCTTCCCCTGCCAGAGTTGTGCGCCTTTTCTCTCTTCTCCGGGTCGTTAGTCCATCCGCAGTAGTATGACCCGTCCGAGCACAGCAGGAGATACGCGTAATTGCCCATAGCCGGTCTCCGTTTTTTCTCTTCTTAGACCGAAAGCAGACCTCTGCGGTCTGCTTTCTTTTTATGCTTCAGTCGTTTACTGTGAATCGAGCCATCTGCACGCAGAAACTGCTGCAACTGCTGCGTCTCCGGTCGCTGTAGTGATCTGCCTGACATTCTTCTGTCTGCAGTCGCCTGCAACGAACACCCCGGGAGTCATAGTCATGCAGTCCTCACCTGACTCAAAGTATCCGTTGACCGCAAGCTTCGCGACCTTTGCAAAAGGACCGTTCGCCGGAAGCTGTCCGATCGCGACGAAAACTCCATCGACTTCAAGAGGGACGCTCTGCCCTGTCTCAGTGTCATGAAGAATGACCCTCTCCAGTTCGTCATCCCCTTCCAATGCTTCGACGACGGAACTGTAGATGAAATCCACGTTATCCATGGCAAAGAGCTTTTCGGACAGTTTCTCCTCTCCTGTCAGGAACGCAAGGTTCTGTACGACAGTGACCTGTGAGCACCTCTCCGCCAGCATGACCGCTTCCTGAAGAGCGCTGTTCCCTCCGCCTATGACAGCTACATGCTTTCCCGCATAAAACGCACCGTCGCAGACTGCGCAGTAGGATATCCCCTTGCCGGTAAACTCTTCCTCCCTCGGTACGCCGAGTTCCCTGTGTCTGGAGCCGGAAGCAATTATCAGCGCCTTGCAGAGATACTCTCCCATGTCAGTCATCACGTGCTTGATCCCGCTGTCGTCGACAGTTACATCAGTCACTTCGGCAAGATCGATCTCGGCCCCCTGGACCTGAGCCTGCTCCATGAGTTTTTCTGCGAACTCGTTGCCGCTCATCTCCAGATAGCCCGGATAATTCTCCACTTTCGGCGAGTGTGTGATCTGCCCTCCGAAGACCTCCTTCTCAAGGACCAGAACGCTCTTTCCGGCTCTTCTTGCGTATACCGCCGCCGTCAGTCCGGCAGGGCCGGACCCTACGATAAGGATGTCATAAATCTTATCAGCCACGTTGCATCGTCACCTCGTTGACATATTTCCTTATGTTCGATACATTCTCTATCTTGTCGTAAAGCTTTCCGCTGACGATCACGAGCGTTGGGGCCTGACGGACTCCGAATTTGTCGCACTCGTCCTCGTTCTCGTCCGCGATCACTTCCTCATACTGTAGCCCCGCCTTATCCAGGAATGTTCTGGCCATCCTGCAGTTCGGGCAGGTACGGGTCTCAAAGAGGATGATCCTGTCGGGATCTGCGGGAGCCTGTTCCACTGCCGCCTCGGGATCATCATGCACATGCTGCTCCCCGCGGACTCCTTCGTGTGTCAGATGAGAGTGTCCGATGACATATTCCTTCCTGTCATGGAACTCCTGTGTCTTGCCGTCATTCCAGTTCTTTATCGGGCGATAATAGCCTGTGATCCTGGAGTATACCTCTGTCTCACTGTGGCAGTCGGGGCACTCATGCACCTCTCCGTTGATATAACCGTGATTCTGGCAGACACTGTATGTCGGAGACATCGTGTAGTAAGGAAGCTTGTAGTTCTCTGCTATCTTCCTGACCAGAGCAGCTGCGCTTCTCCAGTCCGGCAGTCTCTCGCCAAGGAACGCGTGGAAGACTGTGCCTGACGTATAGAGCGTCTGCAGCTCGTCCTGAATGTCGAGAGCCGCGAAAACATCGTCCGTGAATCCCACCGGCAGGTGGCTGGAGTTGGTGTAGTAGGGCGTTGCTCCCTCGTTTGCAGTGATGATGTCCGGGAAGCGCTCCTTGTCATGTTTTGCAAGGCGATACGCTGTGGATTCCGCGGGAGTGGCTTCGAGGTTGTACAGATCCCCGTACATCTCCTGATAGTCAGAGAGTCTCTCGCGCATATGATTGAGGACGCGCTTGGTGAATTCCTGGCACTCGGTATGAGTCATATCCTTGCCGATCCACTTGGCGTTGAGTCCCGCCTCGTTCATTCCGACCAGTCCGATCGTGGAGAAGTGGTTCTCGAAAGTTCCGAGATAGCGTTTGGTATAGGGATAGAGTCCCGCATCCAGCAGCTTCGTGATGGTCTCCCTCTTGAGCTTAAGGCTTCTGGCTGCAATATCCATCATGCGGTTAAGGCGCTTGAAGAACTCGTCCTCGTTCTCGGAAAGATACGCGATACGGGGCATATTGATCGTTACAACGCCGATGCTTCCCGTGGACTCGCCGCTTCCGAAGAACCCTCCGGATTTCTTTCTCAGCTCGCGGAGATCGAGACGCAGTCTGCAGCACATCGATCTGACATCGCTGGGCTCCATATCGGAGTTTATGTAGTTTGAGAAATAAGGCGTGCCGTACTTTGCCGTCATCTCAAAGAGCAGCTTGTTGTTCTCCGTCTCGCTCCAGTCAAAGTCCCTGGTGATGCTGTATGTGGGGATCGGATACTGGAATCCGCGCCCGGCTGCGTCGCCCTCGATCATGATCTCGATAAACGCCTTGTTTATCATATCCATCTCGGCCTTGCAGTCTTTGTAGCAGAAATCCATCTCCTTGCCGCCGACTATGCAGGGCAGCTCAGCGAGGTCGTTCGGGACTGTCCAGTCGAGGGTGATATTGGAGAAGGGAGCCTGTGTGCCCCAGCGTGACGGGGTATTCACGCCGTACACGAAGCTCTCGAGCGCCTTCTTGACCTGATCATAGTTCAGGTTGTCAGCCTTGACGAACGGCGCAAGATATGTGTCAAATGAGGAGAACGCCTGGGCACCTGCCCATTCGTTCTGCATGATGCCGAGGAAGTTGACCATCTGGTTGCAGAGGGTAGCGAGGTGCTTGGCGGGAGAGGACTGGATCTTTCCGGGCACACCGCCGAGGCCTTCCTGGATCAGCTGTTTCAGGGACCAGCCTGCGCAGTATCCCGTGAGCATGGACAGGTCGTGGAGATGGAGGTCTGCGTTGCGGTGAGCGTTGGCTATCTCATCATCATAGACCTCGCTGAGCCAGTAGTTGGCAGTTATGGATCCGCTGTTTGAGAGGATCAGTCCGCCGACGGAATATGTGACGGTGGAGTTCTCCTTGACTCTCCAGTCGTTGATCTTGAGGTAGTTGTCAACGATATCCTTGTAGTCCAGCATCGTCTCTTTTACGTTGCGGAGCTTTTCATGCTGACGCCTATAGAGGATATACGCTTTGGCCACGTCGTCATATCCGGCCTGAACAAGGACCTTTTCGACGCTGTCCTGGATATCCTCAACGGAGATCAGCCCGTCCTTGATCTTTGAAGTGTAGTCCGCTGTGACCTTAAGCGCGAGGAAGTCTATGATATCCGGATGGAACGGCTTCTCCTGCGCCTCGAAAGCGGATCTGATGGCGTTCGATATCTTGCTGATATCGAAATCGACTGCTTTTCCGTCTCTCTTTTGAACCTTATACATTTGTGTGTCCTCTCTTCCCTACCCCTGTGCATATAAAAATGTGTTTTCTCAGCTGTGCCGTTTCTGTCAGTAAACTCCCCTCAGGGAAACTTCCTTCACATACGGTCTCACTATTTCCGCGAACCTTTCCATATCTTCCTTGGAAGGCGCGCTCAGCCCGTCCCGGATGATCTCCCCGCTGTCCTCGAACTTCTGCAGAAAGTACCTTTCAGCTCCTCTGATCCACTCGCCGATCTCCTCGAAATCGCCGTCTTCGTGGAACTGCGCGACCACAGTAGTCCTGAACTCATAATCAACGATCCCGCTCTTAAGAAGCTCAACTGTCTCCTCGACCCGCTTCAGCATCTGGTCGCTGCATGCGGATGTCAAAGGGTATTTGCGTCTGCTGTTCTTGATGTCAACTGCGACATAGTCGACCAGCTTCCTGTCGATCAGGCTTCTGAGGATATCAGGGAAACTGCCGTTCGTGTCAAGCTTCACCTGAAAGCCCATATCCCTCACTCTGGAGATAAACTCATCGATCCCCTTCTGAAGAAGCGGCTCCCCTCCGGTTATCGCGACTCCGTCCAATATCCCTTTCCTCTTGGAGAGGAACGAGAAAAACTCCTCTACGTCTTCCGCCCCCTTTACCGGGGCATCGACCACGAGAGAAGCATTCTGACAGAACGGACACCGGAAATTGCATCCGGGAGTGAAGATAGTGCATGCTACCCTTCCTGGGAAATCAAGCAGTGTCAGTTTCTGAAGCCCCTCTATCTCCACCTGACCGCCTCCGTTCGTGATTAAGTGCTAAAAAAACAGCCCTGTACGAGCTGCCTCCAATGATACTATATATTGTGGTGTGATTCAATGTTTTTTAAGAAATACCACAATTTTTAGTATTATATCTAAACTTGCGAAATGAAATTTTCTATTTCGCATAAATCATCTTCCGGGATGGCTCTTTTGAAGAAAAACGCTTTCGTTCACAAAACAGCGCCGGCACTTTAGGTGCCGGCGCCATATTATCATTCTTTTCCGAAAAGTTTCTTCAGTCTGTCCGAGAACGTTTTTTTCTTGTCGTAGTTCTTATCTACAGCCAGGCTGTTCTCGAACTCGCGGAGCTGGTTTTTCTGATCCTTTGACAGTTTTCTCGGGACCTCGATCGTAACTGTGACGAACTGATCGCCCCTGCCGCCTCTGTGAGGATTCGGTATGCCTTTTCCTCTCAGTCGGAAAACCGTCTCGCTCTGCGTCGCCTCAGGAACAGTGAACTTGATCTTCCCGTCAATGGTCGGTACCACTACGTCAGCGCCGAGGACCGCATCGGCATAACTGACAGGCAGTTCCACCGCGACATCATATCCGCTTCTTCTGAAGATCGGATCAGGCTGTACATTGACTTCCACGAATGCGTCTCCTGCGGCGCCTCCGTTTTTTCCTGCGTTCCCGTACCCTCTGAGCGGTATGCTCTCTTCGGAAGCAATGCCTGCAGGAATGTCGACCTTGACCTTCTTGGTGACCGGCTTTTCCCCGCTTCCGTTACACTTCGGGCAGGGCTTCTCGATAGTCTTGCCGGTTCCTCTGCAGTCCGGGCATACGGCTGTCCTTCTAATGACAGAGCCCATCATGCGCTGTTCCACGGTCACGTGGCCGGTTCCGTGGCATCTCTGGCATGTCTTGGGTGAAGTCCCTTCCGCCGCACCTGTTCCGTGGCAGGAATCGCAGGTCTCCGTCGTCTTTATGGAGACCGTCTTGCTGCAGCCTTTTGCTGCCTCCATGAAAGAAAGCGTGAGATCGATATACACATCTCTGCCCTTCTGCGGTGCATTGGGATTGCTGGTTCTCGTACCTCCGAATCCGCCGAAGCCCCCGAATCCCCCTCCGAAGAAGGAACCGAAGATATCGCCACGATCCATGTCTCCGAATCCGGACGCATTGAAGCCGCCGTAACCCTGTCCGGCGCCGTAGTTCGGATCGACTCCCGCATGTCCGTACTGATCGTATCTCTGTTTCTTTTCAGGATTCGACAGCACCTGATACGCTTCGTTGATCTCCTTGAACTTGTCTTCTGCCGTGGGATCGTCTGAGTTCAGGTCGGGATGGTACTTCTTGCTCAGTTTACGGAAAGCGGATTTGATCTCGTCCGCACTGGCATTCCGGTTGATACCGAGCACCTCATAATAATCTCTTTTGTCTGCCATTTCATTTATACAGGCCTGCGGACGGCACTATGCCGTCCGCCTGCCCTGCTCCAAGACTGTTTTAGTTGTTATCGTCAGGAACTTCGGTGTAGCTCGCGTCGGTGTAGTTACCGCCGCCGTTTCCGCCGGCCTCAGTGTATCCGCCTGCGCTGCCCTGTCCGGGATCGCCGCCGGCCTGCTGAGTTGCCTGATAGATCTTGCTGCTGACTTCGTATACCTTCTGCTCAAGCGCCTCGCGCTTTGATGTGATGGCATCCTGATCATCGGCATTGATAGCGCTGCGGAGATCTTCGACCTTCTGCTTGATCTCATCGGCATCTGCCTGATCGATCTTGTCGCCCATATCCTTGACCATCTTCTCTGCCTGATATGCCACGCTGTCAGCCGCATTCTTGTTCTCTACGGCTTCACGGCGCTTCTTATCGCTCTCGGCATACTGCTCAGCATCCTTGACGGCCTTGTCGATATCGTCCTTGCTCATGTTGGAGCTGGACTGGATCGTGATGTTGGTCTCCTTGCCGGTACCGAGGTCCTTAGCGGCGACGTGTACGATTCCGTTGGCATCGATGTTGAATGTGACTTCGATCTGCGGAATGCCTCTGGGTGCAGGTGCGATCCCGTCCAGACGGAAGAGTCCGAGGGTCTTGTTGTCTCTTGCAAAGTCTCTCTCACCCTGGAGAACATGGATTTCGACCGAGGTCTGGCCGTCCGCCGCTGTGGAGAATATCTGGCTCTTCTGTGTCGGTATGGTCGTGTTCCTGTCGATGATCTTGGTGTTGATGCCGCCTTCTGTCTCAATGCCGAGCGAAAGAGGTGTGACATCGAGAAGAACTATATCATTGATCTCCTTGTTGAGAACACCACCCTGGATAGCCGCGCCGATCGCGACGCACTCATCCGGGTTGATTCCCTTGAAGGCTTCCTTGCCCATGATCTTCTTGACAGCTTCCTGAACTGCGGGGATCCTTGTGGATCCGCCGACGAGGAGGACCTTGTCAAGATCTCCGGGCTGGAGTCCGGCATCCTTAAGGGCCTGGCGCACAGGTCCTGTTGTCTTCTCTACCAGATCAGCAGTGAGTTCGTCGAACTTGGCTCTTGTCAGAGTCATGTCGAGGTGCTTCGGGCCGTTTGCGTCCGCAGTGATGAACGGAAGGTTGATCGCGGTCTGAGTCATGCCGGAAAGCTCGATCTTGGCTTTCTCCGCGGCTTCTTTCAGTCTCTGCAGCGCCATCTTGTCGCTTCTCAGATCTACGCCGTTCTCTTTCTTGAATGCATCAGCCATCCAGTCGATGATCCTCTGGTCGAAGTCATCGCCGCCGAGGCGGTTGTTGCCG
>JAEEGL013251059.1_pt1 | contig 10061 bp, 7 predicted proteins | sample 9134231 | NCBI WGS metagenome assembly JAEEGL01 (sample SAMN16246548, study PRJNA631951) | gut metagenome | biome: gut microbiome; feature: rumen; material: fiber-attached | host: Bos | place: Iran: Karaj | collected 2018-10 | reverse complement strand
GGACAAACAACAATATAATTAAAATCAGGATTTTCTTCTGCAGCCTTAAAGAGAAGCGGCCATTCAACTTCCCAGGCACCAACATACAAAATTGTATTTTGTTTCTGGAGGAGATCTGGTACGGGGTATGATTTTTTATACGAGTTGATATCAATTCCATTAGAGAGGACTGTATAATTAACTCGACTTTCAAAATCTGGAAGAGATTTTTTGTAAGCTTCAAGCCCTTCATTATTAACAAGAATATTAAGATCTGCAGAGTAGAGCATGTGCTGTTCAAGTCTTTTTACACGCTCTGGAATAGATGTATAAACCATAGGATCGCTGGGACGGTAAATCATTTTTGCGTCCGGGAAAAGCTTTCTGAGTTTGTCGATATATGCAACACCTTCACAAGATTCAAAAACAAAACAATCAGTGCCAGCAAGGAATTTTTTGCAGAAATGGCGGAAGCTGCGGAAAGAATGAGTGAGCATAAAGTTCATAAAGCCAGCTGGTAAAAAACGGCCGGCAGAATCTGGAAGCCGCAGGGTCGGGAAAGTAACGTTAAAAATATCATGACTTTCAAAGTTATAGTGTATACCTTTTTTGAGAGTGTAGATGACATTTTTATTCAACTGTTCACGTTTCATAAATAGACCGTAGTAGGGACGTGGAAAAGAAAAGAATACAGTTTCGATTCCAGCAGCTGCTGTAGCTTCTGCAAATTTGTGAAATCCGCCTTGTCGTTTTGTATCCCAGTTATGGGTGGTTATGAAGGTTATTTTGTGCATAAATACGAAAATGTAACTTTGATAGATTTATAATTATCAGTATAGATAACTATATAAAAAAATAATAAAACAAACAAAAGATTGTTACAAGTTTTAATTTATATAATTGAAATATATTTTGATTGATTCATTAATTAATTAATTATAAAATAAAATAGATGACTACATATCACTTTTTAATTGACAGTACTTATGCATCAGATTTTATTGATTTTATTTGTGAAAATTATCAGAACGAAAGTCATAAATTCATTGTATTAACATTCTTAAATGAAAGAGAATGTGTAAAAAATAATAAAAATATATATAAAATAGATATTCTTTATAAAAACCGTCAATACATAAAATATTTGTTACGTATTAAAAAAGATGACCGTTTAATAATCCATGGCCTTTTTAATAAATGGGTTATTTATACACTGTACATTAAAAGAAAGCTATTAAGATATTCTACAATTGTAATGTGGGGCTCTGATTTATATATACATAGAACACTTTCAACATCTAATAAATTTAAAGACAAAATTTTTGAATGTATGAGAGGATACGTTTTTAGAAATGTTAATACTCTTGGTTTTGATATGCCTACTGATTATCAATTAATGAAAAAGTGGTATAGCGTCACTAGAAATGCTTATTTTATTACTTATCCTCAGCCAATAAATAAAGATTTGATTGATCTTGCACTTAAATCAAAAAACGATAAATCATCTGTCGTAAATATTCTTTTGGGTAATAGTGCAAGTAGAGAAAATAAACATATTGAAGCATTAGAATATCTTTCTGATTTTGCTGATAAGAATATTAAGATATTTTGTCCATTGTCTTATGGAGATACCGAAGAATATAAGCAAGAAGTCATAGAAATAGGTAATCAACTATTTGGTAATAAATTTGAACCAGTAACCAATTTTATGTCTTCAGAAGATTATGCGAAATTCTTTTCTCAAATGAATGTTGCCATATTTAATAATAATAGACAACAGGCAATGGGAAACATCACTTTAGCTGCTTATTTAGGTTGTAAGATTTATTTGCGTCAGAATACAACTATGTGGCGGCAATATGTAGAAATTGGAGGCTGTCATTTTTATCCAATTGAAACAATAAAAGAACAAGGAATTGAAAAATTGACATTTATAGATAATGAATCTATAGAGATAAATAAAAAATATTTTGAAAAACTTCAGGACAAGGATTTTATGATGAAAACCTGGAATCCTTTGTTATATCAGACTAATATCGAATAAGGAGACTTTATAAATATGGACAATAACGAAAACTATTCATTAATCGATTTTAATGTTCCACCTATTGTTGGTACTGAAGGTAAATATATTCAGGAAGCAATTGATTCACATCAGATTTCAGGAGATGGTTCTTTTACTAAAAAATGTAATAAGTGGATGGAAGATCGCTTTAATGCTCAAAAAATAATGCTTACAACAAGTGGAACAACTGCTCTTGATATGGCTGCCTTACTTTGTGAAATTAAACCAGGAGATGAAGTTATTTTATCTTCTTTCACTTTTTCTTCAACAGCTACTGCATTTGTTTTAGTTGGAGCAAAACTTGTTTTTGTTGATATACGTCCTGATACAATGAATATAGATGAAAATCTTATTGAAGCTGCAATTACTCCTAAAACTAAAGTAATTGCCGTTACACATTATGCTGGTGTTTCATGTGAGATGGATAAGATTATGCAGATTGCAAGAAAATATGGACTTAAAGTTGTTGAAGATGCAGCTCAAGGTGTAATGAGTTCTTATAAGGGAAAAGCACTTGGAACAATTGGTGATTTTGGATGCTATTCTTTTCATGAAACCAAGAATTATTCCATGGGTGAAGGCGGAGCTATCGTTATTCAACATGAAACAGATAATGAAAAAGCAGAAATCTTAAGAGAAAAAGGTACTAACCGTTCTAAATTTTATAGAGGCCAGGTAGATAAATATACTTGGGTTGATTTCGGAGATTCTTATCTTCCTTCTGAATTAAATGCTGCCTATTTATGGGCTCAGCTTGAAGTAGCAGAGGATATTTATAATGACAGAATGAATACCTGGAATCAATATAATAATGCATTTGAAAAATATGGAAAAAACGGAAAAGGAATTATTGAACTGCCAGTAATTCCAAAAGATTGTATTCATAATGCTCATATGTTTTATTTGAAGTTTGCAGATTTACAAAAAAGAACTGCCTTCATAGATTTCATGAAATCAAGAAATATAAAACCTACATTCCATTATATTCCACTTCATTCTGCTCCTGCTGGTTATAAGTATGGAAGATTCCATGGTATTGATAATTATACTACAAAGGAAAGTGAAAGACTTGTCAGACTTCCATTGTACTATCATATCGGGGAAGAAAATGTTCAAAGAGTTATAAAAACAGTAATAGAATATCTGGAGAAATAATAAATGGATTCTGAAATCAAAAATCATTTTTTTTCTGTTATTGTTTTAGGCTATAATATAGAAAAATTTATATGCGAATGTTTGGATTCTATTTTATCACAAACATATAAAAAATTTGAATTAATTATTATTGATGATGGTTCAACGGATAATACTGGAAATATTTGTAAACAATATGAAACCAAAGACTCAAGAGTTCATTATTATTTTCAAAAAAATGCAGGGACAACTGTTGCAAGAACACATGGGTATTCAATAGCTAAAGGTGATTATGTTATTGCAGTAGATGGTGATGATACTGTTAATGCAAATTGGCTTGAAACTATAAATAATTGTCTCAAAGAAAAAGATTATGATTGTGTATTTTATAATTTCTATAATTGGGAAAACGGAAGCTATACACCATCAAATACTGTGTTCTCAAAACTTGGTGAAGTAGAGCCTGTTGAAATGATTAAGAATGTCATTGAAACTAGAAATCATCCATTATGGAACAAAGCTTTCAAACGAGATTTAGTTCTATCTTGTAATAATAGGGCAGCAACGCTTCCTAAACTATCAATGAACAATGATACAATTCATATTTTTTATATTCTTTCTAATATGAAAAGTTCATTTACGTGTAATGAATATTTAATGAATTACAGAATACTTCCAAAAAGTGCTTCTCATGGATTTAAGCTTCATAATATAAGTGATGCTTTGCTTTCAATTGATTATTCAATTGATGCATTAAAAAATGATGAAAAGAATATTTCTGAATATAAAAGACTTTTGTTGATTTCACTTTTAAAAATGATTTCTTTCAGACTTCCAATGTTGATATTTTCTGATACAGCTGCAAAGGAAAAGAAACTTGAAATAAAAAATATTTACAATAACGAACTTTACAGAGAATCAAGAAAATATGAATCCTTAAAATATTTGGATTTTAAAGAGTTTGTTTTCTTAAAAATATATCGCTGGCATGTTCCATTCCTTTATTTTATTCTTAAAGGAATTCATAACGTAACAAAAAAAATATAGGGAAAAAATGAATCAATTAAATATTATTTATATAATTGCTAACAAAATCAGTTTTAGATTACGTAAAAGAAATGCCTTTTTTGATAAAATTGCTTTAATATTTTTACAAATATATTTTACAGGTATACAAAGATTCATAAAAAAGAACTTTTCTTATCTTTTAAAAACTCAACCTGAAAGTTTTACTTCTCAAAAGAACGTAAAAAATATTTTTGTATGCTGGTTCCAGGGTGAAGATAATGCTCCTGATATTGTAAAAAACTGTATAAAAAGTATAAGAGAATACGCTCCGGAAAATTCTAATGTAATTATTCTTAATGAAGAGAATATGCTTGATTATGTAAAAATTCCTTCTATCGTTATAGAAAAATATAAAGCAGGTCTTATTACTAAAACTAATTTTTCTGACATACTCCGTTTTGGTTTATTATCTCAAAATGGAGGAGCCTGGATGGACTCTACAATTTATTGTCGAGAATCAATCAATCCAGAATTATTTAATTATCAGTTATATTCAATTAAAAATTCAAATTATGATAAATTCAATGTAGCCAGAAGAAGATGGACAGCATACTTTTGGTTTGCACAACAAAACTCATATTTTACACGACGTGTATTTCAATTTTTCTGCAGCTATTGGGAAAAATATGACACATTAATTGATTACTTTCTTGTAGATCATATAATTAATTTTCTTTACTCAAATGATCCAAAATGCAGAGAAATGTTGGATTCAATTCCTGTAAATAATCCAAATGTTTCATTTTTACAGGATGAACTTTCAAATACATTTGATATTGAAAAATGGGAATTACTAAAAAAAGATACTTGTTTTTTCAAGTTAGACTGGAAGATACAAATTTCCTGTGAGAATGAAGTTAATTTCTATAATACAATAGTTAAAAACTAAAATTGTTATAATAGTCGTTGCTTTGATATTAGTCTAAATTCTTATCTTGAAGTCTTTTTATAATAGAAGACGGAGATGAAGCAAATGTATTATATTCATTTATTATATTATGAAATTGAATATCATTTTCTCCTCCATAAACATTATCTCCCATAAGATTTGTGAGTTGTGAAGTTGGGACTTGATTACCAGTCATAAATTTTCCAGCTTTTACAACTTTTACAGGTGGATTTGTAATTATTTGCATTATTTTTAGCCATAAATCGTCAGCTTTTAAGCCTAGTTTTTTAATTGCATTTGCGTTAAATAATTCTTTATCAATTATATTTGGTGGATATAATACTCCTCCAATACCAAGTGCAAGCAACTGAGTTGATGGTATATTTTCTGGCGTATTCATTGTCCATGTAGAATAAGGAAGAATTTTTTCATTTTGGATTGTTATTTTTCTTGCTAGCATACATGAAACAGATTCAGGATGTCTTTTATATGATGTTATTAAAGTTTCAATTAAATCTTGCTGGTATACTTCATCATCATCTATTGTAATAATAATGTCATTCGGATATTTTCTCATTGCATAAAAATATTTATTATGAGGTTTTAAATCATCTTTTATCCATATTATTTCAAGACCAGCTTTTATTTCTTTATTAATTATTTTTGGAAATTTATGATTTGGGAATTGAGATTCATTTAATGTTAGAACAATTTTATTTGCTCTATAAGTCTGATTCATTATGGATGCAATTGCTATACCTGCTGACTTTATTCGTTTAGGATATGTCGTCAAAGAGACAATTATATTTTTCCCTAATGATTCGTTGTTAATAGAACTATTTGAATACTTTTTTATAATTTTTAATGAGTTACTATAAAGTGAGTTAAAATCTTTTCTTTCAGACATACATACATGTATAAATCTTTTATATAATTTAAAAAGAGGACCATGTTTAAGAAAATCTTTTATATTTTTATTCATTATTGTAATGCCTCCAAGATGTTATAAATATTATACATTTTTTTTCTTCAATAGTCTTGATATAAAATCCTTAGAAAGAGATATTGTAATTTGATTTCTTAATATAATTAAAGAGATGTAATATGTTAGAGCACCTGAAATAATACAAACAATAATAGATAAGATATTTGAAGAGATAATGTTTGATAAAACTTTGACAATGAATCCCATTATCGTTACTGCAAAAATATATTGAATAATTTCGATAAAGTGAGATTTTAATGAAATCATTTTAAGTAAATTAAATATTTGAATAATAGCAACAATACTTTCTGCACTAATTGTGGCTATTGCTGCTCCTAATGCGGAATATTTAGGAATTAATAATAAATTTAATGTAAAGTTTATTATAGAACCACAGGTAACAGCAATAACAGTGTTTTTCTCTTTTCCCAAAGGGATAAAAACTTGTGCTCCAATAAAATTACTTAAAGAAATAATAATAATAATAGGATTCATAAGTTTCATTATTGGAATTGCAGGTGTAAAATCTGCTCCACTAAATAATAAAACAATCGGTTCACTTAATATATTTAATCCAATAGTGCAAGGTAACGAAATTAAAAAAATTATGGACAAATTTTTATTCAACAAGTTTTTAAAATCTTCTGTTCTATTCTGCTTAATATAATAAGATAACCTGGGGAACATAACAGCACTAATTGATGTTACAAGAGTTAATACCATCCTGTTAATTTTTGTAGCTGCTGTATAATATCCAACCTGCTGATCAGTAGATAAGAAACCCAACATTGAAGTATCTAAGGTATTATAAATACTTGTAATTAATGCAATTGAAAAAAGTAAAAAAGTCGGCTTAAGATGTTTTTTTAATTCAAGGCTTCTATTAAATCTTATGCGAATGTATTTTCTTGAATGTATTAAATTCAAAATATTTGAACCAACATTACTTATTATACCTATTAATAAATAAATTAAAACATCTTCCTTCTTTTTAACGAAAAGGAATAATAAAACAATACTTACTATTTGAAATAATATTGTTCTAATAGTTATATATTCATATTCTTCTATTCCGCTATAAAACCAGCCAATACCAAAAGTTGAAAAAAGAATTGTGATACTGGCAATTAATAAAAAGATCCTGTAATCCTGCAAGGTTGGATTAAGAAATATAAAAAGAAAATACAATAAATAAGCAATAATAGTTGTAATAACATTTATTGCAAGCATCTCAGAACATACTTTACTTAATTCATCTTTGTTATCTCTATATTTAGCAGATTCTCTGGTACCATAAGTGCCAATTCCAAGTAATGAAATTATTGTAAAATAAGAAACAATAGAATTTACAAAATTAACTTTTCCAACTCCTTCTGGTAAAAGAATTCTGCTTGCATAGGGAAAGGTAATGATTGGGAAAATAATACTCATTAATGTTCTGACAATATTTAATATTGCATTTTTCTTTAATGACTTTTCTTTCAAAATTAGAACCTGTATCCTATAAGAAATGTAAAATGTAAATTATATCTCAATTCAGAAATAGCACTGTCTCCATTGTCTTGTGAAATATTTAGTGGATTTCTTTCCTGTTCACATATTATATTTTCATAAAGCATGATATTGTTAATAACATATTGTGTGCTTTCAAGGCCGAAATCCAGCATTGCTCGAATATTAGTTTCAGATTTATCAATATACATCGTATAATCCAAATCTGGGTTTCGTCTTTGTGCAAATAATGTGATTTGAGCTTGTGGAATATACAATTTAAAACCAAGATACTGACTGTTTCCACCTGTACCAATGCCAGCTCCAAGCCACTGACCTTTATTTGTATAACCTTGAGTGATTTTATGATGTGCATAAAAAGTTGAATACCATGGAATAAGTCTGTCATAATCAGCTGAACATTCCAGGTAGGTAAGTTCTAAAAGGAGTTCTCCTTTTAATTTATTTGTAAAATCTAAATTTTTGAGAGCTCCGAAAGTCCAGCCTTCAGTGTGATATGGATAACGTATGTAATAATCTCTTGTTGGACTATAATCATTTCTAGCCCACTCAAGATAAACTTCAAATCCAACTTTTTCTAATTTGTAATCAAAAATAAAAGAAATACGCTGATCACTGTCATCAGTTCCACCAGAATTAGATAAGCCTGGAATAAAAATATTAAACAAAGTGTATTTTGAAATTTCGGAAAAATGGCTCAGCATTGTTCTGTTCATTCCCACTGTAAATTCTTTTAGGAATGGGAACTGATAATATAAAGCAAAGCCAGTAATCAAATTATCATCATTACTCTCATCAACATCAAACCAGTCGCTTTCGGAAAGTTTTCCCCACCATGCTCTGGTTTCGAAATATCCTAAATCCCAGCCAAAATATGGCATTGTAAGTTTTGTTTTTCTAAGACCTATATCAAACTTGGGATATGAAGTAGCATTGTTGGAATGCAATATAGGATTGATTTTTGCAGGTCCCAGCCAGATTGTCTGTGTACCAAAACCTGTAGTAAAGCTTTTCCATGACCAGCGGACTTCTGTATCTCCCCAGTCATAGTTCCAGAAAGAGCTATCTCCAAATCTTTGTGGTGCATCAATACTTGTAACACCATAATAACCATAGGTATCAGCTTTATCTTTATAGTTATCTCCTGTGTAAGCGGGCTGAATATATTCAAACTCCCGGTTCTGACTCCAGCTAACCTGCGGCTTAAAAGTCAACTCAAAACCATAGCCCTCAAGCCTAACTCCTGCAGTCAGCGCTGTATTATATCCGCGGCCCTGCCACAATGCTCCGTCATTTTGCCCATAAGGTGCTGCTGTATTATAACTGTTAAACCATTCCGGACCATAAACTCGTGCAACTAACCCCTGATTTATACCTCTCATAAACCAGTTGTCTACCGGGCTGGAAGCCTGCCAGAGTGTGAAACGTGTTCCAAGATTAGTATTTTTCCAGACATTTGCGTCGCTTTCTGCGCCGTCTACACGAACTTTGGTAAAGGTTCCGTCTTCATTTTCTTCGAAGCTTTCTACTTCCTTAAAGTTCCATACACTGTCGCTTAAGGTGCGGTAGCCGAGTGTAGGGCGTTCAACGACTCCGTTTAGTGAGAGAAAATCGTAGTATTCTTCTTCTATACTTTTAAGGGCTTCCTGGGCACTAAGGCTAAAAGGAAGCAGGCAGAAAATCAAACTAAAAACAAAAAGGGCTCGTGCTGTCTTTTTCATAAAACTCTCTTTATTGATTAAAGCGGATTAAATCGCTCATTTTTCATAAACTTTTCAAGGCTGTTTTTCCATTCGGGGATTTTAAGCTTAAGAGCCTTTTCGATTTTTTCTTTAGACAAAACTGAATAAGCAGGGCGCTGAACTGCAGCTCCGTATTCTGCTGTTGTGCATGCATCTACCTGGCACTCGTGAGTAATCTTTCCGGTTTTTCGACCAAGTCTGTAAATCTCCGAAGCGAACTCATGCCAGTTAGTTTGTCCTTCATTTGTAAAGTGATAGATTCCGTAAGCAGGTGCACTGTTTTTTCCAAAGAATGATTTTGCATTGTCGTTTTTATCTATAAAGCGGAGAATTGCAGCAGCCAGGTCTGGGGCGTAGGTTGGTGTTCCAAACTGGTCGTTTACTACGCGAATCTGGTCGTGGCTGTTCATAAGCTTTGTCATAGTGTAAACAAAATTGCGGCCATCATAACCATAAAGCCAGGCTGTGCGGATAATGTAATAGGTATTCATTTCCTTCATGATTGCATCTTCGCCGGCAGCCTTTGTTTTTCCGTATACTCCAAGAGGAGCTTTAGGCATATCTTCGGTGTATGGAGAAGAACCGTTACCGCCAAAGACATAATCAGTTGAAATATGAATAAGCTTAGCGCCGATTGAGCGGGCAGTGCGGGCAATGTTTAGAGGTCCGTCTGCATTAAGTTTTTCG
>JAEEGL012349658.1_pt1 | contig 10061 bp, 9 predicted proteins | sample 9134231 | NCBI WGS metagenome assembly JAEEGL01 (sample SAMN16246548, study PRJNA631951) | gut metagenome | biome: gut microbiome; feature: rumen; material: fiber-attached | host: Bos | place: Iran: Karaj | collected 2018-10 | reverse complement strand
GTATTATCATTAAATTCAGTAGCATCAATAGAAAAATAACAACCAGAAATTAAAGTATCAATTTTTAAATGTCTTGCTAAAATTTCTAATAATCTTACTAAAATCCATTGAAATAAAACACCAATTGATGTATCTAATAAAACATTATCTAAATACCAAACACAAGCATCTTCATCATTTTGTTTTGATATTGTTACTGCTAAGAATAAATTTAAAAAATGTATTAAAAAAGTTGATATTCCTTGTTTTGATACATCAAGTAACCATATTCTTACTGTTCTTTTTGGATATTCTAATTGACGCTTTATTATTAATGTTCCAAATGATATTACGCCCAATGTAAATTGAACAAAAAAACCAAATGGACCAAATAATTCACATTTACTTTCTGGTCTTTCTATCGGAGTTGTTCCCATTTTTGGTTTTTTTAATTTTTTTTTTTATTGAATTTTTATTTGAATTTTTTTTTGAAAAAAAAATTTCTAAGTTTATTTGTTTATTATATTTTATAATGGATTTTATTATGTTTTTAATTTATTTTTTTTTAGGCTATAAATTTTTAAATATAAGATTCTGTTAAAAAAAATGGGTTGTGAAAATTCTAAATCGATAGAATTAATTGATAGTAATAAAGCAATTAATTTAATACAAGGAGAAATAGATGAAACAAAACCAAATTTAATAAATAAAATATTAAGAGGTGATTTACAAGGAAATTTTAAAAATTGTTTAATAACAAATCAAGTACAATTAGAAGAATATTTAGTATCATTTATTCCAACAAAAATAAAAAAAGAAGAAAATGACTTAGAATTGATTTATAATATTAATGATGATATTTTAACTCAAAGTATTGTAATTAATTTTGAAAAAGAATATATAATTGCTTTATCTGGATTCAATGAAATTTTAAAAGTTGAAGAACATAATGGAAATTATTTAGTTTTTTTTGATAAAATAGTTGATGATATAAAATATATTGCTATTTTTGTAAGTCAAATTAATGAATTTTCTCAAATTTTATATTGTCAAATTAATAATGAAAATCAATAAATAAATAAAAATTTGTGATAATAAATTAAAAAATATATTATACAGTATATTGATAATATTATAATTTTTCTTTCTTTATTCATTTATTTTTGATATTAAATCATCCAAAAAAGAAATTACTAATAAATATTCTAATTGAATTGCATTTGTTTTATTTTGAATTAAAAAATTCATTACATTTAAAGTATTTTTTTTGCCATAACAATTAATAATTAAAATTCTATTTGTTTCAAATTCAGAAATTGATAAAAGTGTATCATTTCCATTATAAAATTTTACAATTAATCTTCTTAAAGGAATTTTTTTTATAATTTTTACTTTTATAGGTGGTAGATTTGGAACTTTTGAATATTCTGATAAATAAAAAGTATCACTTGTTATAATTATATAACAATTTTTTTTTATTTTATTTTCTCCTTGTACAATTATATAATCACAACATGCTTTTTCATCTATTATTTCTTTATATTCATATTCTTTTCCTAATGCATAAATATTACTTTCAGTTATTAAGGGAAATTGTTTTTTATTAATTATTTCTTCTTCTTCTTTTTCTTTTACGAAATTTATTATGTCAAATAAATAATAGATTTTTATTAATTGATTTAATATTTCATTTTTATTTTTATTAGGATATAAATAAATAGGATATTCAGTTATTTTTTGATAATAAATTAAAGGAATTAATATCCAAGGTAAAGTTATTAAATCATTTATTTTTTTATTCTTATCTTTTATATATAAATCATATGATTCTTTTGTATATTCATATAATAAATTTCTATATTGTTCTTTTTGAGATATTTTAATTTTTAATTCTTCAATTATTTTTATTGTTTTATCTTTAAATATTTGTAAATAATTTAATTTGATTTTTTCTTTTGATTGATTTATAGTTGATTTAAAAAATGAAATATGATTTTTTATATTAGATAATATTATTTCATTTGTAACAAGTCTGATTGTATTTGATTCTGTTATTAAATTAGAAAAATTTTCAAAAAATGAAAAATCTTTATTTGAATTTTTTTCAATGTTTGAAAAAAAATCACATATTTTTAAAGGATTAAATATATCTTCTTTATTTTCTTCATTATTTTCATTATTTTTTCCATAAATATCAAAAATAATATAAATAATTAAATTAATAATTAAAAGAAAACTATCATCATTAGATAAACAAAAAGATTTAATATTTTTAAAAATTTCATTTTGAATAAAATTATCAAATTTCTTTTCATTAATTTTATTTAAATAATCATTAATTAAAGAAAAGAAATTATTTTCTTCTTTTTTTCCAACTGCTAAATTCATTCCAGTTTCTTTTTTCATAAATTCAGAAATATTTTTCCAATATTTATCATTGATATCTGCATATTCAGTATTTTTAATCATTAAATCAATAGACTGCATAATATTAACAGAATAAATTTCAAAATCTTTTGATTTTTGTATGATTTGAAAAATATTTTGATCTATTACTTCACTAAATAAAAAAATACTAAGTGAATTTAATATTAATTTAGTTTTTGTTGAATATAAAATTAAAGTCAAAATATAAAGTGAAGTTAAAGGAGAAACGATTTCCCTTTTATTTGATATTAAACATTTTATTATTGGGAAAATAATATCATTATAAAGAGTATTTATTAAAATAAAATTTATACTTTCAATATTTAAACTAAGTAAATCAGAAATGTAATAAATTAAATCAATTAAATCATCATGTGTATTTTTAAAAAGATTAATATTTTTTTTAATATTAATATCAATTTTTGAAATATTAAAAATTATTTCTCTTAATTTAAAAATTAAATGAGGATAATAAATACAAAAAGGAAAAGCAGTTAAAAAATTTCTTAAATGTGGCTCATCAATTCTAATAATTTGTAATATAATATTTCTAACAACATTTCTAATCATTCCATTTTTAGAATTATAATAAGATAATGCAGTTGTTAAAATTGGAAAATCATTTATTTCATAATTATAAAAATAAGATATATTATCTTTATTTAATTTCAGTGTTAAACTTTTCATAAAATTAATTAAAAATTCATTTAATTCATCTTCATTTTTAAATTTAATAGAAATTACATTATTTATTATTTTTGATGAATAAATTTCTTTTATTAAATTTTCATTTTCTATATTTAAAGTTAAGAAACAAATTGTTTTTAATATAGCATATGAAATATCTTTTATTTTATTTTCTAATAATATTTTTAATAATTCAAAGTATTTTAATTCAATAAATTTATCAAAGTATTCATTATGCTTTTTTTTATCTGCAACTAATAAATATCCTTGAATTTTTCCTAATATTTCAATACACTGCTCTGATTTTTTGTTTGCAAAATTTATTTCTACAAAATAATTTAAATAGTTGTAAAAAATTGCTAAATCATCTACTTTCATCTTACTCTCTTCAGGCATTATTATTGACATTTTACTAAAATATTATTTTTAAAAATGAATTATTTTTTTCTTTTTTATTTAATGTAAATTGTATTTTTATATCTAAATAAAATAAATGTATTTTTGTATAAAAGACTATCATAAATGATGAAATATATATTTAGTCATTTCTATTTTAATTTATAACATTGTAAATTATATGATTAATTTAATAATAGATAATAATATGTAAATAAAAAAAATAAATCATTAAAATATAATTAAATACGTCATAAATAATTAAGTTAATTTAAGAAAAAAAATATTTTGATATTTAAACTCAAATATCAATTTGTAAAAATTAAAAAAAACAAAAAATGATAATTTTAAAAAATCGTTTATTCATATTAATAATATTCCCATTAATAATTATATCAAACCAACAAAACAATATTCAACAATGTACAATAAAAAATTGTCAAAATTGCATAGATATAAATTCATGTTCAATTTGTAAACCAAATTTTGAATTATACAAAAACCAATGTTACTCAAATGAGTGTTCAATTTATGGACATTGTAACTTATGTAATGAATATGATTGCATAAAATGTGAAAATGGTTATAAATTAGAATATGGTGCATGTGACAAAAAAGAAAAATCAAAATTATTTATTCAAATATTATTTTATACTATACCAACTTTTGTAATTATTATAATAATAATAAGTTATTTTATTTGTAAATTAAAAAAAGAAAATAATACAATTCCAATTATCAATGATAATATAATAAAAAAAAAACATCCTAAATGTGGAAATTATATAATAATAAATTCAGAAAAGAGAAATTCAAAAATTGAAAATAGTATTAATTTTAGTAATCTTCAAACTTCATCTTCATCTTCATATGAAAAAGAACCAGAAAAAAATATTAAAGTAGGTTGTGTTTTATGTAATAAAAGAAGAACAGTTTTTATAAGTGATTGTGGTTGTTGTTTATGTAAAGAACATTATAAAAAAATTAAAAATGGTGAAAATTTAATTTGTCCAATTCATAATATTTATTTAGAAAAAAATTACGTTTTAACTTTAGATAAAAAAAGTGATTTAAAAGGTTGTGCAATTGAACATTTAGGACAACAATTATGTCCTATTTGTAAAGTTAATTCTGGTATACAAGGTTTTAATTGTAATTGCAATATGAAATTATGTTTGAAATGTTTTAATGAAAATGTTTATGTTTTTAAATATAATACTTGCCCTGGTTGTAGAAAAAAAAATTAAAAAAAAAGTTTTTTTTTTAATTTTTTTTTATTGTTTTATCGGTTTGTTTTTATGTAAATGGGGTTTTTTTATTTTTATTTTTTCTTTTTTTTCGAGATTTTTTTTATTTTAATCTTAGTGTAGTATATTAAATAATATATATAAGCAGTTATATTAATATTAATTTATTTAGAATTATTTTTGATTTATATTTTATTTTTTTAAATATTTTTTTTTTAAAATAAATTTTATTATTAAATAAAAAACTTATTAAAAAAAATAAAATAAAAATACTTAATAAAAATCAATAAAAACCAAAAAAAAAAAAAATGAACAAAATGTTATTTAACATAAACTACTTTGAACCAGCAATACAAAATGAAGAATATCCATATAAAATTCCAAAAACTGAAAATGATAAATATAGAAAATTAGAAATGATTTTTAATTTATATTATGATGAAACATCAAATAATAATTCAAGAGAAATATCAAAAAAAGAAAGAGAACACAAATTTATAACAGATAAATCATTTATTTATGGAGAAGTAACATTTAGATCAATGGCATATATTTTTGAATATGCAAAAAATATTTTTGGAATAAATGAAAATGGATATTTTTATGATTTTGGAAGTGGCTCTGGTAAAGGAATAATTTCTGCTTTATTATGTTATAATTTTAAAAAATATGTTGCTATAGAATTTTTAGAAGATTTAATTAAAAAATCTGCAATTACAATAGGAACTTTTTTAGGTAATTTTTCTATTTATTATTCACAAATGAAAGATTTTTTACCAAATTATACTTTTGAAGAAAATTCAAATATTCCTTCAATTTCAATTAAAAATGGAGATTTTTTAAATGAAAATGTTACTAATGCTTCTTTTATTTTTATTAATAGTACTTGTTTCTCTACTCAATTAATGTATAATTTAACTAAAAAAATACAAACTGAATGTCAAATTGGTTGTATTGTTGTTACTTTTACTAAAAAATTACCTTTACTTAATTTAGAAGAATGGGAAATTCTTCCTGGATTTAAAAGATTAATGTCTTGGGGACTTGTTACTGTTTTTATTCATAAAAGAAAAAATAGTGATTATATGAATAATAGTAATGTTTCTAATTTTAATCAATCTAATTCAAAATATTCGAGTAAAAAATCTTCTAATGTTAGTTCTAAAAGTAAATCTTATAGTAAAAGTAATAAAAATGATAATTATTCTTCTTCATCTTCTTCTTCTTCTACTTATAAGAATAAAGAAAATTATTCTGAGAAAAAAGAAGAAAATTCTTCATCTAGAAAAGAATATAATTCTTCTTCCAGAAGAGAACAAAATTCTTCTAAAAGAAATTCAAGTGATTAAAATTTAATCTTATATAATTAATGATTATATATATTACTTTTATAAATATTAGTATATTTTAAATAGTAATACTATATCAAAGAAATATTTAGAAATTTTCAATATTGAAAAAATTTAATTCAATGAAAAATAATATAATTTCTAAATTTTATATCAAAGAAAAAAAAAATAAAAATTTAAAAATAAAAAATAATCAATAAAAAAAAATTAACACCAGAAAGAATAAAAAAAATCCATATAAAAAAAATGGAAGTTCCCTTTCACAATCTTCAAGACAACTTAATATATCATGCAAACATATTTAATTACGACAAAGCATATTTAATGGAATTAATAAACCGTAGAATAAAAATAGATTTTAGTTTATTTAATATGGAGAATCAAGATGACATAGCATCAATAATATCATTTTTAAAAATGTCATCAAAAGATCAAATAACAGAATTATCAACATTAATATTACAACAAGCAAGAGAAGAAGAAAAAGGAATGTTAGAAAAAGAAAATGAAGAAGAAGAAGAAGAAGAAGAAGAAGAAAAAAAAGAAATATCAAAAGAAGCAGCAAAGACTTTAAGAAAAATATTAGAACTTTTAGTATTTTCATATAGAAAATTAGAAGAAAAAATAAATGAAAATCCAGATCAAGAAATGACACCTGATATTAATATGGATAATTTAATTTGTTGCTTATTATATCTTGATGGTATTTCTATGGTTAATATTGATATTGTTAAAGTTATTACTATTCAATGTCCAAGTACAGGATTAAGTTTAAGTGAATTAATTTTTAGTATTTTAAATAATACAAAAATAGATTTTCATATTAGAGAAGTTGCTAGTCATATTTTAAGTCTTTCTTTAATGAATGAAGAAAAAAATAATGATGATGAAGATAATAATATAATTAAAAATAGTCAAGATTTAATTAATTGGACTTATCTTCATTTTTTAGAAAAAAAAAGAGAAAGTTGTTTAACTTCAAATTTAGCTTTGATTTTAACAATTGATGAAAATTTAGAATATTTTACTAAAACTTTTGATGAAGAAAATAAATGTATAAGACAATTATTTGATTTAATGATGACTCCAGATACAAATATAAATATAATATATGAATCATTATTTTGTTTTTGGAATATTTCAAATAATAAACAATATCATTCTTTATTTGAAAATAAAAATGAAAAATGTATTGAAAAAATAGTTCAAGTAATAAGAACAAATAAAATTGATAAAGTAGCAAGAATTGGTTTAATGACAATAAAAAATTTATTAGATAATCAAGTTTGTGTAGAAACATTATTTGATTTAAAATTTATGAGAACAATTGATATTCTTTTAACAAATAAATGGAATGACTCTTTAATAAGAGAATTATTAAATCAAATATATGATTTTCTAGATAAAAACTATAAAATAATGAAGTAAGAATAAATTTTTTTAATAAATTAAAAAAAAATTATTTTTTTATAATATAAAAAAAATAGTTCATTTGATAAATTTGTAAAAGAATTAGACTCAGGTGTTTTAAAACAAACTTCATTACATTCAACTGCATTTTGGGAAGATAATTATAAAGAATTTGAAACTGATAATTTTGAAAATATAAGAAAATTAGTTGCTATTGTAAGTAATAAAGAAACTCCTTTAGATCAAAAATGTTTTGCTTGTTTTGATATTGGAGAATTTGCAAGATTATATCCTGGTGGTGCTGCAATTTTAGACTTTTTTCATGCAAAAGAAGCACTTTTAGAATTAATTCAAGATAAAAATTTAGAATTGAAAAATCGAGCTTTGGTTTGTTTACAAAAGATTATGATGAAAAGTTTGAAAAAGTAAGTCTTTTTTTTTTGTTATTTGAAATGAAGTTTTAAAATAAAAATTTATTTAATTTTTAAGTTTTAAAAAAGGTTAATTTATTTTTTTTTTTTTTTACTTTTTTTATAATTTTTTCAAATGTTTTTTTAATTTTTTATTTTAAAAAATTAATAATTTTAAAAATTAAAAATTAATTTATTTAAAATAAGATATATTAATGGCAAAAACAATAAGTGCGAAAACATATAGAAAAAAAAATACAACAGAATTATTATCAGATTTAAAAAAGTTAAGAGAAGATTTACAACAAATTCGTTTTACAAAAGTTTCTGGGACAGCAGTTTCTAAATTATCAAAAATAAAAACTTTAAGAAAAGAAATTGCAAGAGTTTTAACAATTTTAAGAGAGAATAAAAAAAATGAAGTAATTGCAAATTTAAAAAATAGAATTAAAAAAGAAAAAAAAGATGATAAAGAAGAAGAAATTAAAGAAACTATTAAAAATCTTAAAGTTAAACATATTCCTATTGATTTAAGAGCAAAAAAAACTAGAGCTCAAAGAAAAGCTTTAACTAAATTTGAAAATAATTTGTTAACTTTGAAACAATTGAAAAGAAAGTTAAATTTTCCTAAAAGAAAATTTGCTGTTCCTTTTTCTAAAGAAGGTTAAATTTAGTCTTATTTTTTAATATGGTTTTTATTAAATGAAAAATAAATGAAATTATATTTAAATTTGTTTTTTTTGTTTATTTTTTAATTTATTTTTATAATATTTTTAGTTAAAAATAATAAATAAAAATGATGATTTTAATTTTAAATAATAAAAGAATATTTTAAATTATTTTACATAAGTTAAAATTTATTAATAATGTAAATAAATATATAATTGTGTAAATGAAAGTTTCCATAGAAAATGAAATAAAAAAAAAAGAAAGAAAAACTAACTTTGAATTAGAAAAAGAAGATGAAGAAGAATGTTTAAGTTACAATAAACAATATAATGCACTGTTAAAAAAAGAAGAAGAAAAAATAGAAAAAACAAAAACATCTTCAACAAATTCAACAACATCACAAAACGAAAATACTAATTTAAACAATGAACAATTAAATAATTTAAAAAATAATTTTCAATTTAAATATGATAGAAAGAAGTCTTCTCCTATTTTATGTTATTATGATGGATTTGATAAATATTTAAGTGAAACAAATTCAAGTTTTGTAGATTTTAATAATAATAATAATTTTATTAATAAAGAAACTTATTTTAATGGTGATTATTTTAAAAATTGTAATAATAGATGTAGAAATAGATCTTTTGAAAATGTTAATGAATTAAATTTTAATTATTTTCAAAATAAAAATTGTAATATTAGTAATTTTGATAATATTAATTCAAATCAAAATGAAGAAAATAATAATGATAATAATCACAATTATTTATTTCAATTTAATCCTCAATTTCTTTTATTTAGTTATTTAAACAATCCTGAAAGTAAAATTATTATATAAAAATATAGTAAATAACAATTTATATACAATACCAAATACAAATTTCATAATGAATAATTTATTAGATGAAAATAATGATACAATAATATATTTAAATAATTTTCAAATAAAAAAAAAAGCTAAACCATTTATAGAAAGAAGTGGAGATTGGTTTTGCTTTAATTGTAAAAATTTAAACTTTGCTTTCAGATTGGTTTGTAATAGATGCCACATACCTAAAATGGAGTCTTTAAAAATTAAGGAAAAATATGAATTAAATCAAAATTAAAGAATAAAAAATGATTGATATTAAATAGTAATATGATTGATGTATTATAGAAAATAATATTTTTTATATAATATAAAAGAAGTTAAAACTAAGTTTAAAAGAATTGTATTTTGTATTATTATTTATAAATAATTTAATTCTTTTTTAAAATTAATATGTTTAATATCGTATATATAAAATAATAATTATTATTCTAAATTAAAAATTATTTGATTATTAATTTAAAGTATAAATTATTTAATAATTAAATAATAAAATAGGTGATATTTTATAATATTTAATAAATAAGGAAATATTTTAAGAAATATTTTTATTATTTATAATATTAATAAACTCATTAAAATTATATTAATGTTCATTTTTAAATAAAATATACTGAAG
>JAEEGL012240452.1_pt1 | contig 10061 bp, 6 predicted proteins | sample 9134231 | NCBI WGS metagenome assembly JAEEGL01 (sample SAMN16246548, study PRJNA631951) | gut metagenome | biome: gut microbiome; feature: rumen; material: fiber-attached | host: Bos | place: Iran: Karaj | collected 2018-10 | reverse complement strand
TGTCCTCTTTTTTATTTGTAAAATTATCTAAAAAAAAGATTCATTATTCTTAACTATAAATAGATAAGAATTGGTTTTTATGTTATCCTTAAAAAGACAAGTTTTGGAGGATATAATATGCCATCAAACACAGAAAGAGATGAACTCCATCGTGCTATTTGGGCTATCGCAGATGATTTACGTGGTAGTGTAGATGGTTGGGATTTTAAGCAATATATATTGGGTGTGATGTTTTATCGCTATATTTCAGAACACTTAGAAAAGTATATAGATAAAAACGAACATGCTAGTGGAAATACATCTTTTGCATATGCGAAATTGAGTGACAAAGAAGCTGAGACTATTAGAGATGAAATGGTCAATGATGTTGGCTTCTTTATTTTGCCAAGCGAATTATTCTGCAACGTTAGAAGAAAAGCTTCTAATGATGAAAATCTCAACGAAACCTTAGAAAAAGTTTTTAAACACATTGAAGAATCTGCAACTGGTACATCTAGCGAAGGCGATTTCTCTGGTTTATTTGACGATATTGATGTTAATTCAAATAAACTCGGCGCCACAGTTGCTAAAAGAAATGAAAAATTAACTAAGATTTTGAACGGTATAGGAGACATGAAACTCGAATATACTGATAAGAATAAAACTGATGCATTCGGTGATGCTTATGAATATTTGATGTCCATGTATGCATCTAATGCTGGTAAAAGTGGCGGTGAATTCTTCACTCCTCAAGAAGTGTCTGAACTTTTAATGAGGTTGGCTACAGTAGGAAAAACTGAAGTTGATGGTGTTTACGATCCTGCCTGTGGTTCTGGTTCTTTGCTATTAAAAGCTGAAGAAGTCCTTGGCAAAGGCAAAGTTCATAGAGGGTTCTTTGGACAAGAAATCAATATCACTACGTACAATCTTTGTAGAATCAATATGTTTTTGCATGGTGTTGGTTTTGATAAATTCTCAATCTCTTGCGAAGATACATTGATTTCACCTCAACATTGGGATGATGAACCATTTGAAGTTATTGTTTCAAATCCTCCATATTCCATAAAATGGGCCGGAGATGAGAATCCATTATTGATTAATGATCCTCGTTTCGCTCCAGCAGGAATCCTTGCTCCAAGAGGTAAAGCCGACTTAGCTTTCATTATGCATTCTCTTGCGTGGTTAAAGACTAATGGCACAGCCTCTATTGTTTGCTTCCCAGGTATCTTCTATCGTGGTGGAGCAGAACAAAAGATTAGGAAATATCTAGTTGATAACAACTTTGTTGATTGTGTTATTCAACTTCCTGATAACTTATTCTTCGGCACATCGATTGCTACTTGCATTCTTGTAATCAAAAAGAATAAAACCGACACAGGTATTCTTTTCATTGATGCTTCTAAAGAATTTGTTAAAGTTACAAACAACAACAGATTAGAAAATAAAAATATTGAAAACATTGTTAAATATTTTACTGATAGAGTTGATTTGGCTCACGTAGTTAAAGTTGCTTCGTATGAATTAGTTAAAGAAAACGACTATAATTTATCAGTTTCCACTTATGTTGAAAAAGAAGACACAAGAGAAAAAATAGATATTGTTGTGTTAAATAAAGAAATCGATGAGATTGTTGCAAAAGAAGAAGTTCTTAGAGCAGAAATCAAAAAGATCATCGAAGATATTGAAAAATAGGTGTTCTAATGAGTAGGATTCAAGAGCTTATAGAAAAATATTGTCCTGGAGGAGTTCTTTATACAACTGTTGGAGATATATGTAAAATTTCCCGTGGTGTAGTGATGTCTAAAGACTTCATTCGTGATAATGCAGGAGAGTATCCTGTATATTCTTCCCAAACAGAAAATAATGGAGAATTAGGAAGAATTAACTCTTTCATGTTCGAAGGCGAATATTTAACTTGGACAACTGATGGGGCAAATGCCGGATCTGTTTTCTATCGTAATGGCAAATTTAGTGTGACTAACGTTTGTGGACTTTTGAAAGTTGTTGACCAAAGAATCGACATTAAATTCCTTTATTATGTTTTGCAAACTGCAACAAAACCATACGTTAATAAAGGCATGGGAAACGCTAAGTTGATGAGCAATGTTATGGCCACCGTTAAGGTGCCTGTGCCTCCTATGGAGGTGCAGTGTGAAATTGTCCGTATTTTGGACAGTTTCACAGAGCTTACAGCAGAGCTTACAGCAGAGCTTACAGCAAGGGAAAACCAATATAATTATTATTTGAAAAGTATTATTGAAAAATACAATGTAAATTCTAAAACTATTCCTTTGGAGCAAGCTTGTTTGATACTTGATACAAGAAGAAAACCGGTTTCATCTTCCGCCAGAGAAAAAGGTGAATATCCTTATTATGGTGCAAATGGCATTCAAGATTACGTGTCTGACTATATATTTGACGGAACTTTTGTTTTGGTTGGAGAGGACGGCAGCGTTATTAACAAGGATAAGACTCCTGTTGTTAATTGGGCCACCGGTAAAATATGGGTAAATAATCATGCACATATTTTGGGCGAAAACCAAAACTGTCTTTTAAGATATTTATTTTATTTTCTTCAAACGATTGATATTTCAAACTTGGTTCACGGAAATATACCAAAACTTACTCAGGGTGATTTGAGGTCACTGAATATTAGGATTCCTACAATAGAAAATCAAAAACGAATAGTGAATGTTTTGGACAATTTTTATAATCTTTCAAAAGATCTTAATTTAGGAATACCTTTAGAAATCAATAATAGAAAAAAACAATATGAGTATTATCGTGATACCCTTCTAACATTTAAGGAAAAAGAAGATGAATAATGCGAAAAAAATAAGTTTTCATGCTCCACTAAATCCCGAAGACACGGAATTTCAGACACTTGGGTGCAGGGCTAATAATCCTGACATTTGTTTTAACAATCTAAATTCCGATTGTGCTTTTGCTAGAGAAGATGGTATCTGCAAACATCCATCGAGAAAATGGAAGATGCAATATTATAAGTTGAAAAAAATGGAGACGAAAAAATAATATGGCACAATATACTGTTATATCTCAATCTAACGAAGAAACAGTAGTGGCAGAATATAAACCTGTTACTTCTCGTTCTGATGCTTATCAAAGCGAAGCTGCTCTTGAAAAAGAGTTTATTCGCATGCTCCAAGAACAATCCTATGAATATATTAAGATTCACGAAGAAAAAGATTTACTTGTAAATCTAAGAAAGCAATTATCCATTTTAAATGATTATGAGTTCTCAGAAGATGAATGGAAACAAATTCTTAATAATTGTATTTGCAAACCTAATGCTGGAATCAAGGAAAAAACGCAGATTATTCAAGAAGACCACGTATTCCCATTAAGAAGAGATAATGGTGATACAAAAAATATTAAGTTAATTGATAAGTCGAATATACATAATAATAGATTACAAGTTATTAACCAATACGAAGTCAATGATGGAAAATATAAAAATCGTTACGACGTTACTATATTAGTAAACGGTCTCCCTTTAGTACATGTCGAATTAAAAAGACGTGGTGTAGCTATTAAAGAAGCGTTTAACCAAATCAATAGATATCAAAGAGATAGTTTTTGGGCAGGATGCGGATTATTTGAATTTGTCCAAATATTTGTTATCTCTAATGGAACACATACAAAGTATTACTCTAATACAACAAGATTCTCCCATGTTAAAGATCAAAATAAGACCATTAAGAGCGAAAAGACTAGCAACTCTTTTGAGTTCACATCATTCTGGGCCGATGCTAAAAATAAAATCATTCCAGATTTAGTGGATTTCACTAGAACATTTTTTGCCAAACATACTTTATTAAATATTCTTACCAAATACTGCGTATTTACAGCGGAAGAGAAACTTTTAGTTATGCGCCCATATCAAATTACCGCTACTGAAAGAATACTTAATAAAATAGAAATCGCTACCAACTACAAGAAATATGGTTCTATTGAAGCTGGTGGCTATATTTGGCATACAACCGGAAGTGGTAAAACACTCACTTCATTTAAGACTGCTAGATTAGCAAAAGACTTAGATTATATTGATAAGGTTTTATTCGTTGTAGATAGAAAAGACTTAGACTATCAAACTATGAGAGAATATGACCGCTTTGAAAAAGGAGCGGCTAACTCTAATACATCAACAGCTATCTTAAAAAGACAATTGGAAGATTCTAACTGTCATATCATTATTACAACCATCCAAAAACTATCGATTTTCATCGACCAGAACAAGAATCATCCAATCTTTGATAAAAAGGTTGTCATCATCTTTGATGAATGCCATAGAAGCCAATTTGGCGATATGCATACAGCAATTGTTAGGAACTTTAAGAAATACTATATTTTTGGTTTTACTGGGACACCTATCTTTAGTGTGAATGCCGCAAGTGGTGCTAATCCACATTTAAAGACAACTGCTCAAGCGTTTGGTGATCAATTACATGTTTATACTGTTATCGATGCAATTAACGATAGAAATGTCCTTCCATTTAAAGTTGATTACATTAAAACAATGGAAGAACCTGAAGAAATTGAAGATGAACAAGTTAGAGATATTGATAGAGAAGCAGCTTATAACGCTCCTGAAAGAATCTCACTTGTTACCAAATACATCCTTGAGCATTTCAATCAAAAAACATATAGAAACGAAAAATCTTATGCCCATAATGTAGTTGCTAACGTTCATGAAGTCGCAAGAGGTAAAGAAGAACAAAGAGAAAAACTTAGACTTACTGGTTTCAACTCAATATTAGCTACTTCTTCTATAGAAGCCGCAAAACTTTATTATGCTGAATTTAAGAAACAAATGGCGGAATTAGAACCTGCTAAACAACTTAAAGTGGCAATCATTTATTCTTATGGTGCTAACGAAGAAGAAATTGATGGCATTATCGATGAAGAAAATCCGGAAAGCACTTCTAGATTAGATAAGAATTCAAGAGACTTCCTAGAAGCTGCGATAAAAGATTATAACGAAATGTTCCATACTAACTTCTCAACCGAAGGAGAAGGGTTCCAAAACTACTATAGAGAACTATCTCTAAGAATGAAGAACAAGGAAATTGATCTATTAATCGTGGTAAATATGTTCTTAACCGGTTTTGATGCAACGACATTAAACACCCTTTGGGTTGATAAGAATCTCAAGATGCATGGTTTAATGCAAGCATTTTCTAGAACAAATCGTATCTTAAATAGCATTAAAACATTTGGTAATATCATTTGTTTTAGACCACTTCAAAAGAAAGTTGATGAAGCTATTGCTTTATTTGGAGATAAGAAAGCTTCTGGTATTGTTTTACTTCGTGGATTCAACGATTATTATTACGGCTACACTGATGATAAAGGTGAATACCATAAAGGTTACAAAGAACTTATTGATGAATTGCTTGATAAATATCCACTTAGTGATCCAAGAATTGAAGGCGAAGAAAAACAAAAAGAATTCCTTAAATTATTTGGTGCTATTTTAAGAATGAAAAACCTATTATCATCTTTTGATGATTTTGAAGGACAAGAAATAGTGTCTGAAATTGATTTCCAAGATTACTGCGGTCGTTATTTAGATCTTAAACCTGAAGTAATTGGTAGTAGAAATGGTGATACAGTTGTCGTTAATGATGACATTGTTTTTGAAATCGAATTAATTAGACAAATCGAAATAAATATTGATTATATTATGATGCTTGTTGCTAAGTATCACGATTCTCATTGTAAGGACAGAGAAGTGCTTGTGGCTATTCAGAAAGCAATTGACGCTTCTCCAGAATTACGAAGTAAAAAAGCTCTTATCCAAAACTTCTTGCAAGGCATAAATGAAGTTGATGACATCATGAGTGAATGGCACGCTTTTGTTGCGGAAGAAAAAGAAAGAAATTTAATAAAAATCATTACTGAAGAAAGCCTCAAAGAAACCGAAACAAGAGAATTTGTCAGAAATTGTTTTAGAGATGGTTTTGTAAAAACGAACGGTACTGATTTAGATAAAATATTGCCTCCAATGTCACGTTTTGGTAGCAGCAATAGGGCAGAGAAAAAGCAAAGAGTGATTATCAAAATTATTGAATTCTTTGAACAATTTTATGGAATAGGAGAATAATATGCAAAAATACGAAATTAACAAATATAGTGTCAACACAATTCTTAATTGGATCAAAACTAAAGAGGTTGTTATTCCTGAAATCCAAAGACCTTTCGTTTGGAAGGCGAAACAAGTCAGAGATTTAATTGATTCATTGTATAAAGGCTTTCCTGTTGGTTATTTAATTGTTAGCAGAAGTCACGATATGAAATTAAAAGATGGTTCTTTGTCTATAGGTCAAAGAATACTTATTGATGGCCAACAAAGAGTGACTGCTTTAATGACAGCATTATTAGGTATAAAAGTTCTTGATGATGAATACAGGGAAAGAGTTATTAAAATTGCATATAATCCATTCGCAACTGATGATGAAGAAATATTTGAAGTTCAAGACCAGTCACACATTAAAAGCAAAAAATGGATTGAAGATATATCTGTTTTCTTTCAAGAGGATTTTGACAGTTTTACGTTTGTTGAAGAATACTGCGAACAAAATCCTGAAATTGATAGAAAAGAGTTTAATAAAAAAGTACAGTCAGTTCAACAATTAGTGTCCAAAGATTTAGGCGTTATTGAATTATCAGCGGAATTAGATATTGATACCGTTACTGACATCTTTATTAGAATAAATTCTAAGGGTACTGTTTTAAGCCAAGCTGATTTTGCTATGAGTAAGATAGCGGCAGATGAAAAATATGGTGGTAATGTGCTCAGAAAAGCAATTGATTATTTCTGCCATATCGCAGTTGACCCTGCCTTTTATAACACATTAGAAACAAACGACAAAGACTTTGCCGAATCTGATTTTGGGAAAGAGATGAAATGGTTAAAAGATGATAATTCTTCAATCTATGATCCTTCCTATGAAGATATGCTAAGAGTTTCGTTTGTACATATGTTCTCCAGAGGGAAATTAAAAGATTTAGTCAGTTTATTGTCTGGGCGTGATTTTGAAACTAGAGATTATAAAGAAGAGATTGCGGAAGAATCTTTCAACAAACTTACTGAAGGCATTAAACATTTCATGCATGAGTATTATTTTAAGCAATTCACATTAGCAATAAAAAATGCTGGATTTATCAGCAATAAATTAATTAATTCTCAAAATGCTTTAGATTTTGCATATGTTGTATTTTTGAAGTTAATTATGTCCGGAGAAGTAGAAAGAACCGAAATAAAGAGATATGTTTCTAAATGGTTTGTAATGTCTATATTAACTGGTCGTTATTCTGGTTCGCCTGAATCTAGAATGGATCAAGATATTAGAAGCATTAATGAAAAAGGCGTAGTTAAATACTTAGAAGAGATTGAAAGTGCCGAACTATCAGATGCATTCTGGGAATTTGGATTGCCAGGTAGACTAGATTCTCCAAACTCATCTGCCCCTGCATTATCAACATTCTTTGCTGCTCAAATTGTTAGTGGTGCAAAAGGATTATTCTCTGCAACTTCTCAAGTAAGAGATTTATATGGGGCAAGCGATGTCCATCATATATTCCCTAAAGCATACTTGCGCAGTATTGAAAAGTTAGATAATAGATCCATTTATAATCAAGTGGCAAATTATACATATCTAGACACACCAATTAATATTGCTGTTGGAGATGAAGCTCCAAATAAATATTTCTCTGACGCTATTGAATCGGCCCAAAACAATGGAATGGTGTTTGGATATCCAATGACTTTAGATGAGCTTAAAAAGAACTTGGAAGACAATTGTATTCCTTTTGAAATAAAGGATTGGACATACGAAGATTATTTAGAAAAATTCTTGCCTGAACGTAGAAAGTTAATGGCTAAGAAAATCAAAGACTATTACAAAAAACTTTAAAAATGGACAAGAACTTTGCTAAAGACCAATCATGGCTAAAATAGTATTTAAATATCATTCTGGCGGATATGGGCTCTTAAATGACCCTTTTATAGAAAGACTAACTATTACTGAAGATAGAGTTTCTTTTGTCCACGAAACACCTAATTATAATATTAGCAACTCTATCGAGTCTGATGATTTAGCGGAAAAACGGCCGTCAAAATACTCTTGGCGATTCACTCCTCCTAAAGAAACAACCAAAAGAGTATTAGAACAAATCGCTCATATACTTATCAACTTAATAGCAAATTATGAGGAAATGTCGGTTTGTGATGGCGATTATATGGAAATTAAAATTTTTAAACCTAGACTTTCTCTTAAATTCGGATTTTGTTGGTGCGGATTTGAAGGATTAGATAAACAGATAGGCGAATTATTTAGACAAATTGTTCCAAACGATATTATTTTTCCTAAATTCTTATACCCATACGAAGAAACCGAAATACTTATTGATGGTAAATAATACATGCTTATTTTTTGTATAGGCGTGTTTTTATTTATAGTTAGATTTAAGCGTTATAAAATAAAGCAAAAGATATGAAACTCAGTATTAAGTCTTTGATATATCAAGCAATAATCGAGAATAAATGGCTCGATATTTCGTATGTAAATAGAGAAAAGCAAAACACTGACTATTACATAGGGATTATTGATATTGATATTAAAAAAGGAACAATCACTTGTGATATTTTTAATCCTTATAAAGATAATAAGTGCTTACTAGATAAAACTAAAAAGAAGCTATTTATAAACATCGATGGGATACAACACGCTAAAGTTTTGGAACAAAGCTATTATCCGGTTCCCGATGAATTAAAGAAGAGAATTGAAACGGATCCACATCTAGCAAAATATCTTGAAGTCGATACATTGGATAACGATATTTTAAGATACCTTTCTGATTGTTACCGTTTAGACAATGACCCTTTCTTAAAAGAAACCGTAATGATTAACGGAATCGATAGAAAAGAATTGCATGATAATCATTTCTATAAATTAGATGACGAACAATTTGATATTCTTTTGAATTGTGTATTTAAAAAAGACAATAAATTTGAAGTTGAGAAGATAAATAGGTTCTCAGAACTAGCAATCAACTATTTTTCTATAGACATACAAGGTAAGCAATATGTTGTTGCTTATAGAAAACTATCGTTGAACTTCAAAAATAGAACTTTAAAAATGGCTGATAGAACAACCATCAATAAATCCTTCTTAGTGGAAGAAGATAAGAAAGTAACTCTAGGAATGTATCTTGATATGAACCCGGATGAGTTTTGCAGTCACTTTGATGAGAATGCTAGAGAATACATAGAATTAATAAAACAGAATTTCCATAATGGAGAAATAGTAAACACTAGACCAACAATATTCTTGGTTACTAGAAATATTCAAAGAGGAGTGGACCAAGCATTTGAAACAATTGCACAAATGGACAATGATGGTAAATTAACACAACCTCTAAAATCCTTCTTTGGCAGGAATAGAAGTGGCACAGGTACTAGCAAAGATCCAAATATCGTCGTTTTTAATAAAGATAAGATTAATATTGATCAAATGCGTGTTGTCTATAATTCAATGGTCAACCACGTTACATATGTAAAAGGTCCTCCTGGAACAGGCAAGACAGAAACCATATTTAATGTTTTGTTATCTGCTTATGCAAATGATAAGACTGTTTTGGTGTGTTCAAATAACAACCACCCAGTTAATGACATTTTTGCTAAGATGACTAAGTCATTAACAAAAAAAGTTGGTAAGAGTGGCAAAGAAGAACCAATTCTTTTCCCAATCATGCGCCTCGGCAATAATGATGAACTAAAAGAGACACTTAATAAATTAAGAGCCATTTTGGCATATGCTAACGAGCATAAAGATGACAAGACAAATGATTCATCTACTGAAAGAAATAAAAATAGAGCACTTAGTGGTTTTAAAGAACTAAAAGAACTACTTAGAAAATACGAAGAACGTCAAGAATTAGAGGATAAAGTAGCCAAGTTAGAGAGAATTATGCCTTTGGCAGAAATTGACGCTATTTCCGCCGAAATTGATAATCAAATCAAACTTCAAAAGCAAAAGTTAGAATCATCTTTAGTGGTT
>JAEEGL011239542.1_pt1 | contig 10061 bp, 11 predicted proteins | sample 9134231 | NCBI WGS metagenome assembly JAEEGL01 (sample SAMN16246548, study PRJNA631951) | gut metagenome | biome: gut microbiome; feature: rumen; material: fiber-attached | host: Bos | place: Iran: Karaj | collected 2018-10 | reverse complement strand
GCTGGAGTTGCGGTGCCAGTCCGTTACTTAATTTGTTCCTTTCCTACACAGGGGCCTCTTTTTGTGCTGTCCGCACAATCTGGGGCGGTTCATCTATCATTTTGCAACGGTCCCTTTTTTTCATTTCTTAGTTTTTCTTAAGCTTGATTTGCTTATTTCTTTTTTACTTGTGCTTTTCAGGATGCTGTGTTATATTGTTTATCGTCGGATTGGATGTGAAAGGGGTTTTCTTGGAAAAAGAAGTATTTGAATGGATGCTTGCAGGACATCCTGTTTTTGTTTCTTTTCTGGACCGTCATACCAGGTTTCATTTGCGTCCTGCTCCCAAGCGTGTTCTTGGGTGTAATCCGCAGCTCAGCATCACCCCTGAGCTTCTTGAAGAGGGGAGACGCTACCTCCCGCCGGATTCCTCTGATGCTTACATCGAATACCGCTGCCTGATCAGTCAATCGGCGCGTCTTTTGCTTGGGTTTCATTGCAGTGTGTTCCATGCGGCTGCCTTTTTTGGCGGGGACGAGCCTGGTTGCTGACTGCCCCCTCCGGTACCGGAAAGACCACCCAATATCTCAACTGGCAGCGTTTGTTTCCCGGTGAGATTCAGATGATCTCCGGTGATATGCCGATCCTGGAGTCTCGCGAGGACGGGAGTGTCTGGGTCCATCCCAGTTCCTGAAACGGATAGGAGAATATCTTCGGCGCTCCTGGCGCTTCGCTGGGCGGGCTTGTGCTTCTGCAACAGGGAAAGGAAGACCGTATGGAAGTCCTCGCCCCTCATGATGCGGTCATTCCGCTTCTCCGACAGTTTATGGTGATACCCGAAACTGAACAGGAGATCCGGGAGCTTGTCTCCCTTTTGGAACGTGTTCTGCTTTCGGTGCCCTGCCGCAAGTTTGTAAATCTTGGTGGGGACGATTCCACACGCTTGCTCCGAGATACGTTTTCTTGCTTTTTGAATCAGGAGGCGTGATGTCTATGCTGCATTATCTTACCAGGCCCGGGGTCGTGCTGACTTCGATCTGCGGCGAGTATGTGCTGGTCGCCGCCAAGGCGGCCCGGGCTTCTGTCCCGGCCTATGCGCAGCTCAATGAGAGTTCTGCTTTTCTGTGGCGGCTTCTGGAGTCCGGCGCGGATACGGCTCAACTGGAAAAGTCTGTGATGGAAACATACGAGATCGAGGATCCGGCCCAGGCCCGGTCCGCGATCGAGGCATTTATCGGGCAGATGGTCAAAAGCGGCTATCTGCTGAAGGAAGGAGATAATCATGAAGAATAAGATTTGGATCGGGATCGCAGCCATCCTTGTGGTGATCCTGGCGGTGCTGCTGGTCTGGAAGCCCTTTGGCGGAGCACACAAGGTTGAGCCGGAATCTCAGTCCGCGGCCGAGAGCTCTGCGGAGCAGACGGCTGAGAAGACGGAAGCTGCCCCCTCTGCCGAGCCCGGACAGACCTCTGAGGAAAAGACAGAGGAAGAGCAGGAGACTTCCGAAGCGGTTATGCTGGAAAACGAGGGCGATCTGGAGATCATCATTCCCGACGATCAAGAGTCTGACGGTTTCTGATTTCTGAGATGGACAAAGCGGAGGAGCTTTTCCTTGCTGCGTTGCGCAGCGCCCTGCATGGAGACGAACTGAAGCTGAACGAAAAGCCTGAGCAGGAGACCCTGCGCAGGCTTTTTCGCCTTGCCCGGGAGCAGAGTGTACTTCCCCTTGTGACCCAGTCCCTTGCCCAATGCGCAGAGACCCGGGATGCTGCTATTCTTCGCATTTATACGCGTCTTGCCCGGGCCGAGACTCTGCGTCAGGCCCGGCGCACCGGGGATTTCCTGCTCCTGCTGCGGCAGCTTTCCGCCCGCGGCTTGCGTCCTGCGGTGCTGAAGGGTATTGTCTGCCGCAGTCTCTATCCCGAGCCGGAGCAGCGGCCCTCCTCGGATGAGGATCTGCTGATCTCACCCGAGGACTTTCCTCTCTATCATGATGCGCTGCTGGCCTGCGGCCTGCGGCTGAAGGACCCGGACCGTTCCCCGGAAGGGGAGGATGAGGTAACCTACATTGATCCGGATCGGGACCTCTATCTGGAAGTGCATCTGCGGCCGTTCTCCGATGATGACGGGGCCTGCGGCGACTGCAGCCGGGCCTTTGCGGATGCGCTTTCCAGGGCTGTCCCCGTGCGGATCTATGGGCAATCGGTTTATACCCTTGCGCCCACGGATCATTTGCTGTATCTGATCTGTCATGCCTATAAGCACATTCTCTATGGCGGCGTGGGGCTTCGCCAGATCTGCGACATCTGCCTTTTTGCGCAGCGCTTTTCCCATGAGATCGACTGGGAGCTTGTCCGGCACTCCTGTGAGGACCTGGGCATCCTGTCGCTCGCCGGCGCGTTTTTCCGGGTCGGTCAGAGCTGGCTTTCCCTTTCGTGCCCCTCTGCTTTTGCGAATCCGGAGCTGGACGAGCTGCCCCTCCTGATCGATTGTCTCAGCGGCGGCGTCTATGGCGCGGAGGATCCGGACCGCCTCCACAGCAGCCGCATCACCCTGGAGGCTGTTGCCTCAGCCAGGCAGGGAAGGGCGCGACGGGGCCTCTGGAACAGTCTTTTCCCGGGAAAAGATTATCTGCAGAGCTGTTATCCCTACGCCAGGAGATATCCCATCCTGCTTCCTGTCGCCTGGGCGCAGCGGATCCTGCGTTATGCCTTTGGCAGCAGGACCAGCGCCGCCAAAAGCCTGCAGATCGGCCGGGAACGGGTGGAGCTCCTGCGAAAATACAAGATCATTCCCTGAATTCTGCGTCAGATTTGAAACAGAGAGAAGCGCACCTGGATCAAGGGCGCTTTTCTCTGTTTCTGGGCCATGGTGCCTGTTTTTCATCGGTAAAGACGGAATACAAGGTGGGTATTGCCGGAAAACATTAACGCATTAGCGGGAAAAAACCGCAGTTTCTCCGGTTTTTTGAAGTTTTCCCGACAAAAGAACTTGTGCTTTTTATCAGTCGATGTTATAATCTATATTCAGTATGGCGTAAGGTCGGAAGGGGAAGAGCAATGGACCAGAACTCAGAAGAAAAGCGGGCAATATTCTCCTCGCTCCATACGCTGCGCATGCGCTGGAAGGAGGGCACCTTCGGTGAGATCCTGGACGACTGGCGCTGGATCTTCACTTACAGCAAGCGCTATAAGCTTGCGATCGTTTTCTACACGTTATTAGGCGTTTTCAGCACCAGCTTCGGCATCGTTGCCAGCATTGCCGGGAAATATGTCATCGATATCATCACCGGCTATCAGACCTCCAAGCTGGGCCTGATGGTCGCGCTGATGCTTGGCAGCGCGCTGTTCAGCCTTCTGTTCGGCAGCCTGATCTCCCGCATCTCCGCCAAGCTCAGCATCGATATCAACAACGATATCCAGGCGGATATCTTCGACCAGATCATCGATGTGGACTGGAAAGCCATCGGCGCCTATTCCAGCGGCGATCTGCTCAATCGCTTCAACAACGACGTGAGGACCGTCAGCAGCAACGCCATCAGCTGGCTGCCCTCCATCATCATCGCGATTTATAATTTCATCGTTACCTTCGGCGTGATCTGGCATTACAATAAGGTCATGTCGCTCATTGCTTTCGCCAGCGCCCCCATTATGCTGCTCATGTCCAAAATGCTCATCCGCAAACAGCGGGAGTATTCCAAAAAAGTCAAGGAGACCGGCAGCAAGATGATGGGCTTCGAGGTGGAGACCTTTTATCATTTCGATACCATCAAGTCCTTCGGCGTGATGAAAAGCTACGGCCAGAAGCTCCGTGACTGGCAGCAGAAGCTCCGGAAGATCAGCCTGGATTATAATTTGTTTACCATCCAGACCAATATCCTGCTCTCTCTGCTGGGCATGGTGGTGCAGTACGCAGCCTTTGGCTATTCGCTGTTCCTGCTGTGGAGCCATCAGATCACCTACGGAACCATGACCCTGTTCCTGCAGCAGCGCAGCCGTCTTTCCACCGCCTTCAACAATGTGATCGGCATTATCCCGTCCTTTCTCTCCAGCTCCGTTTCCGCCCACCGCATCCGGGAACTGATCGAGCTTCCCAGAGAGCAGCATCTTCCGGAATCGGAAGATCTTCTTCCCCTGGCTGCGCATGGCCTGGAGGTCCGCATGGACGGCGTGAATTTCTCCTATGAGGAGGAGCAGCGCGTCATCACCAGCTCTTTCTTCCGCGCGGCTCCCGGGGAGATCGTGGCCCTGGTGGGCCCCTCCGGCGAGGGAAAGACCACCATGATCCGCCTGATCCTGGGCCTCATCCATCCGGACGAAGGCACCGCGTTCCTGCGTGCGGCCGACGGCACGGAGGTGGCAATGAACGCGGACAGCAGAGCGCTCTTTTCCTATGTTCCCCAGGGCAACGCCGTGCTTTCCGGCACCATTGCGGAAAACCTGCGCCTCGTGAAGGAGGACGCCACGGACGAAGAGTTGATCGACGCGCTCAAAACCGCCTGTGCCTGGGACTTTGTCTCCAAAATGCCGGACGGCGTCAACAGCTCCGTGGGGGAGAGGGGACGCGGCCTTTCCGAGGGCCAGGCCCAGCGTGTTGCCATCGCCCGGGCCATTTTGCGGGACGCTCCCGTCCTGCTGCTGGACGAGGCCACTTCCGCGCTGGACGTGGCGACCGAGCGGCAGGTGCTGCGGAATATCATCCGGCAGCATCCCAACAAAACCTGCATCGTGACCACGCACCGGCCCACGGTGCTCAATATGTGCCAGCGGGTCTACCGGGTGGTGGATACCCGCGTCACCGAACTCAGCGAAGAGGAATCCAGCCGTTTGGCCATGGATTTCTGACAGAGGTTTTGCATGATCGATATCCATTCCCATGTGCTGCCCGGTGTGGACGACGGTTCCCAGTCCCTGGAGGAATCTCTGGCGCTGCTGAGCATCGCGGCAGAAAGCGGCGTCCATACGCTCGTGGCAACGCCCCACTGCAATATCCCCGGGGAATACGAGAACTACGTCAGTGAGGAGATGTCTGCCCGCTTTGAACGTTTGGACCGGGCGCGCCAGCGAGCCGGCATCCATCTTCGGCTATGCCGGGGGATGGAAGTCTTCGCCACCGATGACTTGCCCCGGCTTTTGCGGGAGAATAAGATCTGGACCCTCAATGGGACCCGTTATTTCCTGATGGAGTTTGCCTTCGACGAGGATCCCGGTTTCTGCAGTTGGGTCCTTCGCCAGTGCAAGGCACTGGATTACTGGCCTGTGATCGCCCACCCGGAGCGGTATTATTTCGTGCAGAATGATCCCGATATCGCCTTTGACTGGTGTGTGGAGGGCTTTCCGCTCCAGCTCAATAAAGGCAGCATTCTGGGTCGCTTCGGTCCGGATCCCCTGCGCTGCTCACACCAGCTGCTGCAGCACGGCCTTGCCGCCTGCGTGGCCAGCGACGCCCACAGTCCCCGCCAGCGCAGCACCTTTATGGGCGAGATCCAGGATTACCTGATGGAAAACTTTGGGACGGCCTATTGCCGTCTGCTTTTGGAAGAAAACCCCTCGCGCATCCTCAGCGGTCGAGAGCTGCTGGGATATGAACCCATTCCGTTCTAAGGAGGACTTTCCCTGTGAGAAGAGTTAGACTTCTGCTGCTCGTGTTTTTCCTTGTCGTGTTTGCCATCTTCATGTTCACCAGCATACGCGACTACCTCACCTCAGACTACCAGGCGCCTGAGATCCAGGCCGATGAGGATGTCCTGTATCTGAGCGTGCATGACGCCACTGACGAGGCCCTGCTGGCCGGCATGACCGCTACGGACAATCTGGACGGGGACGTTACGGACAGCCTTGTGGTCGCCCTGAGGTCCAAATTCATCGGTACGGCCACCCGGAATATCAGCTATGCCGCCTTTGACAAGAGCAACAACGTGGGCACTTTTGTCCGCAAACTGGTGTATACGGACTATCATTCCCCCCACTTCGTGATCTCGGAGCCGCTTCGCTTTGTGGCCGGCAACTCCACGTATGACTATTTGCGTCACGTTTCCGCTGTCGACTGCCTGGACGGTAACCTCAGCTCCCAGATCAAGATCACCTTTGGTGAAACGGAGACTACCAGCGGGTCTGCCAGCGCACAGGACATCTTTCTCCAGGTCACCAACAGCGCCGGGGACACCTCTTCCCTCAATCTCACGGCTACCTTTGAGGATTATGAGAGCTATTCCAAGGCGTCTCCTGCCCTGACGGATTATATTATTTACGTCCGGCCCGGTCAAAGACCGAATCTGCGTTCCTACCTGAACGGGGTCTGGACCGCCGGGAATACACGAGATTTTTCCAAGCTCGGTTTCGACGGTGACAGCGACGTCAGCATTGATGACAGCAAAGTGGACTATAGAAACCCCGGCGTATATACCGCTACGTATCGGCTCACGCATCCCACGGCTATGGCGGACGGCGGCACGTATCGTACGGAATTTGGAAGCGCGACCATGATCATTGTGGTGGAGGATCCGTCATGAACGAAAACAAACAGGAATTTGAGCTCTCCTTCCTGATGGAAAAGCTGGATCTGTTCAGCCTCTTCCGGGATGTTCTGCGCAATCTTTGGGCGATCCTGCTTGGCGCGATGGCAGTAGCCATGATCGTGAATATGATGGTGCGCGCGGAATTCCGCAGCACCTACTCTACCATGGCCACCTTCGTCGTCACTTCCAAGACTTCCAGCAACTATGCATACAGCAATCTTTCCGCCGCCTCCAATACGGCCAGCAGCTTTTCCAACATCCTGAACAGCAATCTGCTGCGGAAAAAAGTCTGCCAGGACCTTGGCACCAGCACCTTCCGGGCCTCGGCCAGCGCCAAGGTCATCAACGGCACGAACCTCATGACCCTTCGTGTCACGGCTGATACGCCGGAGAATACCTATCGCACGATCCGGTCCATCATGAACAATATGAACGACCTGACCCAGTATGTGTCTACCAGCATGGTGATGGAGGTCCTGCAGGATCCCGAAGTCCCGACCAGAGCGGACGCCTCCTTCTCCGCTGCGCCCCAGACGAGGAAGGCCTTCCTTCTCACGGCTGCGGGCCTGATCCTGGTCTTCATGTATCTCTCCTACCGCAAGGAAACCGTAAAAGGGGAGAAGGACCTGGAGAATAAGCTGGACGCCAAATCTCTGGGGATGCTCCATCAGGAAAGGACCTATAAGACCATTGGCGACCGGCTCCGCCGGAAGAAGAGAAAATTCCTGGTCACGGAACTCTCCGCCAATTTTGAATTTGTGGAGAGATACAAAAAAATGGCGGCCCATGTTTCCGCCCAGGCCCATAAGATCGGCGCCAAGGTGATCCTGGTCACCAGTGTGCAGGAGCATGAAGGCAAGTCCACGACCTGCTCGAACCTGGCACTGACCCTTTATCAGCAGGGCTATAAAGTGCTTCTGATCGACGGCGATATGCGGCGTCCGACACTGAACACGATTTTCCTGAAGCCGGATGACAAGCTGAAGGCCAGCCTTGGCTCCGTCCTGATGGGACAGGCAAATCTTGCGGACGCGATGTACCACGACGAAGAACGGGGGATCGACCTTCTGCTGAACAAACGCAACTATACCAATTCCACCGATATTGTTTCGTCTGAATATATGAGCCGCCTGATCAGCCTGGTTCGCGGCCACTATGATTACATCATCATTGACTCGCCCCCTATGTCCCTGATGGCTGACGCCGAGGTCCTTGCGGATCTGGCAGATATGAGCATTCTCGTGGTCAAGTATGATACTGTTCTTGCACAGGACCTGAACGACGCCATCGATTCCCTTCGTGACTGCCACGCGCACTTTGCCGGCTGCGTGCTCAGTCAGGTCCAGACCATGCCGGGCGCTCGCAGGACCATCGGCGGCTATGGCGGCTATGGCCGCTACGGTCACTACGGTAAGTACGGCAAGTACGGCCGTTATGGCAATTACGGCCGCTACGGGCAGTACGGGAACTACGAACCGGAGAAACAACAGTGAGGTGCTGACATGAATGAAAAAATAGCGACGAAGTCAGCGGAATCTGAAAGAACAGATATTATTTCCTTCGTAAATGATTTTTTCCACCGTCTCAAACGCCTGTGGATCTGGGTTGTGGTGATGACGCTTGCGGTAGCCGCGATCTTCTATTATCGCACCACCGTGACCTACAGTCCCGTCTATGTGGCGGAGGCTACGGTCTCCGTGGAGATGGTGAACGGGGGAACCTATTCCAATAAGAATACTGCGGAGCAGATGGGCCTGGTTTTCCCGTACATCCTCACCAGTGGCGCGCTGTCTGACGTCATTGCGGAAGATCTTGGAACCACCAACGTTCCCGGTACCATCAAGGTCAGCAGCATCAAGGGCACCAATCTGCTTACGATCTCGGTGAGCTCTTCCAACGCGGAGAAGGCCTATGCGATCTTGCAGTCGGTTCTGAAAAACTATCCGGAAGTTGCCCAGTTCGTCGTTGGTCAGACGGAGTTGACCGTGATCGATGACAGCGGCGTGCCTACGGATTCCGGACGGCAGTCTGTCATTCGCGGCTCTGTTAAGCGCGGCGCCATGATCGGCTTTGCCCTGGGCATCCTGCTGGTGATTGTGAACGTGATCAGCTTCCGTACCATCCGCAGCGAGTCTGAACTGCGCTCCCTCCTCAATATCCCCTGCCTGGGAACGCTGCCGTTTTACCAGAAGAAGCAGCGTCGTAATTCTACCCGTACGGAGATCAACATCCTCAATGACGTGGAAAACTCCGATTATGCGGAAGCGATGCGCCTGATCCGGACGCGCTTGGAGCGCCAGATGGAGGGCAAGCAGGTCCTGATGGTGACCAGCTCCATCTCCGGCGAAGGCAAGTCTACGGTTGCTGCGAACCTGGCCATCGCCATGGCGCGAAAAGGGAAGCGCGTGATCCTGGTGGACTGCGACCTTCGTAACCCCACCGTGAGCCAGATCTTTGATCTGAAAGAGAAATATCCTGGCCTGGTTTCCATCCTCCGTGGAAAGAGCAAGCTGGAGGAATCTCTCGTTGAGGTCTCCGATCACGGCAATCCCATCGGCCTCACGCTGCTGCCCGGCGGCGAGCGGGAGCCCCGACTGGTGGAGATCCTGAGCAGCGAGAACATGGAGATAGTCATCAACACGCTGCGAGAGAGAGCAGACGTTGTCATCCTGGATACGCCGCACTCCGCCATGCTGGTGGACGCCATGATGCTGGTACTCCATGTGGAGGCGGAGGCTTATGTGATCCTGAGCGACTTCGCCCGTCGTCGTTATATCTTTCAGGGCGTCGAGGAACTGAGCAACACTGGCGCTCCCATCGTTGGCTGCATCCTGAATGGCGGACGTTCCCGCGGCGGACGCTATGGGTACTACGGCTATTACAGCTACCGCGGCAAGTACGGCTACGGCAGCTATGGCTACAGCTCGAAGTCCTATGGACTGAAAGAAGCCGGCGAGAAGAAAAAAGGATCAAAATCCTGACGAGCCTGCCCTGCAGCACAGACCTTGCGAAGCGGCAGTTTACGGAAACATCCGCGTATGACTCCGCAGTGCAAACCTGACGCTGCGCATCATTACCAGGCGGCTAATCTGCCAGACATAGTTTGCTTGCTTCTTTCTGAATGAGATGCTGTATCTTGGTTCATCCGGAGCTTGCAGACTATGTCTTTTTATGGGGACGGCTTACTGCTTTTGTCCTTTCGGCACCGGATCATTTCCCATACTTGCCTCCTGATATACGGCCGCTTCTGTTCTGCACTGGGATGCAGGCGGCAAAAGGCTTTGCTTGGGAAACTTGCTGTATTTTTTGCCTCTTTTGTGGACAAGGTGACGATACGGTGGTACAATTATAAGAACGTAATGACGCAACAGGGCGGACTGGCGTCTGAGCAGAACAGTTTGTCTTGCTTTGCGGATGGGCGGGTGCATACGATGCTCCTTCTTTATAAAGGCTGCCCGCGTCCCTGCTGACGGATCCTATCGACGAACAATGATCTGTCAAATCTTTATATTCTATTCATCGGATTGGTGGAAAAATGGGTATTATCATTCATAAGAACGAGATT
>JAEEGL010763600.1_pt1 | contig 10061 bp, 8 predicted proteins | sample 9134231 | NCBI WGS metagenome assembly JAEEGL01 (sample SAMN16246548, study PRJNA631951) | gut metagenome | biome: gut microbiome; feature: rumen; material: fiber-attached | host: Bos | place: Iran: Karaj | collected 2018-10 | reverse complement strand
GGTTATGTCATATCTCAGCACCGTCAGGAAACAAGGCGGAAACGCCTTCAGATCCTTGAAAGAGGCACTTTCAAAGCTTCAGAACTCTGTGTAAGTTTTCACACCATAGTTCTATTGAAAGAGAGGGTTCTGAATAGTTACCATTGCGATAAGTCCTGAATAGTTACCTTCCAACTATCTGCGACGATTTTGGAGTCTTGCTCTATAATTTCCCATACAAACACCGTTTCAACTGCGCGATGCCCAGATTCTAACCTCGATGGAAACAGCGGCCACTGGTTAAGTAGGCACCACAGATTGGTTGCTGCGGGATTCATATGAGCAAAAAGAGACCGAAAAGAACAACATACAATGGGCATCCAGAAGGCGAATCTGCCGATCCTATAGTGAAACTGCTGAAAGAGTTCATACCCTGCTCGCGTAAGTATTTCGCAGGCATAGGATGCGAGCCATTCGTGAATGACGACGGGGACTATCAGATACTCCGGAAATTCTCTGGTGAAACGGATATCATATCCTCCAACAAAGAAGGAAGAATCAAAATGACGGTCACTTACATCGTATCTCCGGGCAGGAATCTGCGTCCGGAGACGATCGCCGCCCGCAAAGGGATAAAACTGTTCGAGAGAAACCCGGACGAATTCCTCTCCGAAAGCCCGGACAGAATCCGGAGATATTGCTCCGTAGCAGTGGTCATAGATCCACCCGCAGAGAACAGATGGACCGTCTCATCGTACAACATAAGATGCATGCGCAAAGACAAGGAATACTTCGGCGGGAATGGAGAGGAATTCATGCATATCATAGTCCTGAACCTGGGCCCAAGCAAAGACAGCAATATGAAGGACGGCGCAGGCCTGTTGGGCGTGATATTCGACAAGGACCTCACATTGAAGGAGACCGTATACGCCTTGGAAAAAAGGTTCATGCTGTCCGCCGATCTGAACATAATGGAAGAGATCGCCACCTTACACGGATACCTGAGAGGGTATGCCGATGGAAAGAGCATGGCAGAGCCTGCTTACGATTTCGGGAAGGCAGTGGAGAACATACAGAGAGGGGAATTCATTGCTCTGGCCGAGATGGTCATGCGCGTCCATGACGAATGCGGAGTGCCGATCGAGGATCCCATCAGAGTATTGAAACTGAATGAAGAAGAACGTGAAAAGGTCCTCGCGGAGGTGGAGAAAATCCTGAAGGCCAGGGAGTGCTTTGCCAGGATGCCGAAGAAGAAGGCCGACATCCCCGATGCGAACCGCGAAAATCAGGAGTCTTCGGCGGATGAACCTGCCGCTTGATGCCGTTTTTACCCGTATAGCCTTATCTCCGTAGTATGGCACGCCCATTGGCTTCTCCATGCCCACCGATTCTGTGCAGAATAGATTTCGAAGTGTCCCCCATCGGATTCGCCAATGGGGGATCCGGAAATCGCACGATCTCCGGCAAAACTCGTGCCCAGTCATGACAAGCGTTCCAATTCCTCTGCGGCCTCCTCATTGCCGTTCTCTGCGGATTCCGAATACCACCTCTTCGCTTCCTCCAGGGATTTCGGGACTCCCTTCCCTTGCTCGAAAAAGCGCCCTATATGAAGCTGAGCCAGCGCATTGCCCCCTTCCGCGGCCTTCAGATACCATTCCGCCGCCTTCTCATAGGATTTGTCCGCTGCCATCCCGTTCTCGTACATATAACCGAGATTGTTTTGGGCCGAGAGATGGCCTTGGTCTGCCGCTTCGGAGAACCATCTGAGGGCTTCCGCATCGGATTTCGGCACGCCCTTCCCATCCACGAACATCAGACCGAGACAGAATTGCGAATGCGGATCTCCGAGCTCAGCCCCTTTCCTATACCATTCCGCCGCCTTGATATCGGAATGGCCCGGCCACTCCTCATCCTCATAGATGAGACCCAGTTCGTTGGAGGCGTCCAGCATCCTGCCTTCGAACGCTTTCTCCAGCAGAGGAATCGCCCTCTCATAGGATTGCTCGACGCCTTCCCCGAGGCGGAGAAGCCTCCCCAGATTGTAGCAGGACCTGATGTGCCCCTGAGATACGGCCTTCTCGTAGAGCTCGGCAGCTTTCTCGCAGGATTGCTCGACGCCCTCGCCCTCCTCATACATAGAACCCAGATTGTTCTGGCAGTATGGGTCTCCGAGCTCAGCCCCTTTCCGATACCATTCTGCAGCCCTCTCGTAAGATTTCTCGATGCCTTCCCCGTTGAAAAGCGAGACGGCCAGATTGAAGCAGGCATCCGCATCCCCGCCTTCTGCGGCCCTCTCATACCACTTGACAGCCTCCTCGCAGGACTTTTCGACGCCCTCGCCCCTCTCGTACATCCCGCCCAGAAGATACTGGGAACGCGGATCGCCTTGATCGGCGGCCTTGGAATACAATTCGATGGCTTTTGCGTAGGACCTCTCCACGCCTTCCCCATCCCTGTACATGGAAGCGAGATTGCACTGCGCCCTGATATTGCCCTGATCGGCTGCCCTGGAAAACCAGATCAGCGCATCATCGTAGGACTGATCCACGCCCAGGCCGTGCTGATACATCATTCCGACGTTGTTCGCCGCGTCTGTATCCCCTTCATCAGCGGCCATTTCGAACAGCTCGAAAGCCTTCTCGTAGGATTTCTCCGTCCCCAGCCCGCTGAAATATAAGAGCCCCAGGTTGTTCATAGCCCGGGGGTATTTCGTGGCCGCCGCTTCTGAGTACAGCTCGATAGCTCTCTCGTAGGACTGCTCCACGCCCAGGCCGTGGTCATAAAGATAGCCAAGATCGCACTGCGCCACGTCCAGCCCCATTTCGGCGGCTTTCCCGTAGTATTCGGCGGCCTTCGAATAGGATTGTTCGGTGCCCTTCCCGTTCTCGTAAAGATTGGCCAAGCAGCGGTATCCCATGGCGTTGCCTCTGTCTCCGGCTTTCCTATACAGCTCCAGCGCTTTCCGGAAGGACTCCTCCGTCCCTTCCTTCTCATGCCTCAATGCCATCATCTACAGACAGAACGCGTTCCCATACTCTGCACCCAAAGCGTAGAGGTCCATGCCGTCGTAAAACCCGTCCCCGACAATCCCCAATGTCTGGCAGAGATTTCCGGCGCGTTCCATGGCGAACCCGTCGCCCGCATCGGCAGCCAGACCGTACCACCTTATGGCTTCGGTCAGACTGGGACGGACCCCCAAGCCATGCTCGAATGCCAGCCCCATCATGCATTGCGCGTCGCGGTCCCCATCTCCGGATGCCTCGGCCAAAAAATCCAACGTTTCCTCGTCCGTGCCGAAGGAACCTGACCATTCGCCCATCCTGGCCGCCAAACGGGACGACATCTCCGAATCCTTCCCGCCGCCTTCCAGCAGCCACCCCACCACCGCGGAAACATCTTTCATGAGGGACGGATGGCAAAAAACGTATTTCGCCCTTGCTTCCCGCCTTCTGCGGATCGGATGGGCATCGCAACGATCGCTGCCGCTCTGGCTTCCGCTGACTTGGACCGATCCGATTACGACGGCCGATCGGGCGCCTCAATGATGGCCTTTCTCATAGGGCCAAACCGGCTCCGGCTGCTCTCCGGACAGATATTTCCTGAGCGTATCGGCCTCAACGACGCTGCATATGACCTCGGCAGCCTTGTTCCCCTCTTGGTTGTATGGGATCGTCGCGTCTTTTCCCAGATACGGGCATATACCCCTCTCGCCGGCCCCATAATAGGTGGTGATCACGCAGAACTCCGTCAGCATCCCGGCGAATAGGACGCAGTCGATGCCGTTCTTCGACAGGATATCCTCCAGATCGGTCTCTTTGAAGCAATTCATATGCTCCTTGCGGACGATTATATCTGAATCCTCCACTTCCAACCCCTGAAGCCATTCGTCGCCGTCGTCGCCTTCGTAGCCGCAATGGGACGGGCCGACGAATCCGACGAATATCACCGGGGCGCCATATTTGCGGAAAATCCTTGCGTATTCGTTGATCGCCTCTACGGCGGGTTCCATGCGCTCCTTCCAATCCGCAACCGGGAGCGAGAATTTGCGCTGGGGGTCGATGACTATCATCGCCATCTTCTTGCCCCATATGGATTCGGCTTTCATATCTGCACCTCCATAGAAATCGGCTCATACATCTCTTCCAAAGTGACCAGAACGACATCTTCCCTCGAATTTGCCATTTCCTTGAGATCATCCGCGAATCCGCACCCAGAGAACAGCATCAAAATGAGCTTATTGTCTATCTTAATCTTTTTGGAGCCGCTCTGAAGCCTCTTGAAATCGCGCATATCCATGGGGTCCCCGTGGAACCTGGACAGGGTGCATATGTTCACCATGCGCCCATCTGCGTCCCTCGCGATGACGGCGTAATCGGCATCCGGCCCGGAAGGACCTCCGCCGCGAACCTTCCCGACGGATATGGTGTTGTAGTGTATTTTGACGTATTCTTTGGTGATGGTCCTGAATATATCGGAAAGATAAGGCTCCAAAGCATCCAAAGCCGCGACGAATGCCTTGTCCTCGGAGAAGAAATCGTCTCCGAGCCTGCACTTCGTTATCACGGTGAAGTAGAATCTCAGAATATTGCTGGAGAAAACGCACACCCAATTCCTTTTGTCGAAATCGGAGAATTCGCGGGATACCATCCCTCTGTTCTCCATCTCAGCGATTGCCTTCTGGCACTGGCCTGCTGACAGCCCGGACCTTGACTGGATCTCTTTCGGGGATTCCGCCCCGGAGGCCATCGCGTAGAGTACCCTGATGCAATCCCCCTTCGGGGTCACATCGGACATGGTGGATTCGACTTCCAGAGAAAACACAGACATCTTGCCTATGAACTGATCCCTTATTGCATCCTCAGGATCGCCGGCCAGAAGATGCTGGTATGCGGGCGTCCCTCCGACGATCGCGTAAGCCTTGAGCTGCTGGATCGGCCCGAACTCCGGATGGAATCCCGCGCATTCCAGATAGTTCATGGGCCTGATCTCTTTCGGATTCGTTATCCTGCCGAAGATGGAGCTGTCGGTATCGCACGCGATAAGGAAGATCTTGGTTTCCTTTATGTCGCGGGAGAGGAATCTGGAGAGAGCGCTGTACATGTGCGGGAACTGGGCCATAAGCTCGGAATAATTGTCGAGGATGACCACAGTCCTTTTCGTGCATATCTGTTTGAGGCGGTCGAACAGCTCATCCTCATCTTCGATATGCTCTTTCTCGCCGGAGCATCTCCCGACAGCCTCCTCGATATTGCGCAGCAGATCCGATTTTGGGCCGTTGAAGCCGGAAATATATATGTGGCGCTTGTACTCGCAGAATTTCTGAAGCAAGGCGGTCTTCCCCAGACGCTTCCTTCCATATATGGCGCAGCTCTGAGGGGCTGCTTTGTACAGGCTCTCCAAATAATCCAGATAATCGCTCCGACCGACGAATCCGTCCATGCCCATAAAACGCCGTTTGTTTATAAGATAATTCTAGGGCAGTGTTTTTAGGAAAGACTAAATTTATATAATATTTAGGTATTCCTAAATTTAGGCAACAGAAGGAGGCGGATAATAAAGAAAGAGTGAAACCAGAACCGGCCCGCGAAAAGTCCAGTGGCAAAAAAGTAGTATCACACGGGCCGGCCGTATACCAAAACTCATTCCCGGTAGAGTTCCGGACGCCTTCTGTCAAGATAATAAACGTTCCTCATCGTGACGTATCCGTCGCCCTCTCTTATGAGCTCAAGCGGCTCCTTGCGGAGATCCGTGACCAATCTGGCCTCGTCGCCGGAGGAATCCTGCGCGATGACCTTCCCGAAGGGATCCAAGACCATGGCGCACCCGCCGAAATTCACGCCGCAACCGTTGTCTCCGGAAGCGTTGACAGCCACAACATACACCGAATTGTCGTAAGCTCTGGCCGGAAGCGTCCTGTTCCAGATGTCCATCCTGCGCTGGGGCGGAAGGGAAGAGGCCGTCGGCATAAGAACTACATCCGCACCGTTCTGCGCGTATGTGCGGGTGATGTCGGGGAAATGCGATTCCCAGCACAGCTGTATGCCGAAAACCGCCTTTTTCGTGTATATGACGTCCAATGAATCTCCCGGCACAATCCTCTCGGATTCGGCGTCGCCCAGATGCGTCTTCCAGTATTCGCCGACTATCTTACCCCTCTCGGCGATGGCTTGGACTATATGGCCTTCGTAATCCACGTAGCCGAAACAGATGCAGATATCCATGGACGCCGCGACCAATCTCCTGAACTCAGAGGAATACTCGCCCGTCTCGACGATCTTGCCGGACGACACTGCATACCCTGTCAGCGAAAGCTCCGGGAAGACTATCATGTCCGCCCCTAGCATCTTCGCCTCCTCTATTTTCCTCAGCATGGAATCGAGGTTCCCGGCGATGTTGCCCGCTTCGGACCTCATGCATGACAACGCTATGCTCATGTCCTCCATGGAATCCGAATGCAAGGGATAGGTTATTGCGGTATCGATTTGGATTCGCCATTATGTGCGTTTCGAAAAAAACTAAACGAATAATATTTTGTAATATCCCGCCGCGGATGGCCCGAGGCGGGGAAATGATTTCATTCGGCTCTCTGAGAGTCGTCGGCAATCGCGTCACCTTCGGGGATTAGAACGTCAGAGCCGATTTCCGAGGGCTTCTTCACCTTGAAGATGATCCCTATGAAGACCAGCAGAAGAATTAGCACGCCTCCGGTGAGGAACGCGAAATCCACGCTGTTGGCGAAGGCCAGAAGGATCTCGCCTGCGACCTGGTTAACCTGATCGGGCACGAGAATGGCGACCTGCGCCCAGAACTCCGGGTCGAGCAGCGAATCCAGCACGCCGGTGTTGTGGGGGACGATGTCGTAAACGGCCTCTGGCAGAAGCTTGAACAGCTCGCCGTCGATCTTGTTGGATATGACCATCGCGAAGATCGCGCTCCCTATGGTCGCGCCCACCGACCTGATGAGATTGACGGCGGACGTCGTCATCCCTATCTCGGAATTCTCGGAGCTGTTCTGGACGGCAGTCATGATGACGCCTATGAAACATCCGAGGCCGAAACCGAGGATGAACAGAGACATGACGTAGTACCCAACGGTGGTCCCGACTGTCATCTGGGACATCAGATAGAGCCCTGCGAAAGCGATGACGGGCCCGGAGCAAAGCCACAGCCTATATCCGGTCTTTTCGAGCAGAGCTCCGCTGGACAGCGAAGTGATCATCATGCCTGCGACCAATGCCAAGGAATAATACGCCGAATCCAAGACGGAGTACCCAAGAACGTAGATCGAGAACATCGATGCGTAGGTCATGGCTCCCATCATGGCTATCCCGAAGATGAACATGAAAAGAGCCGCCTTGACGACCACGCTGTTGTGGATCAGATGGGGCGCGATGATGGGCTCTGGAACTCTCCTCTCATTGATGACGAACAGCGCGATGAGCGCCAAAGCGAGTGCCACCATGGCGAACGATGTGATGCTGAACCAATCGAATTTGTCCCCACCGAACTGGAAGAAGAGCAGAACGTCGATGAGCATTACAGACAGGAGAACGATACCCACCTTGTCTATCCTGACCGATGCGGAATCGCTGATGGGCGTGGGGAACTTCTTGATCGTCAGCACGTATGCGGCCGCGGCCATCGGGATGTTGATGTAGAATATCCAATGCCAGCTGATGTACTCGGTTATGTACCCTCCGATAAGGGGGCCTATTCCGCTTCCGATCCCGAAGATGGCGCCGAGCATCCCCTGCATCCTAGCCCTCTCGCGCGGGGAATATAGATCTGCCACGGCGGCGGTGGCGACGGGTATCAGGATACCTCCGCCCAACCCTTGGATAGCACGGCAGGCGATGAACATCTCCATGCTGGTGGACAGCCCGGCCAGGAACGATCCCGCCACGAAGATGGTGAGTCCGATGAGGAAAAGCGGCTTCCTTCCGTAGAGATCCGAAAGCTTCCCTGAAATGGGGATCATCACGGTCTCACACAGCATATATGCCGTGATCATCCATGCATAAAGCTCCGCGCCATGGAGATCTTCTATGATTCTCGGCGCGCACGTGCCGACGATGGTCCCGTCGAAGCACGCGATGAGCATGGCGAGCCCGAGGCCCAGCATTATCATCTTGCGGACCTTGGGATCTATGTTTTTGTAGGTTATCTGTTCGGCTGCCATCTGAATTACGGACGGACATTTCCTTCTGATATTTGTAGGTAAGCGAAGATCGATTCAGAACCGTGGCGACTGGCCCGGTAACGTCAGCTGTTCTCGCGGATATCCGCCACATATGGCTCATAAATGCTCCCGGCAGATATTTCATCGGCGCGTTCGGCGACCTTCGACATCACACTCAAGAAAACCTTCAGATCTTCCTCAGGTATCCCTGTGAAAAGCCTTTCGTTCAGATCGTCGACGATCTCCCCCGCTTTCTTCGAAACAACCTCCCCCGAAGGGGTCAAACTTATCGACCACACTTTTCCGGTGCTGTCGTTCCTGACGTATCCGCAGCGTATGAGCTCGCGGACGACGATGGAAACCCTGGATTTGTCTAGTGGGATGCATTCGCACAGGCTCTTCTGGGATATGCATGGATGCTCCCTGATCGCCAGCAAAAACGGTATGTAATAGTACTTGAAGCCGCATTCCTCGGCCTTCTCTGAGCTGACGGTACGCACGCACCTGGACATTATGTCCAAGAATTGGTGAAATTGAGCAAGCGAATAATCATCCATAATTCGTTGAAGATGTATGAGTTTATAATAGCAACCATCAATCTTTATGTGGGGATTGTCTAATACCGTCCTCAGGTGCGAAATATGCAGCTTTATCACGACAAAGATGCGGACCTTTCGATATTCGACGGCAAAAAAGTTGCCGTCCTCGGATACGGAGCGCAAGGAAGGGCGCAGGCCCTCTGCTTCCACGACTCCGGCATCGACGTCACCGTGGGCGTCAGAAAAAACGGGAAATCCTGGGAGAAAGCGAAGGAAGACGGCCTCAAAGTCGCCGAGTTCGCAGACGCGGTGAAAGGCGCCGACGTCGTCCTCATGCTCCTTCCGGACGAAATCCAGCCTGACATCTACAAAGAATATGTGGAGCCCAACCTCAAGAAAGGAGCGGCCCTCGAATTCGCGCATGGATTCGCCATAACATACAAGCTCATAGTCCCGCCCAAAGACGTGGATGTCATCATGATGGCGCCCAAAGCCCCCGGAGACATGGAAAGGATCGTCTTCACCGAGGGATTCGGAGTGCCTGCCCTGATATGCATCCACCAGGACGTCACCGGAAACGCCAAAAAGATTGCCCTCGGACTCGCGAAAGGGCTCGGGGCCACCCGTGCCGGAGTGTTCGAAACCACTTTCGACAACGAGACCTACACCGACCTGTTCGGAGAGCAGTCGGTCCTCTGCGGAGGCCAGACGGAACTCATCAAGAAAGGGTTCGAGACCCTCGTCGAAGGCGGGTACCCTCCCGAGATGGCCTATTTCGAGGTTCTGCACGAGACCAAACTCATCGTCGACCTCATCAACAAGGGCGGATTCGAGCTCATGTGGCATGTGGTCTCCAACACTGCGGAATATGGCGGCATGACCAGAAGGGAGAGGGTCGTCACCGACCAGTCCAAGAAGGCCATGAGGGAGATCCTCACCGAGATCGAGAACGGAACCTTCAAAGACCAGTGGAGAAAGGAGTGGGCCGACGGCCTCGTCAACCTCAAAGCCATGGAAGAGAAAGAGAAGCAGCTCCAGCTCGAAGTAACCGGAAGAGAGATCCGCAAGCTCTTCGAGAGAAAGAACTGAAGGCGGAAGGGGAGAGATATGAGCGAGATATCCATAAGGTGCGTCCATTCCGGGGAATTCCGCGGCGATCTCGACCATTCGGACATATCGAACGCCATATGGCTCTCCCCGCCCGTCACCCTTGAGACGAACATGCTGGGGGGCATGATGTACTGCGAATTGCCCCTGGATGCCGTCCTGCCCAAGGAAAACCGCGTTACCAAATTGGAGATCGGGGACATCGCCTATTGGCCCGGCCCCGGCGCATTCTGCGTCTTCTTCGGCCCGACTCCCCT
>JAEEGL010672341.1_pt1 | contig 10061 bp, 10 predicted proteins | sample 9134231 | NCBI WGS metagenome assembly JAEEGL01 (sample SAMN16246548, study PRJNA631951) | gut metagenome | biome: gut microbiome; feature: rumen; material: fiber-attached | host: Bos | place: Iran: Karaj | collected 2018-10 | reverse complement strand
TTGCCAAACCACATTTAAGAAAGTCTTCCAACGCATCCGCCTTGTTTCTCAGGGAGGCGAGTTCGCCGCGCAAAGAGCCGATTCCTTTCGTCCTGAGCGAATAATCGCCAAGCACCGTCCGAGTGTCGGGGTCGTTCAACTTCTTGCAAAGAAACACGGGGAATTCACCTTTTTTCAGAATACTGCGATAGATGTCAGCTTCCAAAGTCTCATTCGAATTCCCGCTGTTCCAATAATATTCATTGCAGGATTTATCGAAATAGGAAATGAAATCAACCGAGCTTTCGAATTTGTAATAAGAGCCGTATGTCTTCATGCCTCAACCTTTTCAATCCTTTTGTCCTAAGCCATCACCCTGAGTAGCAAAAGAAACCCGAAGAACCAAATCATCGAAGGACATTGTATGCAGATGTACACAATGACACCGAGGATAATCAACGCCAGAATCTTCTCGTCCGATGACATCTTCCTGTCCCTTTACTTTCCCTTTCCCAATGCGGTCATTATCTTCCCGTACCCGACAATGCCAATGCTGGCGATGCCGAGCTTCTTGAACATTTCAGCCTGCCTCTTCCCCAGCTTCTGAAAAGAGACGCATTTCGACAAGTCCTTTATTTCAAAAGACAAAGCCTTGTTCAAATTGAGAATGCACGACTTGGATTCAGCAATGCCGCTTTCAAGCTCGCCCTTCTGGCTCTCGTCCACGACATCCGCGCTCTTGAACTTGCTTCCATCCTCAAGCTGGAACGTAAACGTCATCAGGTAATGCTTCGTCGGGGCAGGCGCGGTCGGTTCCTCTTTCGGTTCTTCCTTCGCCTCCGTTTCTTCCCCGACCACGGGTTCTGGCGTTTCCTCGAACCTTGGGAGAGAGACATCCACAGGCCGCTTGACATCGGGTTCCACATCATAAAGAGGGAAGCTTTCCTCTCTCGAATAGTAGTAGTCGCCTTGGTCGGCGTCTTTCATGTCGGCGTAGATGTATCTTTCATCCGCGTAGAACCTGATTGCCTTCACTTCGCCGAACGCTTTCATCACTAAATCACTGTTGCTCAATAAGTTGTTCAGGATACGCACAGCGGTATCCTTGCTCTTGATTACGGTGGTCGCTGTCTTCTGCTTCAACTTGGTGAGTTCCAAGTCAAGCCTTCTTCTCATGCCCCATTCAAAGGACGGAAGAAGTTTCTCGTATGCGGCGGCGAGGTCGTCCAGACTCCTGACAAAGAACGTGAAACGCGGATATTCCACGCTGAGCTTGGACAAATCCTTCAATTCGGTCAAATTATCCCTGTCCACTAGAATCCCGCTCAGAAGACGTTCCTCGTCAAGCGACGGGTCGACAAGAGTACAGCCGCCAAGGTGCGAATACCAGAACAAGCCTCTGCACTTCCTGCGATTGTACCTTCTCTCTTCACGGGCTAAATGCCCTTTCGTCCATTCGATAAGAATGTCCCTCACTCCATCATCATCCGAAGGATATTCATGCACTTCAATCTTGAAAGCGGGCATGGTTCTGCCGCAACCCGTTTGCTCCACATGCTTCTTGAATTCCTCGCCTGTGAACTTCTTCTTGCATTCAGGGCATTCGATTGTCTGCACCATTCCACCGAGGCTCATGCCGCCATCATCTTCCTTTTCCGAGACATTGTATGTCTGATGGAAACGAATCTCCTTGTCCGTCCACAATCCGTATTTGATTGGCCCACGGTCTGGCAGTTCAACGGTGTATTTAGAAAACCCGCTATAACGGTGATTCGGATTGAATTTGAAGTTCTTCAGGAAATCGACAAACACCCTGTCGTTCTCGACAAGCCATTCGTTCTTGCGCTTGTCGTATATTTCATCCGCGTACTGCGTGTATTCGTCTTTCAGCACGACACCCTTGAGAGCATCGCGGAATTCAACGACCAAATCCCATAACTCGTCAATGCTTTGCGTATGGCGGATGAACTCGATTTCGCTGGATGAAGAATTGAGAATCTCCTCGACAATGTCCTTGTCGAGATGCTTGTATTTCTCCTTGTTGACCATCCAGACGCCCGTGTCGTCAAGCCATTCAGAACAGCTAACGCTTCCGTCATCCCTGACATCCCAGTACCCGATATGCCTCCCGTCTTCGGCGATGAACGTCGAAAGGCGGCTGAGATATATCTTGGTGTTGTCTTTCATGGACACCGTGATGCTGAAAATCGGATTCGGGTTGCGCTTGACCAGTTCCCTAATCTCGTGCTCGCGGGCGTCATGGAGATTCGTAAAGCTCTCCTTGCAATACTTGCATGTGTACGTAGTTGTAGGCATATCTTTCCTTTTCCTCCCCCAACGGAATCAATTTGTCACTGTTTCAGCCTGTCGAGGACTTCAACATCGGAGTAGTCATAGGCATCATAGAAATATTTCTCCAAGTCTTCCTTGAAGACTATTGTTGGAACCCAGTCGATGCGGCGCATGCGGAACGTGCCATAGCCGTTCGGGCGCATGACGTTCTTGACATGATTCTGTTGTTGGAGACCCGTGAAGACAGTGAAGAACTTGGCGACATCGGGCAGACAGCGATTGCTGACCAGCGTCACGACACCTTCCGCTTCTTCCAGATAGCCGTTCTCGGCCTTCGAAACGCCAGAAAGCACGACCGTGACATCATCGAGGCCATAGCCGAAATGGTTTTTTGAAAGATTCAGAATTTCGTCCCCTGCGCGAGTCTGCCTCACGTTTTTACGGGGAATCAGGAACGACCATGTGACACCGCCATCGGTCTTGTTCTCGCCGATTGCCGAGAACGAGGGAGTGGCATCATAGCTCTGGACATAGGAGAACACAAGGGAAGACCGCCCGTTGGAGGCGCGGTTGAACTCGTTCGCCTCAATGGCCTGCTTTTCATAGACGCGGAACGACTCCTGCGTCATCCAGTGGAACGTGACCGTGACGAGTTTCGGGGCAGTGGAAAAGTCGGCGCGGGTGTTCGCACCGAGATAGCTCGTGGTGACTTCGAGGATGCCGCGAATCTCGAAGTCCTTGCGTGTGAACTTCAGACCGTCGTCGAGGATTTCGCCGATTGGCATCTTGGTCATTATGCTGACGAGATACAGCACCTTGTCCTTTCCTGTCTCCTCCTTTCCCAATGCGAAGGAAGATGTGATTGCAATAATGATTGCGATTGCGAGAAGAATCTTTCTCATGTTTTTTACTCCTTTACCTATTTGCTTGTATACTTCTGCGCCGACTCTGGCGCACGTAATTGGTCAATCCCAGTCGTCTCCCTCATCGTCGCCGTCATATCCGCTTTCCTCGTCGTCGTAGTCGTCCCAGTCCAAGTCGTCTTCATCCTTGTTCTCGGCGTCCTCCTCGTCATCGTCGCCTTTGCGGATGCGGAACCCTTCCATGATGGTGTCGTAGTTCGTGTTGCCTCTGCAGGCAAGTTCAAGGCGCGAAAGGACTTCCGCATCCTTTTCGGACAGCGGCTGGAACTTGATGTCGGACAGGATGAAATCGTACTCCTGAGAACCTTCCGTCCCGAAAGAAAGCAGGCAGTAGTCGGATTTCTCGGCTTTCTTTTCGAGCTTCCAACGTTCCTCGCCAGTGATGACCTGATGGAAGTCGAATTTCTGGCTGTTGCACCAGATGCCGTCGATTCTCATGAGGAACTTGTCGGTCTTCTTGTAGCCAAGCTGTTCTTCAAGCGTCTTCTTCGGCTCCTTGCTGGTGGCTATCTCCACGAGGCTCGAAGTCTCGTCGCTGAGCTTGAACGGTCTTTCCTTCGTTCCAACATCCACTTTGCCCCGCGTGTACGCTTCCACCTTGGCCTTGTCCAATCCTTCCACCGTAATGATGAAGCCCTTCCTGCCATCGACGAGCTTTTTGATTGAAGCGGAATCCTTCTTCACCCTGTCGGCGGCCTTTTGGAAGTCTTTCCGTGCAATGGATTCAAATCTGGCACTCGCCTTCAACGAATCCTTTTCCTTTTTCTCCATTCTCTTGGTGGCGAACGGAATGTACTTCTCGTACAGCTTGTCAATCGAGGCGGGAAGCTCGGACAAGTCCTTGAACAAGACAATCATCGAATCGAAATTCCGTCCCTTGACTTCTTCTTCGGCAATGAATTCGCCAGCCACAATATTATCGTCGCCGAGTTTGAACAGCACTCTGCCGAACATGTCATCCAGCGACAGGTTCTTGAAGCTGTAATAACCTCTGTTCATGTACCACGTCGTATCCTTCATCCTTCTGTTCTCCACGACGCATTTCGTCAAATACCCGTACTCCACATACAAGTCGACATTGGGAAGACTCTCCCCGAAATGATTGGGATATATGCGGACAAAATACGCAGGTACGCTGTTGTCGGAGCAATGCGCATCGAATTCCTCAACGGTGTCGAACTTCTGCCCGCAGTCGCATTTGTAGTACGTCTTCTTGTTCTTCTTCTTCGCGTACTTCTCATGCTTCAAACGCTCACTGCGCTCGAAAACGACAAACAGCTTCGTGGACGAAGAATCCTGCAGGCAATAATCTAAAGGTTGCCTTGTCCATCTGTTGCCCATGTCCCTGTGCTCCCAAGCATGGCTCCACGAATCTTCATCCGCCTTTTTCTTCTGTATTTCCACAAGTTCCTGCCATTTGTCCATCTTGGACACCATGCATTCCTTGATGGCGTTGGCGAAGTCGACTACCTCGTTGCATCGATAGGCATGGTGGAGTTTCTCCTGCTCATGACAGGCATCGAACCATTCCTTGTCTGGAAAAATGCCGTTCAGTTCATCAAGAATCCTCGGAAGCTCGTCCCAATCCATGAAACAGTATTCAAGGTCGAAAAAAGCAGATGAATTCGTTTTCTTCTTGAAGAAATCAGAGACGGCATCTTTCACGCTCGGAAACGCGCCAAGCTTCAATTTATTGGAAAGCCACTTGCAGATTGGCTTCCTAGACACCCGACTGCATTGGAGAAGCGTATCTCCATCCCAGCCGCAGAGCAACCGCTGTTCGCCTTTGTCGTCAAGCCATGTTTCCATCTTCTGCAGGCTGACAGAAATATCCGAAGAACCGCTGTCCCTGTGCAAGCCGACGCATGCGAACAATTGGTAAATGGGCTTCGGATTGGCTTTTATCCTTTCACCAGCCTCATGTTCAATCGCCGCTCTCTTGGTCTTAAAATCCTTGCCGCATATCGGGCACTTTTCCATTTTCGCAACTCCTTTGTAAAATAAAAAACCATCGTACACGGCATAATATACGCCAGAAACCCAAAAAGTCAAGCGGATAATTGAAAAATACTACAGCATCCCCTGCCTTTTCCTGAGAGTGTGGAGATACAGCCTGAGCAAGTCCAGCGTGTCCTCGTCGAGGACGTTGTGAATAAGCGTGATGCATTCCGTCAACGACATGCCAAGCACTTCCGACATTTCCTTTTCATTAGCCTTCACACACGTGTCCCAACCCTGTTGTCTATTGATGATGGCCTGCACCAGCATCGTGTCGAACCGAGGTTCGAGCATATCGCTGACGGCATCCCTGAACGTCCTCGCATCCGATTCGAGCTTCTGGCATCTCGTCACCACCCACACCTCGTTCCTCTCGTTCGCTATCAGAGCGCACATGTCCTCGCGTATGTCCTCGTCGGAGAAAATAGCATCGTACCTTTGCTCTATGAGCTTCAGGGCTTTCTCCACATCGTTCTCGGACTCGTACTTCTTCAGCAGTTTTTCAAGGAACCCCCTCATTTCCTCGACATGCTCATCATGGTCTTTTTTCAGGTCTTGGTAAAATTCCAGAATGTATTCCTGATTGCTGTTCATAACCCCTTTTTCTTGGAGAACATTTTGTTGAACGCCTTCTGCGTCCTGCAGTATTTCTTGTAGAACGCCGCCTTATGCGTGAACTGGTGCGGCTTGTCGTAGGCGATGACATACTCGTTCGGGGGGATTGTCACGACCTCGTTCCCTTTCTGAATGATAATGCTCGACAGGAACATGACCGCGCCATCGTTGTCCGTGAACTGACTGGGATGGAACCTGTTAAGGAACGCATTGCGCATGTCGCTGTCCAGCAAGTCCATATAGTCGAACGTATTGCTATGCCAGCAGTCGTACACGCATCCGAACGTCGGCAATCCTTGCTTGATTCTTTCAAGGGCTTCGGCCCTCGTGATTCTTGTCGCGGCAATCATTGTCCTAGCTCCTTTTCTATTTTCCTACCAATTCCATCGAAAGCAGTTTCTTCTTCTTGTGCGTGGTCATTCCAGTCTCGCGCTCGAAGGCGAGGTCTTCCTTCTTGACTCCCTCGCGGAACTTCACCCATTCCACGAATTTCTTGTCGTCAATGGCATCCGTCTCAGGAGAACTGCTGTCGAACTCGAAACTCTCGAAATGGCCTCCTTCCAGCGTCTTGGACACCGTAATGGTCTCCTTCGTCCTGTCCCGTTTCCTCCAATCCTCGATGATAATGAAGATGTCTGGGTCGTAGTCGTACATTTCGTCGAACAGGCCGACATGGTGCTTCTTCATGTAGCGCAGACGCTCTGGCGTGACAACGAGAGCGAACCTGTCCGCGTCGCCGCTCGTCCCGTACCCGCTCAGGATGCAGAACACCTTGTGCTTGCACGTGTTCACGAGTTGCTCGAACTCACGCTTGTTGCTGACCTCGACAGAATACCCATACGCCAGAAAACTGGACGTGCTGGAATTGCTGACATATCTTATCCTGTATTTCATTCGCTATCTTCCTCGTTTTCCTCATGGAGGCCGTCCATGATGTCATCGTAGCTTATGTTGACGACCTTATCCATGCCGACCTTCTTCAGCGTATCGGCTTCCGCATCGGTGATTTTCTGGAACTTCATGTCGAAGCTCTTGATGATGTCCTTGTAGTCGACGCTCAGACTCCCAGACGACAGGGAGCAGACCATGCCATCCTGACTGGCTTTTTCCTCAAGCTCGAACCGCTGAGCACCGTCGATGATTTCCTTGGAAATGAACACGCAGTCGTTCCCGAAGTCGATTGCGGTGCTCATGATGAACTTGTCGGTGTTCTTGTATTCGCTCCGACGAGCCTTGTCCCTTTCCTTCCTCGCCTCTTTCTTGCGCTTCTCCTCGTCTCCGAGCAACAGGTCGTAGATGCTCCGTTTGTTCTCCTTGCCGACATAGAGCGTCATTGCCCTGCATTCCTCATCCTTGTCGGAATCCGTGACGACGGTGTAAATACAATCGCCGCGCATGAAAAGGCCAAGCTCGTTCAGGCCGTCGATGCAACCCTTAATGCCATCGCTGTCTCTCCGAAGTTCAGAGATGAGCAACTCGAACCCTCCGTCAATGGACTGCTTCAACGCCTTGAGGCAGTTACCGCGTTGTTTGAAATATCTCTCAATCTTGGACAAGAGATAGTGGTGGAAGCCATTGTTCTGCATTTGCTCGTACTTGAACGCAAGGTCTGACGGGTCTCTGAAGAACCCGTAAATTGTGTGGGATTCGATGTCGTCCGCTTTCGAGAACGCGCTTCCGTCTTCAAGCGGGACGTATTCATAGTCGTTGATTTCCTTGTTCCACTTCTTCATGAAGACCTTGCTGAAAATATCGTGAGCCGTCAGGCCGCGCAGAATGTCGTACTTGTCAAACGCCCAGTCGCCTTTCCTGTTCCAGCTTTTCTTCCCGATGCATCTGGACATGCGGGTTTTCTGGATGTCGAGGGCGGCTGGAGACGGGCAGATGTCATCGTCGAAATAGTTGTCATCCTTCTCCATTGTGAGAACATAAACGACTATGGAGTTGTCGGCAAGATGTGCCTTGTACTCTTCCTCAGTGTCGAATTTGCGCCCGCAACCGCAGACGTACTTGACCTCGGTGTCGAGCACTTTCTTGCTTTTTGGGGCGTCTTTGCCATCTTCCTTGTCCTCGCTCGTGTCGTAGAAGGAGATTTCCAACGGTTTGGACTGCTCGGACGGGTTTATGCCGTACTTGTAGGAATTGAACCTGCCCATTCCAGTCTTCTTGTAAAACTGATTGTCGCCATCCCTGTCGGCATGCCTGTTCTTCCTGTCGGCCCAGTCCGTGTTCTCGCGCAGGAACAGCTTCACGGCATTGGACGTGGAATCAATGTAGGTGCTGACTATGCTGGCCTTGGCATCAGACAGGTACTGAGAATAAGTCCCCAGCCATTTGGCATCTGGCAACGAGGCGCGGACTTCCTGAATGTGGTTCAGGAGACTGTCCCAGCCCTTAAACACGATTTCAAGCGTCACATTGCCCTTGTTCCTGTTGTTCTCAAGACCTTTCGGCAAAACACTCCCAAGTTTGCCAGCGGGGACAATTTTCGGGTCTTTTATCGAATCCCACATTTTCCATTCGTCGAGCGGCTCGGTGAACGGATGGCAGGAACTCTTCGGATTGTCATTGTCGTAGTATTTCTCGAACTCGTACTGCTTGCCGTCCTCAATGTACGTCCGTTTCCTGTGAATGTTGAACCCCACGACATTCCTGTTGTCGGAATCAAGCGATATTTCGACACACATGAAGTAGATTGGCTCAGGGTTGTGGATAATCATTTCCTCAAGCTCGTGAACCTGAGCCTTTGTCGGATTCCTAAACGTGTGCCCGCAATACTTGCATTTGCTTGTCATTACTTTCGGCATGGTTTAACTCCTTCGTCTAAAGCGTGATTTTCCCGTGGTCGATGTTCCATTCGAGCGGATATTCATCGCATTGGGGGTTGTAGTCTTTCAGGCCAGCGGCATGCTCTCCTTCCTGACGGTTGTGAAAGTAGTCCGCAATGTCCGCGAGTTCGAGATTCTTGTCGTTGTCCCAATTATCAATCAATTCATTATATTCATCATAATCGAAATCATCGTCATCTGAACCCGTATCTATTCCCTCACTTACATCCTAGTCTATTTTTCTGTCATCCTCAGCCCCCAACAAGCACATGTACCGCGCATTGTAGCAATTGCCCCTCTCAGGGGCATACATTTTCAAAATACCATCTTCTGCATAGATAATGATGTCGATTTCCAATTCGCAGTCGAGATGCGATTCGAACGCATAGAATACCTCGCCAGTCGGAAGCTGTTGGAACCCCTCTATTCCACCATGACTGCTGTAATCATAGAACTCATCGCCCAAGCCATTGGAATACAGGTTGATTCCCTCTTTTTCGTAAATTGTCTTTCCATCCTCTTTGCCAAAATATTTTTCATGATGTTCGAAAACAATGAAAAGCAGTACATTATGCAACAAGCGCATATTGTCAAGATTCGCCATCTTGTCGCGAAGTTCATCTGGAATCGAGGAAAAATCGCTGTATTTTTGCAATTCCTTCGGGAAATCACATTTGTCAATATTGCCTTTGTCAAAAGCTTTTCTGTTGATTTCGAACAGGAGCCTGTCCAGTTCCGCCTTGTCCTTGCAAATGTTCCGCGCCATCGTCTAACTCCTTTGTGTTTCTGAAAATAAAAAATCCGTGGTCATTAGAAGATAATATACCACGGATTCCGAAAAATTCAAATTTCCAAGGCGTTTTTTTACGCGCCGACCGAATTTTTCAGCTTCAAGACAGCCAGTTCGCTCTCAAGCTCGTGGATTCTCTTCTCCCTCGCCTCCCTGTCCTTGGCCTCCTTGTACTCCTTCGCCTCGTCTTCATCGCAGAAGAACTCGATGTTGTCGAGGACGTTGTAAGTCCCGCCTTGTTTGAAATAGCCAGAACAGAAAATGACGGGCTTGAAAGTGGCCTTTAGATTAGACACGTGGCCTATGAGAAACGACACGGTGTCCATGTCGTAGAACGTCCCCTTGCCATCGTAGTAGAGCCTGTCTGGGTTTGTCGGAATGAAATGCTCAAGGTCTTCCAGCGTCTCGCATTCGCTCAGTCTTTTCTTCATTGTCTTCTCCTTTGAATGATTTTTGTTATTGGACATCCTCAAGAACAACAAGTTCATGCTTGTCCATTGTATAGCCATCAATGTATATCTTGCCGCTGTTGAGCGAAATCGGGAACACAAGCACGCGCCCCTTCTGGAAGGCGCGGGGAATCTTGCTCCCCGTGATTGTGATGCTCGTATAGCCATCGTTCACCACAATCTTGTC
>JAEEGL010083912.1_pt1 | contig 10061 bp, 7 predicted proteins | sample 9134231 | NCBI WGS metagenome assembly JAEEGL01 (sample SAMN16246548, study PRJNA631951) | gut metagenome | biome: gut microbiome; feature: rumen; material: fiber-attached | host: Bos | place: Iran: Karaj | collected 2018-10 | reverse complement strand
TCTCATTGGGGAAGTCACCGCTTTTGACATCTTCCACATAGTGTCCAACAGCATCGGTGATGATACTGTTGAGGTCAGCATAGCGACGAAGGAAGCGCGGTGAGAAGCCTTGCGTCATTCCAAGCATATCAGCTATCACCAACACCTGACCATCACAACCATTACCGGCACCGATACCGATAGTCGGACAACTGACGATTTTTGTCACTTGCTGTGCCAACAGAGCGGGAACTTTCTCCAGCACAATGCCAAAACATCCCGTCTCTGCGAGTTTCTGGGCATCAGAAAGCAGCTTCTCAGCCTCAGCTTCTTCCTTGGCACGAACAGCATAGGTGCCAAACTTATTGATACTTTGGGGTGTCAGTCCAAGATGTCCCATAACAGGGATGCCTGCATCCAGAATACGCTTCACAGTATCCAGAATCTCTACACCACCTTCCAGTTTCAGGGCATCGCAGCCGCTTTCCTTCATAATGCGAATAGCATTAGCCACGCCGTCGGCGGCATTTACCTGATAAGAACCAAAAGGCATATCGCATATTACCAATGCGCGATTAACAGCTTTAACCACACTTTTCGCATGGTATATCATCTGGTCAACAGTAATAGGCAGAGTCGTTGAATTACCTGCCATCACGTTTGAAGCGGAATCGCCAACAAGAATAGTGTCGACGCCGGCTTTATCAACAAGACTAGCCATCGTATAATCATAAGAGGTAAGCATGGAAATCTTCTCTCCTTTCTGCTTCATCTCCATGAGTCGATGGGTTGTCACTTTACGATTGTCATTTACTAAATATCCTGCCATAATCTTTTCTCCTTAGTAAAATAATTTTTATGTTGTATTTTAAAGTTCTGTATAGTCATTAATGACCAAGTCACACAACGGCCGAATGCTGTCTGCGGAATTAGTCGTAGCAAGCCCGACGACTCGCATACCTGCTGCCCTACCCGATTTTAATCCGTTAAAGCTATCCTCGAACACAGTACATTCTTCTACGCTAGCTTTCAATCGCTTAGCAGCTTTAATATAACAATCAGGATCGGGCTTCGAACGTTCAAAATCCTCTGAAGTTAAAATCGCATCAAACAGTTCTTTGAACTCTGGATGATGCTTATAAACGGCTTGCATCTTAGGCAGATTGGAACTGGTAACCACAGCTGTCTTGATACCTTTTTGACGCAAAGATGTTATATAGTTTTCAAAACCATTCACATAGCTATAGTCCATCTGTTGTTCAAACTGATTCAGACGTTCCGTAATGATAGCTTGCTTTTCTTTCAAAGGACCAGAAAACCATGCGTCGTATATCTGCACGAGTGTTTGTCCCTTGATTTCGTGTTCAAGTCCTGGACGTTCTGGATGAAACTCACGACACTGTGCACCCCAAAATATGCTATATTGGGGCTCTGTGTCAAAGACAACACCATCTAAGTCAAATAGTGCAGCCTTCATGTTTACTTGAGTTTCACTTTCCATACATGTCCGTTTCTGCCGTCTATCTTCATGCGAATGCTGCCATCTTTATGAAGCATCATTCCTTGCTTCTCCTTTGTCAGCAGATCAACTGCCGTTACCGATGCTTCTTTTATCTCCAAGAAGTCAAAGGCGTGAGCTGGAATATGAATGTCTATTTCCACCTCGCTGTCCTCGAAGTTGACGGCTATTAACAACAGGTCGTTGCCTGCTTTGCGCAAGAACACATATTGGCGCTGCAAATGACCATTGACATACATGAGGTCAAAGCACTTGCCATCCGTCACAGCCTTTTCCTTACGAGCAATAAGCATCGTTTTCTTATAGATATCGAAGAGTTGCTGTTCATGAGCCGTCAGTTTCTTGGCGGCAGCACGGCAAAGTGTGTCTACGCTCCAGTAATCAAAGATGGTAGTACGACCGTCATGACCGCTAAAGCCTTCCTTATCCATACCATGTTCGCCATACTCCTGTCCTGCATAGAGCATAAAAGGATTCTGCTGCATCAGCAGCAAAGCAATCATGGCAGGTACAGCCTTGTGGCCATCAGCGGCAAAGAAGTCGCTGGCAATACGCTGTTCGTCATGGTTTTCAAGGAAGTACAGCATGTGGTCGCGGATATCGTCTGTCTGCTGCCAAGCATGACTGATAGCTGACGCTGGCGCTTGGTGGCAGATTACACTACGCATGGTATCATACATTCCCACCTTGTCGTACAGCCAGTCAAAGCCATTCAGCAGATAGCGGCGATAGTCGTAGGGATTATATACCTCACCAATGAACTTGATATCAGGATAAATCTGGTGAACAGCCCTTGTGGCAAAGCGCCAGAATTCGGCAGGAACCATCTCCGCCATATCGCAACGGAAGGCATCGATTCCCTTTGAAGCCCAGAAAAGCAATATCTCGGTCATCTTGTACCAAGTATCGGGAACGGGCTCAAAATAGCCGATGCTACCAGCATAGTAATCTACGCCGTAGTTCAACTTGACGGTTTCATACCAGTCGGTTTTCGAGGGAGCATTATCAAAGTGGTCATTGCCGGTAGCCTTGGCAGGGAATTCCTGATACGGCTCGTCCTCACCTTGATAAAGATCGAAGTAAGGTACAAAACGCTCACCGGGGCAATAGTAGAAATTGTTCTGCGGGTTGAACCCCTCCTGTGGATTGTCGTTTTCTCCTAAATCCTTGACACCCTTGGGCTTGCAGACAGAATGATACTGACGTGCCACATGGTTGGGAACAAAGTCAATAACAACTTTCAGCCCAGCGGCATGAGTGCGTTCTACCAACTGTTCAAACTCCTGCATGCGCTGTGGCACATCTACAGCCAAGTCAGGGTCTACATCATAGTAGTCAGTAATGGCATAAGGTGAGCCTGCCTTACCTTTTACAATAGCCGGATGCTGGCGGGGAATGCCATATTTTGTATAGTCGGTCTGGGTGGCGTGACGGATAATGCCTGTATACCAAACATGTGTCACTCCCATTGCCGCAATATCCTTCAACACGCGTGGTGTCAAGTCTGCCATTTTTCCACTACCATTTTCGGCAATCGTGCCGTTCTCCTTGCGAGAAAGGTTGCGATTGCCGAAAAGACGTGTGAATATCTGATATATAATAACCTTATCCATTTTTGCTTATTCAATGCCGTGTGCAGGCACCTCACGATTGATCTTGCCTATCATACCCTGCAGGGCCTTGCCAGGACCACACTCCGTAAAGTCTGATGCACCGTCCTTGATCATGTTCTGAACAATCTGCGTCCAACGCACCGAAGAAGTAAGCTGAGCTATCAGATTAGCCTTGATTTCAGCGGGGTCAGTATGAGGTAAAGCGTCTACATTCTGATAGACAGGACATTTCGGTGCTTTGATTTCCGTCTGCTCAATAGCAGCCTGCAACTCGTCTTTTGCGGGTTGCATCAGCGGAGAGTGGAAAGCGCCACTAACCTTCAGCGGCAGGGCACGCTTGGCACCAGCAGCCTTCAGTTGTTCGCAAGCCTCATTGATTGCCTCGATATCGCCGGAGATAACAAGCTGACCGGGATTGTTATAGTTGGCAGCAACACAGACACCTTTGCCCATATTGCTGACCTCAGCGCAGATTTCCTCTACTTTCTCGTCAGCCAGACCAATGATGGCAGCCATCGTTGAAGGCTGTGCCTCACAAGCTTTCTGCATAGCCATAGCACGAGCATAGACCAACTTCAGACCATCCTCGAAAGAAAGAGCACCGGCAGCTACCAATGCAGAGAACTCGCCCAGCGAATGACCGGCAGTCATCTCCGGCTGGAATTTGTCACCCATACAGATAGCGCTGATAACACTGTGGAGGAAAACGGCCGGCTGTGTCACCTTAGTCTGCTTCAAGTCCTCATCAGTACCCTCGAACATGATGTCCGTAATACGGTATCCTAAAATCTCGTTAGCCTTCTCAAACAATTCTTTTGCGGTTTCGTTGTTGTCGTACAAGTCCTTGCCCATACCGACAAACTGTGCTCCCTGTCCAGGGAAAACAAATGCTTTCATTTTATACCTATTTTATGTTATTTCCAAAATCGGGTGCAAAGGTACAAATTTTTTATGAACTGACCAAATATTTCCCAAGAAGAGTGCACAATAGGAAATATCTGTGCATTTTTGGGTGCATAATTGTACTTTTTACGTCTTTATTTTGGTAAATAGAAAAGAAAGTATTACTTTTACACCCAAAATTCAGAACAAACAACTAAAAACAATTCATAACATGAGAAACTTAAAGACAATTTTCTGCGGACTGGGAACGGCAATAGTGCTGTTTTCTTCCTGTTCATCAGGTGGCAGCGGAACGACCCAGTCAGGACTGGATCCTGCCCGCTTTGACACGATTATCAACGAAAAACCCGTTAAACTCTATGTCCTGAAGAATAACAACGGCATGGAGGTGTGTATCACCAACTACGGCGGGCGTGTCGTATCGTTGATGGTTCCCGACCGCAACGGCAAGATGACCGATGTCGTATTGGGCTTCGACAACATCAGCCAGTATGCCGACACATTGAACTCTCCCACCGACTATGGTTCTTCTGTAGGCCGTTATGCAAACCGTATTGCCAAAGGTCGTTTTGTGCTGAACGGTGACACCATCCAGCTGAAGCAGAACGATGGCGAGAACTGTCTGCATGGCGGTGGTACTACGGGTTGGATGAATCAGGTATATACCGCTGAACAGATTGGTGACAGCATCCTGAAGCTGACCATTGTCGCTGAAGATGGTGAAAACGGATTCCCTGGACGCGTTACGGCAACTACCACCTACAAGGTCACAGCAGACAACACGCTGGACATCACTTGGGAGGCTGCCAGCAACAAGGAAACAATTATTAACCAGACCAACCACAACTACTACAATCTCTCTGGCGACTTTACACAGGCTGCCTATGACCAGGTGCTGTATGTCAACGCCGACAACTTCACGCCTTCCGACAAACAGTATATTCCTACAGGTGAGATTCTCAGCGTTGAAGGCACTCCCATGGATTTCCGCACAGCCCATGCCGTTGGCGATAGCATCCATTCCAGCTATGACCAGATACAGAATGCCGGCGGCTACGACCACAACTACTGTCTGAACACCGCAGGCGATGATACCGCTATTGCCGCCACGCTCTACAGTCCTAAGACAGGTATTTTGATGGAGATGCGCACCAACGAACCAGGTTTGCAGGTATATAGTGCCAACTTCCAAGGCGTTGGTCGCGATGCAGACATCATTCGCAAACATGGCATCAAGTATCCCCAGCACGTTAGTGTCTGTCTGGAGAGTCAGAAGTATCCCGATTCCCCCAACAAGAAGGATTGGGCACAACCCTTATTGAAAGTCGGCGAGCGCTATTTCAGCCACGCAGCCTACACTTTCAAGGTTAAGGATTAACGGCATCTCGGAATAACGGAATACCGGAATATCGAAACCACGGAATTCCGCTAAATCGAAACAACAAAATAACAAAAATAAAAACAAATGGAAACAATTCTTGAAGCGTTAAAAAACAATGGTTTTGCAACAGCGGACTATTTAGTCTTTATCTGCTACATCATCATTCTGGTGAGCATGGGCATGTTCCTTTCCCGTAGCAAGAAGGGACAAGAGAAATCATCTACCGACTACTTCTTGGCTGGTAACACCTTGACATGGTGGGCTGTGGGTGCCTCGCTCATTGCCGCCAACATCTCTGCCGAGCAGTTTATCGGCATGTCGGGCTCAGCCTTTAAGTCAGGGATTGCTATGGCAGCTTACGAGCTCATGGCTGCTGCCACGCTGATTGTCGTGGCCAAATTCCTATTGCCCGTGATGATTGAGAAGAAGATTTTCACCATTCCACAGTTCCTTCGCGAGCGTTACAACTGGGGTGTAGGTCTGGCCTTCTCCATCTTCTGGCTGTTCCTCTATGTATTCATCAACCTCACGTCAGTATCATGGCTCGGCGCCCTGGCCATCAAGCAGATTCTCGGTCTACCCACAGTGGCTGGTGCATTCCTCGGCATGCCTGTTGATATGACGCTCATGTGGATTATCCTCATCCTGTTCCTCATTGCCGGTATCTACTCCATCTACGGTGGTCTGGCATCAGTAGCATGGACCGACGTGATGCAGGTTACTTTCCTTGTGGGTGGTGGTCTTATTACCGCCTATGCCGCTCTCGACGTCATCGGTTCTTCACTGGGCATTGAAGGAGGTGCTGCAGGAGCTTTCCGCGAAATCTTCTCCCACCTGTCAAGTATTCCCGGTGACCATCACTTCAACCTTGTAGTGGAGCGTAATACCGACCTGTATCCTGACATCAACGGTATCATCGACGAGACAGGTGCAATAGTTGCCAATCAGCCCGGTTCTGACCCCTACTTCGACATTCCTGGTATTGCCGTTATCGTCGGTGCCATGTGGCTTACCAACCTCGGCTACTGGGGCTTCAACCAGTACATCATTCAGAAAGGTCTTGCAGCCAAGTCTTTGGCAGAAGCCAAGAAAGGTATGATTTTCGCCGCCTTCCTGAAGATTTTGATTCCTTTCATCGTTTGTATTCCTGGCGTTTGTGCTTTCTATATCATTAACGGTACCTACGACGGCACACCCGTCCACGACTTGCTGACCAACCTGACGGGTTCTATCGACCGTTCTGATGACGCTTATCCTTTCCTGATTCGCAACTTCACACCTTCCATTGTCAAGGGTCTGTCGTTTGCTGCCCTGACGGCTGCCGTCATCTCTTCGCTGGCGTCGATGTTCAACTCAACGTCAACCATCTTCACAATGGATGTCTATAAGCAGTTCATCAACAAGACTGCTTCTGAGAAGAAACTCGTGACCGTGGGTCGTCTGACCTCTGTTACTGCCCTGATTATTGCCCTCATCGCCGTCTATCCCATTATGGGTGGTGCCGACCAGGCCTTCCAGGTTATTCAGGAGTACTCAGGCTTCGTCTATCCCGGTATTGTAGTCATCTTCGGACTGGGACTGCTCTGGAAGCGCGCCAGTGCTATTGCCGCTGTTGTAACAGCTGTAGGCACCTTCGTATTCTCCATCCTGTTCAAGTTCATGATGCCCGACGTGCCGTTCCTGCTGCGCATGGGCTACGTGTTCATCTGTCTGGTTCTCATGTTCTACGGACTTTCCTACATGTCGAAGGACACCAAGGAAGCTCCCGTGGTTCCCGAGAAGACTCGCCGCGTGCTCTTCAAGTGGGCACACTACAGCCTGGGACTCTCTACGGCAGCGCTGGTACTGGGTGGCATGAGCTTCCTCTACAAGGACATGAGCGACCTGGGCTTCGAGGCATTCCTCTTCTTAGGCACCTTCCTGTATTGCATCTATAAGTTCCTGATCAGCAATGCCCTCGACGAGGTAGAAGACGTGAAGTCTATCGGCGTGGATACAAAGATATTCAAGACCGACCGTGCCTTCAACCTGGGTGCCGCAGGTGTCATTATCATTCTGATTATCCTCTATAAACTACTGTGGTAAGACCTTATAATATATAAATAGGTATGAGCGAATACTATATTGAGCACCAAAAGATATTGCTCTCTGTTGACTGCATCATCTTTGGTTTCGACGATAATAAGCTGAAAGTGTTGATAGGTCATCGAAAGATGGAACCCTGTCGCGGTGCATGGAGCCTCTATGGAGGCTTCGTGCGCAACGACGAAAGTATTGATGAGGCTGCCGACCGCACCCTCTTCGAGTTGACGGGCATGCGTAATGTCTATATGCGCCAGGTTGGTGCATTTGGCGATGTTGACCGCGACCCGGGAGCCCGAGTGGTGAGCATCTCCTACTATGCCCTCATCAATGTGAAGGACTATGACGACCGTCTGCGCCGTCAGCACGAAGTGGAATGGGTTGACATTGACGAACTGCCTGAGATGTTCTCCGACCACAAGAAGATGATTCTAAAAGCCCGCAAGATTATGCAGGCTAAAATCAAGACGCATCCTGTCAGCTTCGAGCTGTTGCCAGAACTCTTCACCCTCACCCAGTTGCAGCGTGTCTATGAGGCTGTAAACGGCGAGGAGGTGGACAAGCGTAACTTCCGCAAACGCATCAAGGAGATGGACTTTATCGAGAAGACCGCCCTCATTGATAAGAAGTCGTCGAAGCGTGGAGCAGCCCTCTATCGTTTCAACGAGAAAGCCTACGAAGAAGAAGACAAGAATTTTAAACTCTAATCCTGCTATGTTAGAAGAACTGAAAGAAAAAGTATTTCGTGCCAACCTCGATTTGGTGAAGCACAACCTCGTGATATTTACTTGGGGTAATGTCAGTGCCATTGATCGCGAGAAGGGACTGGTAGTCATCAAGCCTTCCGGCGTGGAATATGACGAAATGAAAGCCTCGGACATGGTCGTGGTGGACTTGCAGACAGGCAAGGTTGTCGAGGGAGACCTGAATCCTTCCAGCGATACCGCCACACACCTTGTATTATATAAGGCATTCCCTGAAATCGGCGGCATTGTCCACACCCACTCCACCTATGCCACCGCATGGGCACAGGCTGGCAAGGATATTCCCAATATCGGCACCACTCATGCCGACTATTTCCACGACTGCATCCCCTGTACAGGCAGTATGACAGAAGACCAGATGGACGAATACGAGCACAATACCGGTGTGGTGATTGTCAACCGCTTTGCTACGGGTGGCATCAATCCCGTACATACTCCTGCCGTACTCGTCAAGAATCACGGTCCTTTTGCCTGGGGAAAGGATGCTGACCAGGCCGTTTACCATGCTGTCGTTACGGAGCAGGTTGCCAAGATGGCTTTTGTCAGCTATATGGTCAATCCCGAGACGACGATGAATCCGTTGCTTGTCGAGAAGCATTTCTCGCGCAAACACGGTCCCAACGCATACTACGGCCAGAAGAAATAAGAGGCACAATACCCATCGAGCCCATTAACCCCATAAAACCCATAAATAAAAATTCCATGTCAAAGCAACTGATAGAAAGCGGTAAGGCCATTCTCGGTATTGAGTTTGGCTCTACCCGCATCAAGGCCGTCCTCATTGACGATGCCAACAAGCCCATTGCACAGGGAGCCTTCGAGTGGGAGAACCAACTCGTTGACGGTCTGTGGACCTATAGCATTGATACCATCTGGAAGGGACTGCAGGAATGTTATGCCGACCTGCGTGCTGACGTTCAGCGCCAGTATGGCTGTGAGATAAAGACACTCGCTGCCATCGGTTTCTCAGCCATGATGCACGGCTACATGGCATTCAATGCCGAGCAGCAGATTCTGGTGCCTTTCCGCACTTGGCGTAACACCAATACCGGTCAGGCTGCAGCAGAACTCTCAAAGCTTTTCAACTACAACATTCCCTTGCGCTGGAGCATCAGCCACCTGTATCAGTGCATCCTGAACGGCGACAAGCACGTGGCAGACATCAAGTATTTGACCACATTGGCTGGCTATATCCATTGGCAACTGACGGGCGAGTTCGTCTTGGGCGTTGGCGACGCTTCAGGCATGCTGCCCATCGACCCTGCCACCAAGGACTACGACGCCACGATGGTTCAGAAGTTCGATGCACTGCTTGCGGCTAAAGGTTTGCCATTTACCTTAAAGAACATTCTGCCCCGCGTTCTCGTTGCTGGCCAACAGGCTGGCACGCTGACTGCTGAGGGTGCACGCCGTTTGGACCCCACCGGAACCCTGCAGGCAGGTATCCCCTTGTGTCCTCCTGAAGGCGATGCCGGAACGGGCATGGTAGCAACCAATGCCGTCAAGCAGCGTACAGGTAATGTCAGCGCAGGCACCTCGTCGTTCTCCATGATTGTGCTGGAGAAGCCGCTGAGCAAGCCTTACGAAATGATTGACATGGTCACTACTCCTGACGGTTCGCTGGTTGCAATGGTTCACTGCAATAACTGCACCTCCGACCTCAACGCGTGGGTTGGCATTTTCAAGGAATACCAGCAGCTGTTGGGTGTCCCCGTTGACATGAACGAGCTCTACACTCGCCTGTTCAATGCAGCTCTCGAAGGTGACGCCGACTGCGGCGGACTGGTTAGTTACAACTACGTTTCGGGCGAGCCCGTCAC
>JAEEGL010016991.1_pt1 | contig 10061 bp, 7 predicted proteins | sample 9134231 | NCBI WGS metagenome assembly JAEEGL01 (sample SAMN16246548, study PRJNA631951) | gut metagenome | biome: gut microbiome; feature: rumen; material: fiber-attached | host: Bos | place: Iran: Karaj | collected 2018-10 | reverse complement strand
GATTCAAGGATACCGGTGATGTCGGCGGTGGTCATGACGGATTTCCTCCATATAGTAGACTCGCGAACGCCGCTTCGCGGCTTATCGCTCGTTATCTTAAGTCAACAGGCACAGCCTGTTCCGTCGGGAAGACTCGCGAACGCCGCTTCGCAGCTTTTCGCTCGTTAATAGACTCGCGAACGCCGCTTCGCGGCTTATCGCTCGTTATCTTAAGTCAACAGGCACAGCCTGTTGACTTAAGATATATTATAATTCTGCCATAGAGTCTGTGTCTTTACCGTTTGTGGAATTTCTGTGCAGGATGATGCGGCTGTTTATATTCAGGCTCATGCGGGCATGGGCAGCAGAGAATCCGCGGGATCCGGGTGCTGCCCTGGGCTGTGCGGAGTTGATAAAAAGCGGGCAGGAGAGAAGAGTATGATTCAGAAGTTTGACATCAGGGACTACGGCGCGGTCTCCGCGCCGGCACAAAACCTTGCGGATCCGGAGAAGATCTTTACGACGGGGCTTGAGGAGGCGCGGCGTATATACGAGGAGGCGGGGAAGCAGGGTGTGCCTGCGGATTCCGGCTTGCTCTGTACAGAAGCGATTCAGGCGGCGATCGACGCCTGCCGCGATGCGGGCGGCGGTGAGGTGGTGATCCCTGAGGGGGTCTGGCTCACCGGGAGCATCCATCTGTACAGCAACATGACGCTTCACCTTAATGCCGGGGCAAGGCTGAAGGGGAGCACTGATCTTTCGGATTACACGAATTACGGATTTCCCACTACCCTGGGGTATGTGGATGACCCGGAGTACATCGAGCTCTGGCACCTTCCGCCGTACTACACCCACGCCCTGATCACCGCCTACGGGGCGCAGAACGTGTCCATCACCGGTGATGAAGGTTCGGTGATCGACGGCTCGGACTGCTACGATCCCGACGGGGAGGAGCGCTTCCGCGGTCCCATGGGCATCCGGATCACGCGCTGCGTGAACATCTCGCTCTCCGGGTACCGCGTCGAAAACTCCGCCAACTGGGCACACCAGATTGATGACTGTGCGAACATAGATGTCCGCGGCATCTCGATTGTCGCAGGGCACGACGGCATCGACGTCCATCACTGCGAGAATATCCGGATAAGGGACTGCGTCTTCCTGACCGGCGACGACTGCATAGCCGGCTATGACAACCGCAATCTCCTGGTGGAGGACTGCAGGCTCAACACCAGCTGCCAGTCGTTCAGAATGGGCGCGGTGAACATGCTCGTGCGCAGGTGCAGTTTTGACGGGCCAGGTAAATATGTGCACAGAGTGTCGGGCCGCCGCAACACGATCTACGCTTTCCTCTTCTATTCCCACAAGGCAGATCCGAAACAGGAGGAGAGCAGGAACTGGCGGATCGAGGACTGCACTTTTGAGGGAATAGACCAGCTTATCATGTACGATTTCCCCTGCGCGTGGGCGCAGCATGAGGTGGTGCCTCTTAAGGACGTGACCTTTGCGCGCTGTACCTTCCGGGGATTCCTCCGCACCTCGGCATTTAAGAGCTGCGGCCCTCACGGAAAACTTGTCTTTGAGGCGTGCGATTTCGACGAGGCGATGCAGGACCCGGAGAAGCCGTTTGCGGAGGGAAATGAGAACACGGAGATCATATACGGATAACAGGGGTATAACGATGAAGCTTGCGGAAGCATTGCAGGAAAGAGCGGACCTAAACCGCAAAATCAGTGAACTCCGGCGGAGAATCACGAACAGCATCCTTGTCCAGGAGGGCGAGGAGCCGGCGGAGGAACCGAAGGAGCTGATCGCGGAACTGGACGAGGCGGTATCACGCCTGGAAATCCTGATGGCGGCGATCAATCTCACCAACTGCAGGACAAAGGCCGGCGGGATGACGCTGACCGAAATCATAGCAAGGAAGGACGCGCTGACGCTTAAGCTCTCCGCGTACAGGGACGCGGCGGAGACCGCCGGGCAGAGCACATACAGGGCGAGGGGCAGCGAGATCAGGGTGAAGGCGCTGGTGAGAGCCGCGGAGCTGCAGAAGAAGGCAGACGCGATGGCGAAGGAGATCAGGGAGCTTGACAACCTCCTCCAGGAGACCAACTGGAAGACAAAACTGATCGAATCGGCCAGATAAGACAGGGTATACGGTGCGGAGAGCAGCAAAAACTCGTCCGGCCGGCAGATAATCTTAAGGCAGACGGTAGCTCCGCGGATGTGCATATCAAAGCTGACGGCAGCCAGCATATGCTGCCACCAATGGTATGCCCTGGGCAGGCAGAGGTCCGAATCCTCATTTTACAGTTAAGCCCGGACCGCGCACAAACGCATGGTCAGAATGTACGGTTTACTACCGGATATGAGCCGCGGAGCGAGGGCGGGACAGGGGATTTCTTATAAACAGCGGGGAAACGGGACTGCTGTGCGGTAGAATCTGCGCGGATGCGCAGTTTTGCATAAAGGAGATGAGGATGATTCCGGATATGATCAGCAATCCTTCTTCGATGTTAAGCGGAAGCCTTCTGGGCTCTGTCGTTCTTCTCGCGCTGACCGCCCTGGCGGGTTTTGTCTTCAGCCTGGTTTCGAAGGCGGTCTACACCATCCTCGGCGCGGTATTCGGAAACCGGTTCGCCTTTATCTTCGCGAACGGGCTCGCCGTGCCGGGGGTCCTTCACCACGAGCTTTCGCACGCGGTAGCGGCGCTCCTCACCGGGGCTCGCGTGAGAAGCTTCACCATCATTCCTAAGGACGGCACGCTCGGCCAGGTGGGAATCGTTCCCCGCGGGTCAAAACTTATGCAGGGACTCCAGCTCTCCTTCTCCGCCGCCGCACCGGTGCTGTTCGGCATCGGGACGCTTCTTCTGTCTCTTCAGTACGTCCTTCTCTCACTAAACGCGCCCTGGCAGCACATCCTGTTCTGGTACCTGATCGTCTGCCTCGTCCTTCACATGACGCTGAGCGGCGCGGACTGGAAGAACTTCCTGCGGGGAATTCTCGGCACCTGGATCATTCTTTTCGCGGTGTGCTTCGTCCTGCAGCTCGCCGGCCTGGACTTCATGGGAATGCTGAAATCCGTAATTCCGGCGTGGTAAGACAGAGCGGGAGCGTGCCCGAGCTGTTAGTGCGTGCTGTCCGTCTGCAGCGATTCCTTTTGGCAATCTATTATCAGATTTTCGCGCCAAACACCGAATCCGCGTACCGCACGGTCGCCATGGCATCCGGGGCGTAGTAATCCGCACCGATGGCCGCGGCATATTCCTCCGTCATGACCGCGCCTCCCACGACGATCAGGGTGTCGGGCTTTACCTTACGGAGAAGCTTTATCGTATCCTCCATGCTCACGACGGTGGTCGTCATCAGGGCGGAGAGGCCGACGAGCCGGATATTCTCCCGGACGGCGGTATCCGCGATCACCTCGGGGGGCACATCCTTTCCCAGATCAATCACCTCATAGCTGTAGTTCTCCAGCATCACCTTCACAATGTTCTTGCCGATATCGTGAATGTCACCCTTCACCGTGGCGAGGATGATTCTGCCCTTCGGGGCGGAGGCGGATCCTGCCATGCTCTCCTTGATCTTCTCGAAGGCGGCTTTTGCCGCGTCCGCCGAGAGAAGGAGCTGAGGAAGGAAAACCGTGCCCTGCTCGAAGCCTCTGCCGACCTCGTCAAGTGCGGGGATGAGCGAGGCATTGATGAGGTCCAGCGGCTCGAAATGGGAAAGCGCGGCCTCCGTGATCTGTGCCGCCTGGTCCGCGAGTCCCCTCTTTACACTCTCCGCGAGCGCCCGGGCAAGCTCCTCCGGGGAGGAACCGAGGCCGGGAAGAGTAGGAGCGGAGCTGCCTCCGGCGGGCGAAGTCCGGGCCGGAGCGGCACTGACGACTGTCCCGGAAGAGGAGGCGGCAGGCATGTTGGCGCAGGCTGCGATGTACTCCATGCAGTTCTCGTCCATGGAGAGCAGGGCGAGGGAGGAGCGGTAGGCGTTCATCATCTCCGGGCTTAAGGGGTTCATGATCGCCGCGGAGAGCCCGCACTCCATTGCCATGCCAAGGAAGGCGGAGTTCACGAGCTCACGGCGGGGAAGGCCGAAGGAGATATTGGATACGCCGAGAATGGAGAGGCCGGAGGGACCTGCCTCCCCGGCATGCAGTTTTCTCAAGGTTTCCAGCGTCGTCAGCGCCGAGCGGCCGTCGGAGGAAACGGTGAGCGCGAGGGCATCAATGACGATATCTTTAGCGGGAATGCCGTACTTCTCCGCAGCGGCATAGATTCTCCGCGCGACGGCGATACGGCCCTCCGCGGAGTCGGGGATGCCGTTTTCATCGAGAGCGAGGCCCACCAGGACGCCTCCGTATTTGGCCACGACGGGCATGACTTTCCCGATGCTCTCCGCCGTGCCGTTCACGGAGTTGACCATAGCCTTGCCGTTATAGAGACGGAGGGCGCGCTCGAGGGCTTCCGGGTCGGAGGTGTCGATCTGAAGGGGCAGAGGAGTGACGGCCTGGAGGCGGCTTACGACCTCGGCCATCATCGCCGGCTCGTCGATTTCGGGAAGGCCTACGTTGACGTCAAGGATATCCGCACCGGCGTTCTCCTGGGCGAGCCCTTCGTTAAGGATGTAGTCGATGCTGCCCTCGCGAAGCGCCTGCTTGAAAGCCTTCTTTCCCGTGGGGTTAATCCGTTCGCCGATGATGACGGTCCGTTTTCCCAGTTCCACCGCGCGGGAGAAGGAGGTGACAAGGGTAATGTTCTTTTCCGTGGCAGGGCTGAAGGGGAGAGGTCGCACTGCGGCAGCGAGAGCGCGGATATGGTCCGGAGTCGTTCCGCAGCAGCCGCCCATCACCTGGACGCCGAGCGCCGCGATATCGAGCATTGCCTGGGAAAACTCCTCCGGCCCTACATCGTAGACCGTCGCCCCGTTCTCATAGCGGGGAAGGCCTGCGTTGGGATTGACGACAACGGGGACGGAAGCGATCTCGGTGAGACGCTTCACGATGGGAAGGAGCTGGACCGGGCCGAGGCCGCAGTTGACGCCCAGGGCGTCGACCTTCAGGCCTTCCAGCATTGCGGTGACAGAGTCCACGGTGCCCCCCGTCAGGAGTTTTCCCCTGGAATCGAAGGTCACGGTGACAAGTACGGGCAGGCTGCAGGATTCCTTTGCGGCGAGGGCTGCGGCCTTTGCCTCGTAGCTGTCGCTCATGGTCTCGATGATGACGTAGTCGGCGCCGGCCTCCGCGCCGGTGCGGATGACCTCGGAGAAGAGCTCCACCGCGCGCTCGAAGGGCAGGTCGCCCATCGGCGCGAGCAGCTTTCCGGTAGGGCCGATGTCCAGCCCGATAAAGGCGGGACGGCGGGCGGAGCCGTCATCAGAAGTGGATGCCGCGCCTGCAGGTCCTTCAGGACGGGGCACACGCCCCGCGCGGTTCCTCGCCTCCGCAGCCAGCTCGACGCCCCGGCGCACCACCTCGCGAAGCTCGGCGGGATCGGTGTATTTCAGGGCGTTCGCACCGAAGGTATTCGTGGTGATCATGTCCGCGCCGGCCTCGAGATAGGCCGTGTGGACAGCAATGATATCCTCGGGGCGGCTGATGTTCCAGCGCTCGGGAAGCTCGCCGCCTTTAAGGCCCCTGGCCTGGAGCAGGGAGCCCATTCCTCCGTCATTGATGAGAAGTTCTCTGCCGAGTTTTGCGCGAAAGCTTGACATGGTGTATTCCTTTCTGAGACAGGCCGGAGACCGGGGTCGAACTTTTAGTAGTCTCTGGAAACCGCATAGAAAGGAGCTTCGCCGACCCCGCCTTTCTTTTGTACCAAATTTGTACCACTTTCATGTGCCTGAAATCCGCTTGGATACTGAATAAAATGTGAATATGGTTGTACCACTTTACATGAGCCCTTCATAATATGATTTTATCATTTCCTGAGATACTGGAACTTTATAGTCCTTAAGCTCAGCGTAGATCAACTCGGTCAGTTTCAATAGACTTCCCCATAATTCCTCTGCGCTTTCTCCCATTATATAAGTCTTCTTGATCTCCGTCTTTTCTTCTTCAGGCAATTTGTCAATTTCACGATTCATGTTACTCTCAAATCTGTAACGGTCTCCGACCAATTCAATATAGGTTTTCCTTATATACTCTAATTCTCCTACAGCACGAAAGTAGTTATTGCGGTGAATCGCGACAGCTGCATGCATCATACGAATCCATATTCCATTGCATGCCTTTTCTATATCTTTCTTTTGTTTTTCCCCATAAATTCGTTCGCCCATTCCTTCTCTGGACTTAACCATTTTGTCATTAACAATTCCAGACTTATCAAAAAGTACATTAAACTCAGGTTTTAAGGCAGCTGCACTATCATATGCACCAAATCCCAAGTCAATCTCTAAGAGATTGGATAAAACATAGCACTGGAGATTCCTTTCTTCCTGCTGCGAAAAATATGCTATCTCATATTTTTCAACTATTTTTTGATGTATATAATCCATAGCATCTGCCTTTGATTCTTGTGCATCAATTGCTATCACTAAATCCAGATCAGACCAATCATCATTATAACCTATAGCACCAGAGCCGACCTGAACCAGTGCAACAATCTTATTGCACTCTAGACTGACATTCACTATGTAATCCAATACATTTTGCCTATCCTGCGGACTAAATATACTATTCATCTTAATCATCAACTCCTTCTTATCAAACCTATGAAATCAGCCAACTCCATCTCACCCATTTCCTGCTTATCTGCTTCAGCATCACGCTGTCTGATAGATACAAGATGACTAGCCTTTTCTTTTTCCCCGACTATGATCATATAAGGAACCTTCTGCATTCTTGCTTCACGGATCTTAAAGCCAAGCTTTTCATCGCGATTGTCAAGCTCTGCGCGTATCCCTTCCTCATAGAGTTTTGCCATGATTTCTTTTGCATAATCGTGGTATTTATTAGATACCGGCAACACTTTAGCCTGTACTGGTGAAAGCCAAACGGGGAACTTTCCTGCATAATGCTCAATCAAAATTCCCATGAAGCGGTCAATCGAGCCAAATACAACTCTGTGAAGCATGATCGGTCTATGTTTCTCGCCGTCTTCACCAATGTAATCAAGGTCAAATCGCTGAGGAAGCTGGAAATCAAGCTGTATTGTTCCGCACTGCCATGTTCTTCCAATGGAATCTTTTACGTGGAAATCAAGCTTAGGGCCATAGAAAGCGCCATCACCTTCATTGATCTTATATGGTTTACCCACTCCTTCTACTGCCGCCTTAAGAGACTCTGTCGCCAGCTCCCAGTCCTCATCACTTCCAATTGAATTCTCCGGTCTTGTGGATAGCTCTATCTCATAAGGAAATCCAAACTTGGAATAAACCTCATCTATAAGTCTCATAACACCCTGAATCTCAGATAAAACCTGATCTTCACGCATAAAAATATGTGCATCATCCTGTGTAAAGCATCTTGCCCTCATGAGGCCGTGCAGAGTCCCGGACTTTTCTGCTCTGTGGACAATTCCAAGTTCCCCACATCTGATTGGAAACTCCCTGTATGAATGAGGCTTTGATTTATAAACCAGCATGCCTCCAGGACAGTTCATGGGTTTGATGGCATAATCCACATCATCAACGCTTGTCACATACATATTATCTCTGTAATGGTCCCAATGGCCTGACCTTTCCCAAAGTGACTTTGTCAGCATTATTGGTGTGGATATCTCCTGATAGCCTTCACGGACATGGATTTTTCTCCAGTAATCAATCAGCAGATTCTTAAGTATAAGGCCCTTTGGGAAATAGAAAGGAAGTCCAGGGCCTTCATCCATCAATGCGAACAACTCCAGCTCTTTTCCCAGTACTCTGTGATCCCTTGCCTTTGCCTCCTCAAGCTGATGAAGATAATCATCCATCATAGATGCCTTTGGAAAAGAGATTCCGTATATCCTTGTAAGCATCTTATTATGTTCATCCCCACGCCAGTATGCCCCTGCAACTGAGAGGAGTCTGACTGCCTTTATGTGACTTACATTAACGATATGAGGGCCGGCGCAGAACTCCGCATAGTCACCCTGTTTGTAAAAAGATATTACTTCGCCCTCAGGAAGCTCCCTTATCATCTCAAGCTTAAACGGCTCATTTGCATTCTCCATATAGAAAAGAGCGTCTTTCTTAGGCAGCTCATACACCTGAAGTGACAAGGATTCCTTGATGATTCTGCGCATTTCTCTTTCTATTGCACCAAGGTTTTCTTCGTTAAAAGAAAAGCCAAAATCAAAGTCATAGTAGAATCCATTTTCAATTGCTGGTCCTATAGCACACTTTGCCTGTGGATAAAGCCGCTTAACAGCCTGTGCCAGAACATGGGCACTTGTATGCCAGAAAGCCTCCTTTCCCTCCTTTTCATCAAAAGATACTTCCATTACCTGACCATCTCTTTGTAATACTTTCATTATGTGTTGCTCCTTTCGTAAAAAGAATTATTAGTATCTGCAACAACATAAGAAATAGTATCGATAAAATAAAAAAGCACCCAAAAGATCCACTGATCTTAAGGGTGCATTATGCACGGTTCCACCTTAACTTTTCACTTCGGATTCCAACAAATCCTATCCTTTGACGCAGGCATACGGTAACGCTTACTGTTGTTCGGCATTACAGCTCAGGAATGGTTTTCGTCTGTTATCCTCATAAATGACTTCCACCAAGTGTCACTCTCTCTGGATGATTCATCACAAACTACTCTTTCCGTCAACGCTTTTCTTATGTTATTGAAATGATTCTAGCAAAGATCATCTTATAATGTCAAATGGTATTGACCTCGATTATTATTTGAGAATTTTCTTTCTAAAACTCAGGTAACGCATGAAGGCGGTGATTCCGGCTAATGACCAGACGATACCTACTGACCACCAGATTCCCCAAAGGCCGATGGCAGGAATACCTACGAGCATTACGGGAACGATGAATCTTCCGAGGACTTCTACGATTCCGTTAAGGAGTGCGAAGATGGAATCGCCGAGACCGTTGAGGACACCTCTTACCACGTAGATCATTCCGAGCATTACGTAGAAATAACTGGTGATCCTGAGAGCCTTTGCTCCCATTACGATAACGGGTTCTTCGTCTACAAATATTCTTACGATAGGTTCACTGAAAAGCTGCATGACAGGAAGCATGATGATCGAGAAGATTACCATTAGCATGATGCTCTTTTTGTATCCCTCTCTTACACGGTCCATTTTGTTGGCGCCGTAGTTCTGACCCGTGAAGGTTGAAAGCGCCGCACCGAGTGTCTGGTAGGGCTGATGGATTATCTGCTCGATCCTGCTGGATGCACTGAATGCCGCAACTGTTGTCTTACCGAAGGAGTTAACGACTTTCTGAAGTGCCATGCAGGAGATAGCGATCATGGAGAACTGAAGTGAAAGGGGAATACCGAGCTTAAGTATGCTCATGGTGATGTGTCTGTTAAACTTCATGCTCTCTTTGGTGAACTTGAAGTATTTGTTCTTGAGCATTGCGTAGATAAGACAGCCGATTCCGGATACGAACTGGGAAATTATGGTTGCGATACCTGCACCCATAACACGCATGTCAAGTCCGACTACGAAGAGGAAATCGAGTCCGGTATTTAACAGGCATGAGAATATAAGGAAGAACAGGGGAGTCTTGGAATCTCCGAGAGCCCTGAGCATGGATGATACATAGTTATAAAGGGATACGAATACGAGGCCCACGCACATGATCTTCATGTAATCGGCAGCATCCTTCAGGATCTCTGCGGGAGTCTCAAGAAGGATGAGGATGGGCTCGGTAAGAACGAAAGCAATGAATCCGACTATTATAGGAAAGACGATCATAATATAGCCGGTGTTTACGATGCAGCTCTTAACGGCATCGTCGTCTTTTTTGCCGAAGCACTGTGAGGTTATGATTCCTCCGCCGCTTCCTATACCGTTGCAGATCGCAAAGAAGAGGAAGGTTACGGAACCCGTTGCTCCGATGGCAGCAAGTGCGTCTGCGTTTACGAATTTACCTACTATGACTGAGTCCACCAGGTTATATACCTGCTGGAAAAGATTACCGAT
>JAEEGL017014425.1_pt1 | contig 10062 bp, 9 predicted proteins | sample 9134231 | NCBI WGS metagenome assembly JAEEGL01 (sample SAMN16246548, study PRJNA631951) | gut metagenome | biome: gut microbiome; feature: rumen; material: fiber-attached | host: Bos | place: Iran: Karaj | collected 2018-10 | reverse complement strand
GTTCAGCGAATTGTTGGAGATGAAGGGAAACGGATGGGAAACGTCCAGAGCGAGCGGCGTGAGCAGAGGGTGGATCCTCTCCCTGTAGAACCAGGACACCCAGGCCCTCTGATCTGTGACAAGATCCTCCACTTTTATGACGAAGATTCCGGAACCGGAGAGATCGTCCCTGAGCCCGTCCCAGCACTTATCGTACTGATCGACCAGTTCCCGGACTACGGAGGAAACCGATTCCAGGAGATAGTTGCGGTTGAGACCGGTGTAATCGGGGCCCGGAATGGGCGTTTTCGACATTATGCCGGGAACGCGGATCATGAAGAACTCGTCGAGATTTCCGCCGCAGATCGCAAGAAACTTCACTCTCTCCAGTACCGGATTCGATTTGTCCTGGGCCTGCTGGAGGCAGCGCCTGTTGAGCTCCGGCTAAGAGAGCTCTCTGTTGATGTAGTACTTGCTGTCGCTGAGATCCGTTTCCGCATCCATTTCAATCTTCCTCTGTGCGCCTCGCCTTCACCGATTCCATGTGGGCGAACAGCCCCTCGGCGGCCGCGATGGTCTCGATGGTCGGAGCGATGGATTCCAGACCCTCTCTGGTGAGATACTGGACGGTGGACGTTTTCATGAAGTGGGCCACGTTGAGGCCGGAACAGGTCTTCGCGAATCCGGAAGTCGGAAGAACGTGGTTGGTTCCCGAAGCGTAATCTCCGGCGGCGACCGGGGTGTACGGCCCGATGAATATGGAACCGGCGTTCCTGACTTTTCCGAGAGCGTCAAGTGGATCGGAAACCTGGATGGAGAGGTGCTCAGGGGCGATCTCGTTCATGGTTTCTATAGCGAGATCCATGCTGTCGCACACGATGTATCCGGAATTCGACATGGCTTTGGTGATGATCTCTCTCCTCGGCGCTTTCTGGATAATCTTCTCCATGTACGGCCAGACCGCATCGGGAAGATCGGGATCGTCGGTAATAAGGAGGCAGGCCGAAGAGGGATCGTGCTCGGCCTGGGCCACGAGATCGGATGCCAGAAACTCAGGATCCGCGGAGGAATCGGCGAGAACCCCTATCTCGCTGGGTCCGGCCGGGAAGTCGATATCCACCTTGTTCCTGAGCATCATTTTGGCGCAGGTGACGAAGACGTTTCCGGGTCCGACGATCTTCTGCACGGGCTCGATGCTTTCGGTTCCGAGAGCCATGGCGGAGATAGCCTGGGCCCCACCGGTGAGATAAATCTCGTCCGCGCCGGCGATGTCCGCGGCCACGAGCGTAAGGGGGCTGGCGTTGGCGGGAGTGCAGAATATGACTTCGTCTACGCCGGCGACTTTGGCGGGAATGACGGTCATCAGAACCGTGCTGGGATAGGAGGCGCGCCCGCCGGGGACGTAGCACCCCACTCTCTCCAGAGGGGTGGATTTCACGCCCAGGGTTATTCCGGGTTCGACCTCCGAAAGCCACAGACCCGCGGGCTTCTGAAGCTCGTGGAAGCGCTGGATGTTGTACGCAGCATTCTCCAGCTCCTCGACGACGTCCGAAGGTACTTTGGCGTACGCATCTTCGATATCCTCGCGGGATACTTCCACCCTGTCCAGTCTGACTTTGTCGAATTTTTCGGTGAGCTCGATGAGAGCGTCGTCGCCGCGCTGCCTCACCATATCGATTATGTCCCTGACGGTTTCGGAAACGCTGTCGATTTTGGACTCGCGGTTGCTTTTCCAGAATCCCTCGTCGACTTCCTTCCATTTCGGAATCTTTTCTGATTTCTGTGTTTTTTCATCGCTCATAATACCCGCCTATGTTCAGGAGAGACTTAATATTTAGCACTGGAAAAATCAGAAGCGAAACTGCGGATATAATCAGGTTTCCAGCTTTATGCCGCGAATCGGTGAACAGATCCGGTTCCCGTACAGGAATCCGGGGGACAGGCACACACGGAGATGTGCCTGCATGTAATTTCAAGTTTCATAAACGGGATGCCAGGCGGCGAACTGAGCGAGCTGCTCCTCGGTGCGATGATAGTATCTCTCGCCGCGGTCGAGCCGGGCTATACGGCTCATCTCATCTTCGGTGAGCTGGAAATCAAAAATATTGAAATTTTCCCTGATGTGATCGACATTTCTGCTTCCGGGAATGACCGCGAATCCCATCTGTATATGCCAGCGGAGGATTATCTGCGCGGATGATTTGGAGTATTTCGCCGCGAGTTCCGCGAACACAGGTTCGTCCATGAGCTTGCCATCGCCATGACCCAGAGGATACCAGCTCATGATCCTGATACCATATTTCCCGATCAGAGAACGGAGCTCCTTCTGAGTGAAATAGGGATGCGCCTCGACCTGTATGAACTGCGGAACGATTTCCCATTTCCGCATCAGTTCCCCGATGTACCTTCCTTCGAAATTAGAGACCCCGATCGACTTTGCCTTGCCTTCCCTGTATGCTTTCTCCAGAAGCCTGTATCCCGCGAGCCAGTTTCCGGCAGGCTGGTGGATGTACAAAAGGTCGGCGTAATCCAGGCCGAGACGTGCAAGGGTCTCGTCTACTGCATCGGGATTTGAATATTCGGTAGGCCAGAGTTTGGTTGAGATGAACAGCTCTTTCCTGTCCGCGCCGCTTTCCCTGATCCCGCGGCCGCAGGCTCTCTCATTGACGTAAGCGTTAGCCGTATCGATCATGCGGTATCCAGTCTTCAGGGCCTCCCTGACGCTGTTCTCCGCATCCCCGGGATTAAGCATGTAGGTCCCGATTCCGATTTCGGGACATTCGATTCCGTTGTTCAGTTTAATCATCTGCATCGCCTTTTTCATTCAAAACCGGACGGATCCAGTTCCTTTATAATTCTTGCAGGATTGCCGACAGCGACCTGATAATCCCCGACATCTTTGGTCACGATGGAGCCTGCTCCTATCACAGCATATTTTCCGATTCTTACCCCGGGCATAATCTGCGCGCCTGCGCCGATCCAAGCGCCTTTGCAAATCCTCACGGGTCTGCAAGTCAGTATCTGCCTGTCATAAAGGTCATGGTTGTTCGATATGAGAGATACGTTGGCAGCGATCATGACATCGTCCTCGATCTCGATGCCTCCTCTGCACATTCCGAGCATGTTGCCGCCGATATACACATTCTTCCCGATACTGAGGTTATCAGAAGCAACAAGATTGAATGGCGCCGTAATCCTCGTGCCCTCCCCGATCCTGTCGCCGAACAATTCCTTCACAAGAGAATCGTATTCCGGCGTAAACGGCATCGTGTGGTTTATCCTGAAGATTAGCTGCGCGGTCTCCGCCGCCCTGCGTCCCTCCGCGGGAGTCATCTCCCTCATATCTACTCTTAATTCCTCGCATTCCATTGTATCCCCTCAGAAAATCGATGCATCCGTTCCGCTGCGGGGCAGTCCGCTGTCCCCGGACCCTCCGGAGACGCTCGCATCTCGGGCGTGCGAAGACGCATGAGAGCACATCGCCGCCGGACCTCGCGTCAATGGATATTATTTCCGCGGATTTGCTCACGGCATCCCCGGTTCCTGCATCCGATGATCTCACTCCAGACTGGATCTCGCCCAGCCGGCGACCCTCTCCTTTGACGATTGCGCCTGACCGCCGCTTATCGCGAGGGATCCGCCCAGTACCGCCCCTTTGCAAACATCCTTCAGATCGCGCTCGGAAGATCCCATTCCGCTTCCTTCGTGCGTCATGACCGCGAAGACCCTCTTGCCGTTCCAGTCGAGCCTCTCAAGCTGGGAGAAGACGGCCATGGGATAAGTTCCCCACCAGCACGGGCCGCACACGAAGACGGTGTCGTATCCGTCTAAAGAATCCAGATATCTTTTGAGCTCGGGTCTTGCTTTCAGTCCGAGCTCTTTCTTAGCGACATCTGTGCATTCCGTGTAGTCGGAAGGATACTCTTTTACGGTGGCCACCTCGAAAAGATCGCCGCCGACAGCGGATGCTATGTACTCCGCGACATATTCGGTATTCCCCTTCGGGATGCTGCGGATTGAGCCGCTGAAGTAATTCTGCCCCTTGCGGGAGTAATAGATGATCAAACTTTTCGGCATCTGATATCGCCTGATCGCTCATCTGGAATGTTATTATTAAATATTATTATAATAAACGTTAATTACTAATTAAAATATTAAATCAATTATTTCAAATGATACTATGGACACCAAACAAATTGACTACCTTCTAGGAATCAGAAAAGCAATGAGCCTGAACCAGGCGGCGGAATCTTTGGGAGTATCCCAGCCTACTCTCTCATATCAGCTGAAACATATCGAAAAAGAAGTGGGATTCGCAATTTTCGAACGCAACGGGAGAAACATCAACCTTACACCGGCCGGTGAACAGTTTTGTTCGGGACTGTTCGCACTCCGTATCGAGCTGAGGAAAATCATAGAACAATGTCAGAATATAAGCGGAACATACAGACAGGATATCAGAGTAGGGCTGCCCGTGAGATCCGCCTTAAGACTTCTTCCCGATGCGATCAGAAGGTTCTCCGAAGAATTCTCAGACGTTTCGATAACTCCTGTCTTCCATCCGTACGGAGATTTTACATCTTTCCTGTCGGGAGGAACCGACATAGAATTCGCTGCACGGGGCGATCTGGGAGGATCCCCCGGAGTGAAAGAAGATCATCTGTTCTACAGCGGAATATACCTCATAACGAGAGACGATGATCCTCTTTCCTCCGGCAGAATTGTCAGGGAGAAGGATATGAACGGCAGACTGCTGATGGTCGGAGGCGGCTCTCCCCCGGAACTGATTACCGTTCAGCAGAGAGTAATAAGGAACGCTGACGTAGGATACTACAACAGCCATGATCACGACACGACCATGATCAACGTTGCCATCGGAAAAGGAGTCTGCCTGTCTCCCGGATTCCTTAAAGGCGATGATCCCGGTTACAGGTGGACTCCCTTCGACTGTCCTGAAAAATTTGACTGCGTCCTGTGTACCAGGACAACTGATGAAAGAGCGCCCGTCAGGAGATTTATAGAAATCATGAAGGAAGTTTACGATTCTTATAACGGATATCTCTGACCACAGACTGGATTCGAGAACTTTCAAAGGCACAAAGTGCCGATATGACCCGGCTGCGTGCTGAGAACCGTAGATAGAACTATAGTGATACTGAAAAAACGGATAAGCGCGGGCAGACAGATGCCGCACCCTTATAACCGGTTATAACAGCGGCGCAGGCGGGTAACATGCGGAACTGACCGCAAAAACCCAAATTATTTAACTGTGCAAAAACTAACCTCAATAAAGCAGGAGACATCCCCTTGCATGGGTGTATGCCCAGTGTCGCCTGCTCCTTAATATTGTTGTGACCGTTCCGAGAGGATAAATCCAATGGATAACGACGGATTGTTCGCTGCAGCGCGTAGAAACGATGACTCCGTGGTGAAAAACGGCCTGTGCGTCATATGCAAAGGTTCCAGAGCCCTCTGCGGAAAGTCCAGATGCCCCCTGATGGCCAAGTTCTACGCCGACAGCAGAAGCATTCCCGACGTGAATTCCAAAGATATAGCCGGATGCAGCCCTCCGTCGGTTTTCGTAGGAAGGTACGGATATCCCAAGGTGGACATCGGCCCGCTTCTCCCTCAGGAATTCGGAGACACCTCTCTTCTGGATATGCCGGAGAGATGGGTGGGGCGCTCTCAGAGTTCGATAGTTGACATGAGATTCAGGCTCATACGCGGAAAATACAGGATCGATGCCAAGGATTTCGAAAAAGCCGGAAGAATCGCCGACAGCATCCAGGAACTGGCGCTGACGGCGAGGCCCGTCGAAGTGGAGACCAACTTCTCGTCGAAACCGAAAGGCAGATCGGTTCTGGACGATGCCGTTCAGCCGTTCGGACCGTCGGGAAGAATCGAACAGATGAACGTGGGGAACGGAAGATTCGTGAACAGTCTGGAGAAGAACTTCTACGACATAGATCTGAGAGCCGCGGATGCCGTGATCTCGGCCTACCGCTCCGGCACTCTGGTTACGGAGATCGAAAAAGCGTTCTCGGTCGGAACCATGGGAACGAAGAGAAGCAGAAGATTCGTTCCGACAAGATGGAGCATCACCGCAGTCGATGATATAATATCCAAAGAACTCAAAAAATCGGTGAAATACAACGAAACCATCGACAAATACAGAGTATACTTCTGGAACCAGCTGGACAACAGATGGGCGATAATCATGATGCCCTGCTCCTGGCGCTTCGAAATGATGGAGGCCTGGTACCCTCAGACCAGCTGGAATTCGTATTCGGACAGCGTGGATTTCGAAGTGGACAGCGAATTCTCGGAGAACAGGACCACGTATGCGGCGATGGGCGGAAGCTACTACGCCGCCAGGCTGGCGGCCGCCGAAAGGCTGGAAAAAGAGAAAAGATGCGCAGGAGTAATAGTTCTGAGGGAAATTCATCCCGGATACAACATACCTCTCGGGGTATGGAACATAAGAGAGAACATGCGCGCCGCGCTGCTCTACGAACCGATCGAATCAGATACTCTCGAAGGACTCTGGCCGCACATAGATTCCTACATGGACATACCGCACGGCGAATGGCTGTCCCGCTCCGAGATAATGAAAAACTGGAAAGTCCAGACCCGGCTGGATCAGTTTTACCGACGGCTTCTCAGACGGATGCCGGCGGCGAGCGCGAGCGTCGGCAGTTCGATCACCGGACCGATGACCAGAATCAGAAGGGCGATGGCATTCTCCGGGAAAGCCGCGGCGCATATCGCAAGAGCCAACGGTGAATTCCTAGCCAAAGCCGTAAAAATGAGGGACGTGGTGTCATCAAACTTCCATTTCTGTAGTTTTCCGAGCCCGGAGGAGAGAAGATAGTTGAAAATGAAGAAAATCTCCATCGGAATAAACATCGATACCAGAAGCATCGGGTTATCAAAGAGAACCTGGCTTTCGGACGCGAACATGGATGCTACCGCGAGACAGAGAAAAACAGTCTGGATCTCGTCATTGTATCCGAGAACCTTCTCTTTGCATCCTTCCGCTTTATCAGATCTGCGGGAAACGAATCTGACGGCGGCGGCCAGGAGCAGGGGCACGGCCAGCACGAGAAGTATGCTTCTGACGATAGTCTCCGGATCGAACCGTATCTCGGCGCCGAAGAACAGGAAAACGTAAACGGGAAGCATGATCACCTGGATTATCAGATTGAGAGGAAGGATCGCGCTGCTGAGAGACGTGTTCCCTCTGGCAGAGGCGGTGAACACTAGAAACCAGTCGGTGCACGGAGTTACCAGCAGAAGCAGGATCCCGAATCTGACGTCGGTATTCCCGCTGAAAAATAAATAACCCAGCAGCATCGCGAAGACGGGAGTCCAGATAAAATTCACTGCCAGCGCGGTCAGGGAAAATCTCCAGTTCTTGAAAGCGTCTCTGAGTCCGGAACCGTCGACCGAAAGAAACACGAAAAACAGCATTGCCATGAGAAAAGGCTCGATGAGCTGCGAGGAAAAACTGCCGAAACCGGTGAAGGCTCCCGCGAGAAGCCCGGCCAGCGCGGCCGCTATGATTCCCGCGGGCTGGACGATCTCCCCGTGCTTCATATAAGTACGTATCATCGGGACGATTTAACTGTTAACGGTCCGGACAGAAAAATAGAACTATAGTGCTATATGAAAAACGGCGGGAGAGGCTCCCGCTGTATAAAAAATAATTACTTGTTCCTGACCACGGTAACGGGACAGGAAGCCTGCGAGACGATTCTCTCGGTCACCCCTCCGTGAAGGATAGACTGAAGGCCGCCGCGCCTGTCCACGCCCATGACGATCAGATCGAACTGTCCGGACTTTCCGAGAATGCAGTCGACCACATCGCCTTCCGCGATAAGAGTTTCCGTCCCGATTCCGGCATCGCGGACAATCGCGGCGACTTTTTCAACCAGCACAGCCGGATCCGTATTCTTCTCCTTCACGCTGAAAACGGTGATCTTTCCGCCGACGATCCTGGCGGTCTGGATAGCTACATCGATAGCGGGCCTATTCTCATCGTACACGGGGAGAAGAATCTCCTGAATTCTTTTGGATCCCGATCTCAGAGTGAGAACGGGACAGTGGCTGTTCTCTATGATCTTCTTAGCAGTGGATCCTATGCGTCCGGGACGGATTCCTGATTTGCCTGAAACCGCGAGAATCATCATATCGGCATTTTCCGACTTTTCGCAGACGATTTCCCACGGAATGCCCTCGCATAAAGTCTCCTTATGTTTGGCACCGCTCTTTTCCGCAAGTTTGGCGACGCGCTCGAGGAACAGTTCGCCTTCCATTCTGGAAACGAAACGCTCCTGGGTGCTGTCCACGGTGCCGAACCTTTCGAACGACGACGCATCGATTACGAAAACAAATTCCAGACAGGCGTTGAACGTGCTAGCGGAATGAAGCGCCAGATCAACCGCGACCTCGGATGAGACGCTGCCGTCCACGGGCACGAGAACCTTGTCAAATTTCATATGATCTTCAGCCATCGGCCATATCTCCGGTGTCCGCATTGCGTACCCGGCGTAAATAGATGTTTATTCCAGCTAGAGTTAAATGCCTTATAATCAGGTTATTCCGGAGCGGATGCACGAGATAGGGAAATGACCGTGCAGCCCGGAAATAATCTCCGGATTCCTGCATACAGGTCCCGATGCAAATCTGAAATAACCGTAAAACCATCCGAGATCATGAAAAGATGCATGGATTCCGATAATCTTCACAGACGCTTGAAAAGAATATCCGGCCAGATCGCGGCGCTGGACAGAATGATCGACGAGGACATTCCCTGCGACGAGATCCTCGTTCAGGTAAATGCGGTGAAAAGCGCTCTCCATAAAGTAGGCCAGATCATCATGGTCGGCCATATTAACAACTGCGTCAAAGACGGAATACGGAACGGCGACGCGGATAAAACCATTCAGGATTTCGCCAAAGTTCTGGAACAGTATTCGAAGATCTGATCCGGAACCGTTCTGCAATATACCCCCATAGGGTATTATACCACATACCCCCTACGGGTATATCGGTGATACCACGGGAGTAATATCCGAAGCAATTCTGAATCAGAAAAAGGAATTTTCTCTCATCCTGATCGGAACAGTTTTTCTGCTCGTCTCGATATCCGCGGAAGAACTGAGACCCTTTTCCCTCGTCCCTGTCTTCCTGTGCGGAATACCGATTATATGCGGGACGGCCGCGGGGCTCGTCAGGGATCGCGATATCACCGCGGACGTGCTGGTGTCGGCAGCGATAATCGCCAGCATCCTGATAGGAGAATGGGAAGCGGCGGCCGAAATATGCGTGATAATGGAGATCGGATCGTTTCTGGAAGAGGCTGCCGTATCCCGCGCCAGATCCTCCGTCAGGCGCCTTTCGTCTCTGAAACCTTCCGAAGCCAGAGTCGTCGAGAACGGTTCCGAGAGAATGATCGGCTTCTCCGAAGTTCGCGCGGGACAAAGAATCAGGATTTTTCCGGGAGAGACGATCTCCGCGGACGGCACGGTGATCAAAGGCAGCTCTTCCGCCGACACATCGGTAATCACCGGCGAATCCTTACCGAGGGATATTGGCCCGGGCGACAAAGTATCGTGCGGCTGGACAAACATGTACGGTTCGATAGACATCATCGCGGAATGCGACGGGAACAGCACGGTCCTCTCCCGCATGGCGGGGCTTATGGAAGATACGGATCTCAAAAGATCCAGAACCGTAAGGACCGCGGATAAGATGGCCGTTTACATCGTCGCCGCCGCTTTTCTGTCCAGCGTCGCGGTGTATCTCATGACGTCGGACATCCGCCGCGCGGTTACCGTAATGGTCGTATTCTGTCCCTGCGCGCTTATTCTCGCGACTCCGACCGCCGTAATGGCCGCCGCGGGAAACATGAGCAAAAAAGGAATACTGATGAAAAATGCGGATTCGGTAGAGAATCTCTCCGCAGTAAAGACTATAGTTCTGGACAAAACCGGAACCCTCACGACGGGAGTGATGAAATGCGAGGGGATCGTATCCACGGATCCTTCGGTGCCGGATAAACAACTCGCATCGCTGGTATGC
>JAEEGL016928783.1_pt1 | contig 10062 bp, 9 predicted proteins | sample 9134231 | NCBI WGS metagenome assembly JAEEGL01 (sample SAMN16246548, study PRJNA631951) | gut metagenome | biome: gut microbiome; feature: rumen; material: fiber-attached | host: Bos | place: Iran: Karaj | collected 2018-10 | reverse complement strand
AGGAGGAATGCGATGGTCTGTATGGTCTTGCCGAGTCCCATGTCGTCGGCCAGCAAAGCACCTGCCCCCCAGCTGTTGAGTCGGGCTATCCAGAGGTAGCCGTTTCGCTGGTAGGGACGAAGGGTGGCATTCAGTTCCTTGGGAACAGCAGGACTGTAGTTGGAACCATCGATGATACGCTGGCGTATGTCGGAGAGTTTCTCGTCGAGTTGTAGTTCAATATCGCCATGCAGGATGTCTTCGCCCATCAGTGCTGCGCTGAAGGGTGATATTTTTATTTTGCCCCGTTCGCGGTTGGCGATGGCATCGAGTGCTTGGAGCTGGTTCTTCAGTTTCTCGCTGAGTGCGAGAAATTCGCCATCGCCCATCTGTATGTATTTGCCCTTGCTCTTGCCCACCAGTTCGAGGAGCTGGCTGATGCTGATACGGGTGTGTTCGTCGATGTCGATGTCGCCTTCGATGTCGAACCATTGTCCTTTGGCCTTCACCACGCCGTTCCATGTAGCAGCACCTCGGGCAAGTCTTTTTATCCTAATGTTCTGTCCTTCTGGCCATTCTGCGTAGAATGTGTCGGGGTTCTCTTGGATGGTCTGTACCAGTTCGAGCAGAAATTCTGGAGGGTAAGTGTCGGTGTGCTGGTAGTCGTAGCCCATGCTTTGCCAGAAGGCACTGACCAGTTCCTGATTCGAGCGTTCCAACGGTAGGTTGCGCTTCACCCTCATGCGTCCGTTTTCGTTTTCATCGATGATGATGTTGTCGCCCTCTGCTGGTGGGTAAGTGTGCCGGCCTCCTTGGAGGGGGCGTACAAAGACTTCCACTTCCCAGTTGCCGCCGTTTTTGGGGCTAAGCCTGAAGCCGATGTTCCATTGCCCATCGACAAGGGGAAGAGTGCTGCCTCCTTCGATGAGGGATGAGTGCAGTTCGACTTTTCCGCCGATGGTGTTGAGGAGGTTGCGGAGGGTGTCTTTGGCTTCGAGGGGTAACGTGCCCAGCTGGAGGAGCTTGATGTAGTAATCGCGTATCTCGCTGGGGATGGTGATAAGGCTATAGTGGGTGGGGGAGTCTTCGACGATGATGAGTTCTTCCTTAGCTTGACTGATGGGGACGTTGGACTTAATCTGGAAGTGCGTCCCGTCATCTTCCACCATGAGGTAGGGCTTGTCGCGCTCCACCTTCACAAGTTCGTAGGGGGCGGACTGGCCTGTGTAGAGACGGCTCTCGTCCACCATCTCTTCTATTACGTCCTCCAATCGTAGTTCCCAGTGCTGGCTGTGGTTGAGACGTGCGAGGATGCGTCGGTCGGCATTGTTCATGCACTCCATGTCGCCCCGTCGATAGCGTGCGTCGCTCACCACTTTCCCACTGCCCCACCGTCCATTCTTCAACCGTGTCTGTTCTCTCACTTGAATGGCTGTGGAGGATGCCGAAAAACGCAGGTACATGAGCCGTGTGCTTTGTTCCTCCCCCTCGGTCTTGTTCTTCCCCGTGGCTTCGTTCATCAGGTCTTCCAGCACGGACTCCCATTCAGCCTTGTGGTAGATGGAAGTGAGGGCAGGGTGGGTGCCATAGAGATGCTGGAGCGTTTCCCGTTCGGCATCGTAGAGGGGAAGGTATTTGGACATTTCGTGGCGCAGCAGGGCTAAGTTTGGAATGCAGTGGTTCACGTCCATTCCCTTTGTTGAGTAGCCCAAATAGTTGGCCAGCAGAAATGCAAGGTGACGATACAGGACAGGGCGCTTGCCTTCCTCCACATCTTTGTACATTTCGTCAATCTTCTGTTTGTGAAACACTTTCCCCACGTTGCGGAAATCCTCCACCAGCAGCTTGGCTGGGAGTATGTCGTCCCACACCCTTGTCTCTACTTGACGGAGGAATGCCACGAGACGTTTCGTGCATTCGGCAGCAAGTTCGGCGTTGCTTTTCTTTTTCTCGTTGACGACGGCCATATAGGCTACCATTAGGTAGAAGGTGAGTAGTGGGTTGGCATAGACGTTGTGGAATCCGTTGTTCTGGCCTTCCCTCTTGAGCGACTGGATGAACCATTTGACGGCTTCTGCAGCATTCCCACTGTTGAGGTGACGAAGTGCGCCAAGGATGTAACCAGCGGAAATGTTGGCGTACATACCGTCTTGGGGCACTTGTCCCGATGCAATATAGTTGTATAGTTCAAATTCTGCAATGAGTTTGCAACGAATGGTTTCTGTGATGGAATGGTAATTCTTGATGACCGACATCAAGTATGTGGTGTCTGCCACGATGTCGTGGGTAATGAGGTAGGTCGTCGCACCTTCAAAGAAATAGACGAAAGTGTTGGGTGACAGATTTTCCAGCAAAGGACGAAACTTGGCATCCAGCATGATACTGTAGAAGAAATACGCTTGATCAATGCTGATGGAACTGGCATTGTCACATTGAGAGTACTGACTTTCAACTAATTGTCGAACGGAATGACGGATAAAAAGATAGGTGGCCGCTTGTAGTTGCCGACACTTTCCCAGCGTAAGGAAAATGTCTTTACGGCATTCCAGCAGGTACCACAATACTGGTACGAAATCATCAATGTTGATTCCGTAGCGCATCTCTCCTGTGAACCAGTCCCGGTCGTCCTTAATCATTATCCCTGCGGCGAGCAGTTCTTCCAAAGCATCATTCCCATTAAACAAAGGGAAACAATAATGTTTCAGAATGTAGAAGTGCTCGCTATTTCGTTTCCCAGACCCTAATCCTATCCAGGCGTAGTAGCATAGTAACCTTTGGGCATCTTCACTCAGCTGAGTGTATTTGTCGAAAGTCATTCTTGTCGTGCATAAGTTAGTAAATCATGCAAAGGTACGAATAAGTGAGCACAATACAAAGGGAAAAAAGTTTTTTTTTACTTTTATTGTCGAACGCAAGTACCTAAGGCGAAGCCAAAGGTACGAATAAGTGGAAGAATAACAAAATTTATTCTGTTTTTTTCGAACACAATAATAGATAATGAATGGTGCATCGCACCCCTTTTCACTTTTCTCTTTCACTTATTCCCTCCAAGACCGCTGGCTCGTTGAGTGTTATTTCATCCCCCGTGTACCAGTTAACAAGAACGCCGCTTACGTATTGATGCGTAAGCGGCGTGTATGAATGAGCATGAAAAGCTCTTCTGTGCAATAGTTGGTGGGTGGGATTACTTACGTGTCACGTAAGAACCATCGCGAGTATCGACCTCAATCATGTCGCCCTCGTTGATGAAGAGGGGTACACGAATCTCCACGCCTGTTTCGAGCGTAGCGGGCTTGGTGGCGTTGGTGGCAGTGTTGCCAGCAAAACCAGGTTCTGTATAAGTCACCTGAAGAACCACCTTTACGGGTGCTTCGGCTGTGAGGATGGTGCCTGTTGATTCATCAATGGAAGCCATCACCATCGTTTCGCCCTCCTTGAGGAAGTCGCCACCTGTAATGACATCCTTGGAAATGTTCACCTGCTCGTATGTGTCAGTGTTCATGAACACCAAGTCATTGCCCTCTTTGTAAAGGAACTGGAACTGCTGGTGCGACACCTGCACGTCGTCGAGTTTAGCCGATACAATCCATGTGCGCTCCAGCACACGTCCGTCCTCCACATTGCGGAGCTTTGTGCGCATCACTGTATTTCCCTTGCCTGGCTTTACGTGCAAGAAATCGATTACTACATAAATCTTGCCATCGTCAAGGCGGAGGCATACGTTTTTCTTAATGTCACCTGCTAAAATAGCCATAAAGTTTTTTCTCTTTTTTTATTAATATTGTTTCTTTACTTGCTGAAATCGGGTGCAAAGGTACGTATTTTCATCAAAAAGGCAAAAAAAGTTTGTGTTTTTTGGCTTTTTCTTTTGTCGATTTCTTGAAAATCACTAATTTTGCAGTCGTTTTCCGCAAAATGCCACTACATTTTGTGTGGGAAGACGTGACGAGATGCTAAAAAAGATAATACTCATCATCATAAAATAAGAAGAAGAAAATGAAAAGAACATTCCAACCCCACAACAGAAAGAGGGTGAACAAGCACGGTTTCCGTCAGCGTATGCAGACTGCTAACGGTCGTCGTGTGTTGGCTGCCCGTCGTAAGAAAGGCCGTAAGTATCTCAGTGTATCGAGTGAACACCACGGTAAGTAAGTAAAAGCAGAAGGAAACTTCTGCTTTTTTTGATTCCCATAAGTGAAAAGCGAGAAAGTAAAAGTGAAAAGTGAAAAATTTGCTGCCGCACTTGTAGGTCAACTGTTTGACATGCTGTTGCGGTAGCAAATTTTTCACTTTTCACTTTTACTTTTCACTGCGGTAGCAAATTTTTCACTTTTCACTTTTACTTTTTCCCTTCTTTTCGTACCTTTGCACATCTTTTTTAATTAATGTACGCGTAAGGATGGCTCTAAAAACCTATTTTACAGGGAAGACAGGCTTGAAGTTTTGGGCGAACATCATTCTGATGGTGCTCGTTATTGTGGCTGTGCCTGTTGTGACATTTTATTTACTGGATGCGTTCACCCGTCATGGCGAAAAGATTGAGGTGCCGAGTGTGTTGGGCAAGTCGCTCAATGATGCAGAGGGAATGCTGATAGAACGTGACCTTGTGGCCGTGGTAGCAGACTCTGTGTATGACAAGAAGGCGGCTCCCGGTGCTGTGCTTGACCAATCACCCAAGCCTGGTTATGAGGTGAAAAGTGGACGAGTGATTTACCTGACCGTCAATTTTCAGGGGGCACCAATGACGCAATTGCCGGATGTGGTGGGGCATGGCTCGTTACGTGAGGCCATTTCCATGCTGGAATCATTGGGCTTTAGGCTGACTCCTCATGAACAGGTGATGGGACGTCCTCGCAATTTGGTGGTGGGCGTCAAGCAAGGTGGACGCGAAGTCCATGCGGGTCAGATGGTTCCACGTGACCGTGAATTAACCATCTTGATAGGTGGCGGCGAAATTGACTCTACAATGATTGAGGAAGAGGAAGACTCTGTAGCCAATGACTTCGACATTGAATTATAAGCCGGAAGAGGAAGAGCTGGAAGAGGACGAGATGTCGCAGCTGTATGAGCACTATCGCTTCGTGGCCGACAAGAAGCAGGGGTTGCTCAGGGTAGATAAGTTCTTGATAGACCACTTGGCTGGCATGTCGCGAAACCGTGTACAGAAAGCAGCGGATGCTGGTTTCATTATGGCCAATGGTGTGCCTGTCAAGCGTTCGTACAAGGTGAAGCCTGACGATGTGATTCAGGTGATGCTTGACCGTCCGCACTACGAAAATAAAATCACACCCGAAGATATTCCGCTTGATGTTGTCTATGAAGATGGAGACTTGATTGTGGTGAATAAACCCGCAGGGCTGGTGGTGCATCCTGGCTTCGGCAATTGGAATGGAACGTTGCTGAATGCGTTGGCTTGGCATCTGAAGGATATGCCGCAATATGACATCAACGACCCCGAAATAGGGTTGGTGCATCGTATCGACAAGGACACAAGTGGATTGCTCGTTATCGCTAAGACTGCTACGGCCAAGACGAGTTTAGGATTGCAATTCTTCAACAAAACCACCAAACGTGAGTATAATGCACTGGTTTGGGGTAACTTCACGGAAGAGGAAGGACGGATTGAAGGGAATATTGGTCGTGACCCTAAAGACAGAATGCGCATGGCGGTGTTTCCTCCTGACTCGGAGATGGGCAAGAGTGCAGTTACACATTATTATATATTAGAACGGTTTGGTTACACCACGCTGGTGAAGTGTGTGCTCGAAACGGGTAGGACGCACCAGATACGTGCCCACATGAAGCATATCGGTCATCCTTTGTTCAGCGACGAACGGTATGGCGGTGACCAAGTGTTGAAGGGACAACCGACTGCTAAGTATCGCCAATTCATTGATAATTGTTTCAAACTCTGTCCCCGTCAGGTGCTTCATGCCAAGACATTGGGTTTCGTGCATCCAAGGACAGGAAAGGAGATGATGTTTGACTCACCACTTCCAGAGGACATTGTGGCTTTGCTGGAGAAGTGGCGAGGATATACTATATAATGTAAAATGTGAAATGTAAAATGTAAAATGATGAAAAAAGTTATTGCAATCGTGGCTGGGGGCGACAGCTCTGAGCATGATGTGTCGCTAAGAAGTGCGGCTGGCATTGATTCTTGGATGGACAAGGAGAAGTATGACGTATATATTGTGGAAGTGAGCCATGAGGGTTGGGTGGCACATTTGCCCAACGGTAAGCGGTCGGCTGTTTATCGCCACAATTTCTCGTTCAAAGACGAGTGGGGTAGGGACATTCGCCCCGACTATGCTTACATCACCATTCACGGGACTCCTGGCGAGGATGGCACCTTGCAGGGCTACTTCGACTTGATTGGCATTCCTTATTCGACGAGTGGTGTGCTCGTTGAGTCTATGACATTCAATAAATTTGCGCTGAACCAGTTCTTGAAGGGCTTCGGAGTGAAGGTGGCAGAAGACGTGCTTGTTCGTAAAGGGCAAGAGGTGGATGCACAGCAGATTGCGGACAAAGTGGGCATCCCATGTTTCGTGAAGCCTAATGCAGGCGGTTCAAGTTTCGGCGTGACACATTGCAAGCGAGTGGAGGACATCGTTCCTGCCATCGAAAAGGCAATGGAAGAAAGCCCCGAAGTCTTGATTGAGAATGAGTTGAAGGGTGTGGAAATCAGCAATGGTGTTTACAAGACACAAGCGAACGGAGTGCGTGTCCTGCCCATCACGGAGGTGGTGCCAAAGACTGATTTCTTTGATTATGATGCTAAATATAATGGATTGGTGGAGGAAATCACCCCAGCTCGTCTTTCGGAAGACACCACCCAGCGTGTACAGGCACTGACGGGTGCCATCTACGAGATATTGGGGGCTTCGGGCATCATCCGCATTGACTACATCATCACGAAGAACGAGGCTGGGGACGATGTCATCAACATGCTGGAAATCAATACGACTCCAGGCATGACCCTGACCAGCTTCATCCCTCAGCAGGTGCGAGCCGCTGGCTTGGAGATGAAGGATGTGCTGAACGAAGTGATTGCAGAGAAACTTCCTGCTGACATTTAACATATAACATTTGACATCTGATGCAACTAAGTGATTTCGACGATATTCGTCCGTGTGCTGAAGGCGAGATGAAGGCTGCCTTCAACAGTATGTTGGCCGACCGACAGTTTGACAAGATTCTGCAAGGGCTGATTCCTCTACCGAAAGGAGTGCGGAATTGGTTGCTGAGAAAACTGTTTATCGGCATTAAGACCCCACTGGATTTTCAAAAGCGGTTTATGAAGCCACTGGTCTATTACGTGTTCCATAAAGCGACAACAGGACATTCGTGCTCGTTCCCGAAGTCGCTTGACCGAAATGGCAACTACACCTTCATGTCCAACCATCGGGACATCGTGCTCGATTCGGCTTTCCTCGATACGCTCTTGCTGAAAGAAGGTTTTTCGACGACGGTGGAGATAGCCATCGGCGACAATCTGCTCATCTATCCTTGGATTAAGACCTTGGTGAGAATGAACAAATCCTTCACGGTCAATCGTGGCTTGACCCCAAAGGAGATGTTGAAATCGTCTATCCACATGAGCCAATACATGCACTTCGCCATTAACCAAAAGCATGAGAACATTTGGATTGCTCAGCGTGAAGGTCGTGCTAAGGATTCGGATGACCGTACCCAAGAGTCTGTGTTGAAGATGCTGAACATGGGTGGCCCAACTTCTGGCAAGACGACCGCTGACATCATCGAGAACTTGCGGGATATGCACATCGTGCCGTTGGCCATCTCTTACGAGTATGACCCCTGCGACTATCTGAAGGCTAAGGAGTTTCAGTGTAAGCGTGACATCCCAGGCTGGAAAAAGGCGAAGCAGGATGACCTCGACAACATGAAGACGGGCATCTGGGGCATGAAAGGGCATGTGCATTACCAAGCAGCCGACTGCATTAACGACTGGCTCGACACCCTCGACCCAGCTGCTATCGAGCGAGCAGACATTTTCCGTCTTGTGGCAGAACACATTGACCACGAGATACATAAGAGCTACCGCATCTACGACATCAACCGTGATGCCTTGGCTGGTAGGACGAACGAGTACATCGAGTCGCGCATCAAGATGGTAGATGTGGAGAATCCCGATGTGCCTTTCTTGCGTGAGAAAATTACAGCCATGTACGCCAATCCGCTTCGTAACTATGAGAAAGCTGTTCAGTAGTATCGTAGGGGCTTTCTGCCTCTGCCTTGTGGTGGGTTGCTCCGAGGACGATGGCTCCGACTTCCCGTCACTCATCACCGATTTGGTGGTGGCCGAGACCAATGCGTCGAAAAAGGTGGCGAAGGTGACGTTGGACAATGGACATTCGTACGATGTGGAGGCGCAAGGCATTTCGACAGAAGTGGCAGATACGACGTTCCGCTGTGTGGCTTCTTATACGCTGACGGGAGGAAAGATGGAAGTGCGTAACATCGCACAGGTATTCTCCGTTCTTCCCGTTCCAGGTGACTCGTTGTTGACAGCGAAAGACGGAACACGTCAGTTCGACACCCTGCCTCGTGACCCCATGAATGTGGTGAGTATGTGGAAAAGTGGAGGCTACATCAACATGTTGTTGGGGCTGATGACGACGGGGAAAGGCACTCATGGCTTTGCCTTCAGCGAAGATAGTGTGGGACACTATTCGTTGGTGCATCTGCGTCCGACAGAAGATGCAGAGTCTTACACCGAAAAGGTCTATATGTCGATGCCCATCCCCAAAGGAATCGAGAATTTGACTTTCTCCGTATATACATACGATGGTGTTTTCACTCGAATGTTTTAGCAAATACAAGACTTAATATGACAAAAGCGATTATTACAGTGGTGGGCAAGGACACTGTGGGCATTATTGCCAAGGTTTGTACCTATCTTGCAGATAATGGAATTAACATTCTCGACATCTCCCAGACGATTGTACAGGAATTCTTCAACATGATGATGATTGTCGATTTAACCAAGTCGGTGAAGGCATTCAACGTGTTGAGTGACGAACTGGCGAAGCTGGGCGAGGACACCGGGGTGCAGGTAAAGTGCCAGTTGGAGGATATTTTCGATAAAATGCACAGAATCTGAATATGTACCATGTACCATTTACAATGTACAATTTAGCTAACGCGATGCACGCAAGCCGCATGGTAAATTGTACATTGTACATGGTAAATTGTAAATGATAAGATGATCAACCTACAGGAAGTGATTGAGACGAACAAGATGATTGAGCAGGAGAATCTTGACGTCCGTACTATTACAATGGGAATCAGTCTGCTCGATTGCGCCGACAACGACTTGACGGTGACGTGCGAGAAAATATACAACAAAATCGTCTTATTGGCTCGCGACCTTGTGAAGACTGGCGAGGACATTGCCAAAGAATTTGGCATCCCCATCGTCAACAAGCGTATCAGTGTCACCCCCATTTCGTTAGTGGGGAGTGCCTGTTGCCGTACCCCTGGCGACTATGTGCAGATAGCCAAGACTTTGGACAAGGCAGCCAAAGAGGTGGGGGTGAACTTTTTAGGTGGCTACTCCGCCATTGTCTCGAAAGGCATGACGAAGAGTGACGAACTGCTCATCCGTAGCATCCCGATGTCGTTGGCTTGCACGGAACGAATCTGCTCCAGCATCAACGTGGGTTCCACCAAGACGGGCATCAACATGGATGCGGTGCGCTTGATGGGCGACATCATCAAGCAGACGGCAGAAGAGACGAAAGACGCTGATTCTCTGGGATGTGCTAAACTGGTGGTGCTGTGCAACGCTCCCGACGACAACCCCTTCATGGCTGGTGCTTTCCATGGCGTGAGCGAGGCCGATGCCATCATCAACGTGGGTGTGAGTGGCCCTGGTGTGGTCAAGTATGCGTTGGAACAAATGGATGACCAATGTCAGATGTCAAATGTAAAATGTGAAATGGCAAATACTGGATGTGAACTCGCCAACTTCGAACTGCTTTGCGAAACCATCAAGCGCACCGCCTTCAAGATTACCCGTGTGGGACAGCTTGTCGCACAGGAGGCAAGCCGTCGCTT
>JAEEGL016516640.1_pt1 | contig 10062 bp, 7 predicted proteins | sample 9134231 | NCBI WGS metagenome assembly JAEEGL01 (sample SAMN16246548, study PRJNA631951) | gut metagenome | biome: gut microbiome; feature: rumen; material: fiber-attached | host: Bos | place: Iran: Karaj | collected 2018-10 | reverse complement strand
TGTTGAAGTTAATCCTTATAATCCAAAAAAATATGATTTAGGAGAAACTATTTTACAGAATAATACTATTTTAAATCCTGCTTTTAATTATAGATTTAATAAATATATTGTTCCACTTGATAAAGAAATGAGAGAAGGGGAAAAATTATTTAGGAATGCTGGTATGAAATTAGTTAATAATAATTAAAAAAAAGAATTTTTTTAAAAGGTTTTATTTTTAAGTTTTATTTTGTTTAATGCTTTTATTTATTATTATATTTTCTATATTTTTTAATTATTTGTGTATTTTTTTGAGAGAAAACATACTATTAATTACTTTAAATTGTCTTTTTTATTATTTATAAAATTAATAATAAATAAGAAGTTTAAATTTAAAAATAATTAAATGACAGATACAAGAAATTTAGAAAGAAAATTTGTGAATTTAGAAGATGTAAGTTCATATTTATATTGTATAATATGTGGAGAAATATTTAAAGAACCAGTTAGACTTTATTGTGGACATACATTTTGTAAAGAATGTATTACTGATTGGAGTAAAAAAATTCAATATGTCCATTGTGTAGAATGAATTTTAATATTGATTATATTCAAAGAGATTTAATTGGATATAATATGGTAAATGAATTATTAGTTTATTGTGTTAATAATGGATGTTGTTGGAAAGATAAATTAGTTAATTTAAATGAACATGTTAAACATTGTAATTTTGATCCAAAAAAAATGCCAGCCACATTAAAAAAAATGTTATTACCTCAAGAAAAAAGTAAAAAGAAAAAAAATAGTAATACAACTCCTTTAGGCGATATTGAAAATAATGAAGATAATGTGAATGAATTATCGAGATTTAATACTAAAGTTAGTTTAAAGGCCAGATTATATTATAGAAATAAAGCATTAATGGATAAAATATATTCAAAAGGAAAAATTCTTTCAAGTAAAAAAAAAAATAAGGAAATAGAAAAAGATTCAGAAACTTTTTTAGATATTTTAACAAAAAATAATATTATATAAAAAATAATATTTTTCTCATAATTAAATTAACGATGATATTTCTTTAATAAAATAATTATCAAAAAAAATAAATAATTTTTTAATTTGTTTAAATAATAAAATAATTACATTAACAATTAAATTATGCCATCATTTAAACTTAAATTCAAAATAGAACTATTAGAAAAAATACAAAAAAATTCAAATAACATATCATACAATAATCACAAATCTTATTTTGAAGAATTTCAAATGATAAAAATATCAGAGCATTCAGTAACAAATAAACATAATAATAACAATACTTTTTCATTGTCAAGTAATAACAATCATATTTTAGGAAGTAATTCAACAAAAAGTAAATGTCCTCCTCATTCAAAATATTCAATGAGGAATTCAAAAATATATACTGGTGATATAGAAAGTTTACCAGGTTATGAAAATTTAATAAATTCACTTTCAAATGAAGAAAAAGAAAATTTAATAAATTATTTAAAATCAATTGACACACCTTCTTTATTTCAAACTTTTAATTTAATATATACAAAAAAATATTATCCTAAATTAAAATGTAAAAATGCTTTAGAAATAATTCGTTCAATTTATAATAAATTAGTTGGAAAATTTAAAGATGAAAAAGATAATAATTTAGAAATTTATGATGGTGATGAATTATATATTTGTTTTAAAGATATTATGAATGTAAATGATATAGATACAAGTGATATATTTTCTTTATTTAAATATAATGATTTTTATACTTTTAATATAACACATTTCATTTTATTAGTTTATTTATTTGCTGCTTATGAATGTGATTCAATGCAAGATTTTTTAATTAATTTTGGAGATGATTTATATAAAGAAATTTCTGGTAATGAAACTTATATTACTGTAAGTAGATTAAAAAAAATTGGAAGTTTATTAGGAATTAAAGAAAAAAAAATGAATTTATGTCTTGATAATTGTAATTTTGGAATGTATACTAAAATTGATTTTATTAAATTTAAAGAATTTTATAGTAAATTAACTAAAAAAGAAAATAATAAAAATAGTATTGATAATATTTCTATTAATAGTGTATTTTCTACTTCAAATAATCAAAAAAAATCCTCTTCTCTTTATGGAAGTGGTTATAAAGAAAGAGAAAAAAATATATCAAATCAATATGGTTATAATAAAGTTTATTTTAAAAAAAAATAATTTTTTCATTATTTTATTTTATAAATAAATAGCAATTTTTAATATATAAATTAATAATTTTATATTTTTTATAAAATAAAAATTTATATGGAACAAAGTGAATGTAAAAGAAAATCTTTTGAAAGTAATGATTCAATTGAAACTTCATTTTCAAAAAATTCATATAATTATAAATCTAATTCTAGAAAAAATAAAAGTGTATCATTTGATAACATTGATATTATTTCTGTAGATAATTATAAAAATGTAAATAGAAGTTTAACTTTACCAGCTTTTGTAATTTCTGAAAATTATAAACAGGTAAAATTAGAAAAAAAACAAGCTCTTGATAAAAAAATTCGAGAAATTAAAATTGACGAAGAAATTTATCCATCTGGTTATGAAAGCTGTTTTAATTGTTTGATTTATTAATTTTCATAAAAATACTAAAATATTTTTTAGGTCAAATTGTAAATTTCAAAATTATGATTTTTTATTTAAGATTTTATCTATTATTTATATGATTATAACTGGTGTGACTATTTGAATTTTTATTAAATATATCATTTCTTTTTTTGTACTAGGTAATTGGATTTAAAAACAGATATTATTTTTATTTTGTATATAAAAAAAATATTATGTAATTATTATGAATAAGATTTTTTTAAAACGCCTTTTTTTTTTAATTAATTAAAAACTAAAATATAAATCAAATTTAGTAAAGATTAAAATAATCTTTTTCATATTTTTTTTTAGTTAATTTTTTTTAATGTAATATAATTTAAACATATTTTTGAAGAATTTTATTTTAACAATAATATTTTTTATTTTTAAATTCTTATTTATAATATTTTTATTTATTTTTTTTAAATTACTTCTCCATTTTTATAATATTTATATGTTTTAGCTTTTTTAGCAAATATATATTAATGTAACTATATTTAAATTTTTATCAAAAAACTAAAACAATATAATATAAGCTTTTAAAAAATTATTTTTATTTTATTAGTAATTGTTATATAATTATTCAAATATTTTGTTTTAATTAAAGAACCATATGATATACTTAATTTAAATAATTAAATAAAATTTTTAACAAATGAATGAATCAAAAGACCCATTTCCATTAAAAAATATTACACGTACAAATTACTTTTTTGGAAAAAATAAAAGTATTGAAATGCATAATTTTTTTGTTAGTCCTATACATAAGAGATATAATAATACAAAAAATGGAATTCATCCAAAATTTCATATTATATCAAAAAAAAAGTCTTCGCAAAATAATTTGAATAAAGAAATGATTCAATCTCAAAATTATGAACATTTAAATACAATGGCTGATAATTATCAAAATTCAATAGAAGAAAAAAATGATTTTCTGAATCGAAATTATTCGTTTAATAATAAAAAAGAGAATTCATATAATAAATTTATTTTAAAAAGTCCTAAAAAAACTTTAAAAAAGAAATCATTGCCAATTTTATTAACTGAGAAAAAACAAGAAATTATTTTAAAACGAAGAAACAAGAGTTCAATCAATTTAAATAATAGTAATAATTTTAATATCAATAACATTAATAATAATAATAGTAATGAATATAATATTAATAATAATGATAATAATAATATTGAAAATATAAATCAAGATAATAATTTTGAAAATCTAAATAATAAAAAAAATGATTTAAATTCAAGTTTTATTATTAATTTATATTCAAAAGAAGGATTAATTCATATGAATAAAATTGAAAATGAATTATCAGAAAAAAAAGAGTTGAATCCCATTGAAAAGAAAGAATATAATTTGAGATTTACTTTTGCAGAAGATAATAATAAAAAAAAAATATCTCCAACAAAAGGAAATTTTATACCAAGAGATAAATCATCATATAATATAATCCCAAAAATAAAATTAAAACCTTTGATTCATAAAAAAAATTCAATAAATGGTTTACAAAAACCAAATCATATTATGACTTTAAATGTAAAAAAATTAAATTTTAATAATAAAATAACATATTATGATTATAATTATAATGAAAATAAAGAAATAGACAGTTCAAGTAATTTCAATAATTCAAACACAAATCCAAATATTAGTAAAGATAATAATGATAATTCAATTAATAAAAGTTTAAATCAAAATAATATTCAAAAATTAAATTCAGATGATTCAATAAATATTCATAATTATGATTTATTAAATAAAATAAATGAAAAAAATTTTTTAGTAAATCATAATGAAAATCATCATCATAAAAAACAAAATAATATAAATACATATAATTATGATATAAATACAAATTTTGAAAAAGAAAAAGAGTCAAAAAAAATTTCCAAATTTCCATCATTTCATTCACCAAAAATTCATTCTCCAAAAAGAAAATCTCCAAAAATAAGATCATTAATTAAATCTCCAAAGCCAAAAAGAAAAATATCAAATATCCTAGATACTAATTTTGATATAGAAAACAATATAAAAATTCAAAATGAAAATTTAATAAATTCCTTTTCTAAAAATTTTTTTGAAAAGGCCTCAAAAATTTCTTTTTCAAAAAACTACATAAAATCTCATATATCAATAACACAAGCAGGAAAAGAAGAAGATGGAATAACAAAAACAAACCAAGATTCATATTTAGAATTAACAAATATAAACAACAATCCCAATTTTAACATATTTGGAATATTTGATGGTCATGGTTCAAAAGGTCATTTAGTAAGTCAATTTATAGTAAATTACTTTAAATCATATTTCACATCAGAAAATTCTCCATTTAAAAACATATCAACAGAAGAAATTTACAATTTAATAACAAAAGACAATTACTCTTTAATAAAAAAAATAATATCATCCTCAGAAGAAAAATTACTAGAACAAAATGATATTGATTGTAATTTCAGTGGTACAACATGTAATTTAATAATACATATAAATAATAAAATAATATGTTCAAATATAGGAGATTCAAGATCAATTATGGTAAAAGATCATAATACTATAATTCAATTATCATTTGATCAAAAACCAGATGATGAAAATGAGAGAAAGAGAATAGAAAAAAATAATGGAGAAATACATAAATTAATTGATGATATTGAAGGAGAAATTGGACCAATGAGAGTTTGGGTTAAAGGAGAAAAATATCCTGGAATTGCTATGAGTAGATCTATTGGTGATAAAGTTGCTAGTAAATTAGGTGTTATTAGTATTCCTGATATTAAAGAATTTTATATTGATAATAGATGCAAATTTATTGTTTGTGGTAGTGATGGTATTTGGGAATTTTTAAGTCATGAAAGAATTGCTCATTATGTTAGTAAATTTTATAAAAAAAATAATGTTGAGGATGCTGCTTGGAAACTTGTTAAGAAAGCTAAGAAATTTTGGGAAAAAAGTGATACTGTTGTTGATGATATTACTGTTATTGTTGTTTTTTTAAATGATGAATAATCAAGTTATTTTTTTAGTTTTTTTTTGTATGAGGTTAGTTTTTTTTATTTTATTTTATATTTTTTTTTTTTGAGGTTTTTATTATGGTTTATTTTAGGTAATTTTTGGGATGGGGTTTTTATTTATTTTTTTTCTTTTCTGTTTGGAATTTAATATAAATAGGAAATGAATTAAAATCATTTTTTTATAACAATAATATATAAGTATTAATAATATTTTACATCATATATTATTTATTAATTTATTGTTATTTGGAAATAAATTATTTTATTATATAAAAAAATTTAAAATAATTAAAAATATTCAATACTATTACTAATTATTAATTATATAAATTAAATAAAAAAAACTTTTTTAATATTTATTTTTTTATATTAATATAATAAAAGAAAATGTTTGGTTTTAATTTTATGGATAAACTTTATCCAGTAAATGATTTTTTAGGAAATTTAGTTCCTTTATTAAATTTAGATCCAAATACATTTAAATTACAAGAATTAATTGATACAATGAAAAAAACAGAACAATGTGAAATTAATAATACTTCAATGCAATTAAATTTAATAAATGAAAAATTACAAAATAAAAGCAATTTCCTAATTAAAGATGTAAAATTTGGTAAAATATATTTTAAATTCCCTAAAACTTATTTGGTTAATAATACAATTATAAGAATGAATGATATTTGTATTGATATAGAAAAAAATAATTTAGAATACAAGGAAGAAGAAAAAAAAGAAAATGAAAAAATTATAAAAAAAGAAGAAGACTCATCTTCAGATTTATTAAGTTCTTTTGGAACTTTAATTAATTTAGTAGCAGTACGTGTTGTTGTTGAATTAAATAATATTAAATTAAGAATTTTTGATGGAGAAGATTGTCTTTTTAATTTAATGATTACTAAATTAACTTATGAAAATACAAAAGATGCAAAACCAATTGAAATGAAAAATAAAGCTAAATATTTATTTTTACATAATAAAACTATTACTTTAGGAAAAATTTTTGCTAAATTTGGTTATGATAATGATGATGAAAATTTCTTTAATAATGAAATTGTGAATAAAGTTAAATTTTATACTGATAAAAATACTATCTTAATATCTAATGATGAAGTTTATTTTAATATTATTCATAATTTTGAAAAAGAAGAATTATACATTGAAAATGATATTAAAATTAATATTTTTCTTGAATTAATTCTTTATAAAGAACAATTAATTCAATTAACTAATATTTTACAAATTTTTTCTTCAAAAAATGAAATTTTAATTCATGAGAAAAAAGAAGAAAATAAAAAAATTGAAGAAAAAAAAGAAGAAATAAAAGAAGAAAAAAAAGAAAAAGATGAAATTAAAACAGATTCAAAAAAAGATTATATTGATATACTTGGATATAAATTATTTAAAATTAATTTTAATTTTAATATTTCAAATATTTATTTAATTCTAGTTGATAATGATAAAATTGAAAAAAATGATAAACCAAAATTTTGGATGATATATCAAAAATATTTTAATAAATATTATGATATTTCTTCAGGAGATAAAGGAGGATTAAAAATTTTTCATAAACATTTTTGTTATTTTGAAAATTCATATTATTATTTATATTTAAATAATGTATGCATAGGTTGTAATATTTGTCAAAAAGATGAACAAAAAATTAAAATAATAGGAAAATCAAATGATACATCATTGAGATTAATAATTCCAAATAAAATAGAAAATAAAAGAAATACAATTATTATTAATAATGTTTTTTCAAAAGAAAATGATACTCAAAATGAAGAAAAAACATTTAATGAATTATTTATTGATAATTATACAAAAGTTGTTAAATTTGGTTATTTTATGCATGAATTAATAGTAATAAGAAATTTAACAATAATCAATTTGAAATTAATGTTTGATACATTAAATATAGAATTAAATGCTTTAATAATATATAAAATAAAAAAAATATTTAAATCACTTCTTGATTCCTTAATTCAAAAAAATGAAAATATTGAAATTCCAAATCAAGAAATTCCATTAATTAATAATGAAAATATTATTGAAGATAATAAATCATCAAATTCAATTGAAATTTCTGGTGATGTAAATATAAGATGTTTTACAAATAAAAGATGTTTAAAATATATAAATTATATTAGGAATAATGTAAATAAGGAAATTGATAATGATTATTATCCTGAAAATTTAACTTTAAATATTATTGGATTGAATACTATTTATAATTTATCTTCTAATAGATTAATTGTAAATTATCAAAATTCTATGTTTTTTTATTTTATGGGATTAATTGCTTATCCTTTTTTAGTTCATTATCAAGATAATAGTATTAATTTTGGGAAAAATTCTCTTCAAGCAAATTTACAAAAAAAATTAATTGATACTAATTTAAATTCTTTTAACCCTAATATTTATTTATCTCAAATTTTCTTTTATTTTAATCCATTTCTTTTAGAAAATCTTAAAAAATATGTTTATTTATTTATTAATTCATTTAAATGTTTTAGTTTAGAAAAACAAGTATTAAAAGATGTTGAAATAATAAATAATAATATGAACTCAATTCAAAAAAAAAATAAAAATATTCTTCAAAAAATATCTTTAACAATAGATGAAATTAATATTATTATATTTGGTAATCTTTCCCTCAAAAATACAAGAATAGATTTTAAAAAATTTGGTACTAGAAATGAACTTTTATTTAAACTAATATTAAATCCATTACTCAAATTAAAAATTTCAAAAATATCTTTTAATAATTCAATATTAGAAATTGATAATATATTATTAGCAATACATAAAAATGATAATACATTTCAAAATGAATTATTAACTTATCAAACATTTGTAAATGATCAATCAAATAAAAACTTTGATATAATATTATATAAAGCAAATTCAAATAAAAAATTATGTTCAACTTTAATTGAAATAAATATGAAAAAAATAGAATCAAAATTCTCAGAAATTGTAATTTGTCCAATTTCAAAGAATTTAGATGAAATATTAATTATATGTGAACATGCAAAAAAAGAATATATTAAAATGTGTGCTTTTATTTTTTCACATTATCCTCAAACAAATGAAACTTTAGATTTAGCAAATTATGAAAAAGAATTTCCATCTTCAGAATTAATTGAAAGTGATAATAATTTAAATAAAATTCATAATAAAAATATTAATAATAATGAAATTATAATCAACGTAACTTTTGATAAAATTTTTATAGATCTTTTTTCAACTTATACTTCAAATAATACAAGTATATCAAATAATATTTTAAATCCTTTAAAAAATAAAATGAGATTAATAACAGAAATATCAAATATATCATTTAACTTTGAAAAAGATAAAAATTTAAAATTTGCTTTAGGTGGTATCACATCAATTTTTTTAAAAGATTTAGGAATACATCCTAATTGTATATCACATGTAATAAACAATTTTTCAATTATATCAGATAAAAGACATTCATTTTTTACTAAAATAGGTTTTGCTGAAATAATATCTTCAAAAAAACCAATAAATATAGAAATATATTTTGATAATTCAAAAATGAATTTATTTATAATAACAGAATTAACATTTCATTTTTGTTCAGATTCTCTAAAATATACAATAAGTTTTATAAATAAATTAAAAACTGATTATTCATCAATTAAAAATTTATTTAGTATCTTTGATGATGATACAGAAACAATAATAACTGATGCTGGAATGTTACAAGAAAAATTATTAAAAGAACAATTAAAATATAGAGAAATGGAAGGAGGAATTGAATATAGATCAGTGGGTAAAGCATATAGTGATAATGGTAATTTATATAGTAGACTTGCTAAAATGGTTGTTAATGCTCCTTCAATTAATACTATTAATTCAAAAGATAAAGAAAAAAAAAGAAATTGAATTAAAAGATATAATAACATAAGAAAATGAAGATGAAATTAAAGATAAATGCTTCAAATAAGTCAAATTCAAGTTCTACTTTTAAAAATAAAGAAAGATATGTTTATGATAACTTAATGAGTGATCCATTTTTTTTTATAATTTTTTTGTCGAATTTTTTTTTAAATATTTTTATGGGGTTTTTTCATTTTTTTTTTACTACGGAAAGAAATATTAATAACAATAAATATCTGGTGATTGGAAAAAAATGAGGATTTTGGAATAATAAATCACATTAAAAGAATAAAATAATTTGACAAAAAATTAATTTAATATAAATATACATATTTATTATTATACTATAAATAATTATGTTTTATTAATTTTTCTAAATAAAAACTCTAAAAAAATATCTTAAATTCTTATTAATTTTAAAATCAAATTATTATTTCTCAAAATATTCCATAGCCCAATCTTTCATTTTAGTTCCAGATCTTCCAACAACAGTTAACACATCATCATTTAATTCAT
>JAEEGL015929089.1_pt1 | contig 10062 bp, 8 predicted proteins | sample 9134231 | NCBI WGS metagenome assembly JAEEGL01 (sample SAMN16246548, study PRJNA631951) | gut metagenome | biome: gut microbiome; feature: rumen; material: fiber-attached | host: Bos | place: Iran: Karaj | collected 2018-10 | reverse complement strand
TCTCCGCTCCCACGACAATTACCTGGATCCGCTGACATCCCTGCGGAACCGGTTTGCTTTCTATGACGATATTGATCATCTGCACAGAGACATTACTGCGGCGGCATCCCTCGATATGAACGGACTGAAAGCGCTGAATGATTCAAAAGGCCATGCGGAAGGGGATCACGCGCTGACAGTGATCGGCAAATGCCTGAGCACCAACTGTAACCGGAGTATTACAGCATACCGTGTTGGCGGAGATGAATTCACAGTCCTGTTTATGAATCAGAACGAGGATATAGTCCATCAGACGCTGAACCATATGAAAGAAGATATTTCAGCTGCGGGATACAGCATCTCCGTCGGATACGCTGTGAAAAAAGGAAACAGCAGTCTTGATGACATGCTGCATGAAGCTGACCGGAACATGTATTCTGACAAGGCGGCGCACTATCAGCAGAAGGGAAAAGACAGGAGAACCCGCTCTTTGCCCGATGCGGTTAAGCCGAATCCCGGCTGATGCTAAACAACGCAGAACGCTTGCTGGTTAGCGTTTAAAAGCCTGCAAACTCGGAAAATAAAGTTACAAAGCCGGTCACAATGGCCGGCTATTTCATATGCGAATCCTGCATATACGATCAGATGTTACATTCATGATCTTATCGACACTGAAACGCGGCTTCGACTGCCACCAATAAGGATATATGTCACCTAAGACTTCATAGGTTATATGTCGGATAACACTATTATTGATTTGCTCCGAGCATACAACCTTTCAAAGTCAGCCATATTACAAGATTTATACGGTATGTCCGGTCAGGATATTTTACCTTCCATGAAAGCTAAGAAAGAGAATCCTGATCAGAATCTCTTGTGATTATCTCCGTTTTGTAACGCAATAGCCAGAAAACCGGCACAAGTAGCAAATGCAGCACCAGTTGTACATTCGCCACTTTCTTCGTTTACGCTTTCACATGCAACGCCATTATCCATTTTTGTTGCATACAGATGATGTAAAGCAGTTTTTGCATGCCCAGACAGCAGGCTGTTACAAATAGACAAGATCCATGGATGCGGTGCATGTTTGCATCCAATTTCTGCGATAGTGTGACCGGCAAAAGACAGAGGATAGTTTTTGTCACGAATCGTAGAAACAGTATTCTGCCAGATATTGTTTTCAAAGTCACAGAAACCATAGAAAGGAAATAATTGCAAACTTCCCGGCGGCTCATCATAAATATCCCAATTCCCATTTAGATCAACAGACCAGGCAAAAACAGGTTTCTTGTCATACTCAAAAACGCAGTATTGAAGAATGGCTTCTTTCACCCAATTTGCTTTTTCTTCTAATGATGGATTTTCAAGTAAACGAGCAAGAATCAGGAGAGATTTCCATACCAGCACATTATCATAGGTTAGGTATGGATAATTATGCATATCGTCCGTTGGTTGTAGGAAAGTACTGTACAGATTAACAGTCGGATGTTTCCGTTTCTGTAGTTTCTGCAGTATACTTTCCAGATTTTCTATAATGATCTCTCGTTTCAATATGGATGTATCCTGTGTTTTTTCGATATATCTATCCAATGCTATCACCGGGGCACATAGTTCATCCAGTTCAAATCCAGGTTCCAGCACTGTACCATCAATATATCTGCTGTGAACGCCAAAATTCCGGCCTTGTCGTTGAAAGACAGATAGGAGCAGTTCTCGCGCATAAACAGAATCAGCTTCGATAATAGCCGGAAAAGCCCACAACAGGCTGTCCCTATCCCAATAGGCTGCGGAAACGTAATAACGGGGACTACGTGAAGTCATCATGCACAGTTCTTCTGTGTCAATTGTGCGCCCTGAAGCATAAAAAAATGCAAAAAACAGGTTTGTGTTTAAAAGAGAGCTGATTTTCTCGTCGCTTAACTGTTTTTCCCGGTCAGCCAGCCATGAAACAGTGCGCTCAAGCAGGGAATCAAATCCTTGACGAAGCATTTCTTTAGCACTAGCAGATGCAGATACTTCCTCATAGCCTATACCGAAAAAGAGATCCAGTTTTATGCTTTCATCAGGCTGCAGCTGAGCTGTTTTGAAAAGCCCGAACGAAAAGCCCTCTTGTTCCCATTGCACACCTTGATCAATATGGCTAAACGGTTGATTGTCGCTTACTACTGGGGAAAATGCAATCAGCGGAACACCTGGGATCTGTTGAAATACAAACATATCATTCCAGCCAGATCGTTTCACGGTTTTTCCTTCTGTGATAGGAATGCTTTCATTCACAGTATGTAATGTTTCATCCCAGGAACCGTTTACACCCGTCTTGATCTTACAGGCAGAATGTGACTGATTCTTGATTTCCAAACGAACAACAAAGCCTCGTTCCTCTATCGGAGTTAAATAGATACAGTTGAAAACCAATCCCGCTGCTTTAGAGGAAAACGCAGGAATCCAGTAATGTTCCCTGGACCATGATGGAGTGAGAATTATCTCTTGACCACCACACTGAAGAAAAGGACGGATCAGCCCATTCCGTCCTTTGAGTTCAATCATGCCTTTGAGATTCATGAACAGGCAAGAAATGCTCTCAATCGCTCCGTCATCTTCCCTGATTGTTGGCAGAGAAACATATTCGTTACCTGTAACCTGATATTTCATTATAGATTCCCCCTGCTATGCTTTTACAGAACCTTCTGCTAAACCCGACACAACAAATCTCTTTTGAAAAACAGCAAACAGAAGAATCATGGGAATCTGTGCCAGGATGGAAGCTGCGAAAATCCATTCCCACCGGGTAGAATGCGCACCCTTCAGCGATTGTATCATAACTGGCAATGTTATGTTATTCTGCACTCCTCCGAGAATGACTTTCGCGGAAAAGAATTCCTCCCATGTTCCCTGAAGGCAAAAAATTGCTAATGTGCTGATGGATGGTAATGCAAGAGGAAGCATTACCTTGAAGAATGTTGTGAAGTGGCCGCCGCCATCAATCAAAACGGCTTCTTCCAGTTCTTTCGGAAGAGCTGCCATATGCCCACGAAGGAAAAATGTATTCCCACAAACACCTGCACCTACATACAATAGTATCAGTCCGGTTTTTGTTCCGATCAGTCCGGTTTCATTGAATCCAATTTTCTGCAAAACAAGAAACTGAGGAATAATTCCAAGGAAACCGGGTAGCATAAGAGTTGCCAGATATATTTTGAATAGGATCTCTCGTCCCCAAAAATCAATTCTTGCAAATCCATAAGCAGACAAAGAGGATACAAGTACAGTGAAGAAAGCTGTACAAAGTGTGATGATCACACTGTTCAGAGCTGCTTGTGGCAAATCAGATTGTGTGAAAACGTGTTCATAAGCAGAAAAGTTGATTCTGCTTGGCAAAATGCGGGGAGGCGTTGGCAACACATAGCTGAACTCTTCAAAAGAATTACTGACCATGAACAGGAAAGGAAGAATAAAGATAACAACGCTAATAATGAGTATGATCCAGAAGGGAACACGTCTGAGGGCTTTCATTCTGTTTTCCCTCCTTCCGTTCTGAACACTTTATTTAATACAACAGTCGTGATCAGTATCAACAGGGCTGTGATCAGGCCAATTGCAGCCCCTTGCCCGAATTCAAACAGATTGAAAGCCTTATCATAAAGAAGATACTGAAGAACACTGGTAGTGCCACGCGGATTCCCGCTTGTCAGCATCAGAACCTGAATAAACACATTAAACGCACCAATAACCATATTTACAAGCACATAGAATGTGGTGCTTTTCAACAGAGGAAATGTGATACACCAGAATTGCTGGAATTTATTTGCTCCCTCAATACTGCTTGCCTCATACAGGTCGTTTGAAATGCCTTGTAAACCAGCCAGGTATATAATCATAGACCATCCGATGTTTTTCCAGATTCCCAACAACCAGATTACAAGATTGGCTGTCCAGGTTCGCTGGAGCCATGGAACATATTCAGGTAACAGACCGAAGACATCTTTTAGCAGGTAATTGATCAGGCCGGCCTGTCCCGCATTGAACATGTAAGCGAATACATTGCCCACTATCACCCAGCTTGTGATGACCGGCAGGTAGAAACAGGTTCGAAAAAAAACGCCGCCCCGTTTGAGAGAGTTCACCATCACGGCAAAAACCAATCCGAACAGAATGATGAATGGTGTTGTCACTATGGCATAGAGAAAATTATTACGTATGGCAAGGAAAATTCTGTCTCCTCGTTCTGTAAACAGTGCGATGAAATTGTCAAGCCCTGTAAAGGTCATTGTGCGTTGTACAATCTGATAATTGGAAAAGCTGATCCGAATGTTGAAAAACATCGGATAGAGTACAAAAACACAAGCCAGAACAAATCCAGGAAGCACAAAAAACGCAGCTGGACCCAAATTCCGGATTTGCTTTCTTCGCAATGCTTTTTTCTCTCTCAGCGCTATCGCATCTGTTCTGATACTCATTCCGGTAGCCTCCTGACAAATCGGGAGTGCCGGGGATGAGCAGTCATCCCCGGCGATCAGTATAAATTTTTACTTTGCAAGCTCAATATCGATTTCAGCAGCGGTATTTGTCAAGGTTTCCTGTACATCAGCGCCTTCAAGGAAGATCATGTTCATGGCATCACTCCAAAGCTGCTCAACAGTGGAAGCCTGCGGGGTGGGAATTCGGCTTTGTGCGGATTCCAACTGTTTCATGTAGACACTCCATTTGGAATCTGCAGTGACAGCTTCATTTTCGACTAAACTTTTCAGTGTCGGGATAACACCAACCTTCAGCAGTTCCAGTTGAGCTTCTTCGCTGAGCATGAACTGCAGGAACTTGAATGCAGCTTCCTTGTTCTTGCTGCCTTCGAAGATCACAATGTTTTCACCGCCGACAACAGAAGCAGATTTTCCGTTATAGGTCGGGATCAGCGCGGGAACGATCGTATCAGAGAAAGGATACCAGGGGCCTTCAAAGAACATTGCATACTGGGAGTTGATACCATCCCAGGCATCCGGCGTACCATCCACATCACGGATCGTGAAGATCCTTTCGTCATGCAGTTGCATCATTGTCTTGATTGCATTAACACTAGCTTCACTGTCCAGATATCCGCTTGCCTTGGTGAATCCTTCATCAGTCAGCACACCACCAAACAGCCAGAAATAGGTGTATAGATCCCAGTCACCCACACCAGAGACGTTGAGCTTGTATTCGCCGGGAGCTTTTTCTTTGCAGGCAGCAATGAAGTCTTCCATTGTTGCGGGAGCTTCGTCGAATCCGAGAGCTTTCATCTGCTCAAGGTTAATAACAGCAGCCTTGCAGTTGGTGTTTAGGGGAAGCCCGTAATAGTGGCCATTCCAGATGTTTGTGGAAAGAGGTCCTTCCAATACGGTTTCTTTCAGTTCATCAAAGCCTTCCATTTCATCCATGGCAACTATACCGCCCAGTTTTGCATAAGCGCTGGTCTTGGTAATGTCTACCCGGGCAATATCCGGTACCACACCCGTGCCCAAAGCGGTAACAATCATCTGGTTGAAATCACCGCTCTGGCGAATGGCTTCCACCTTGATATTGGGATTGGCTGCTTCAAACATAGGAATCAGCACTTCTTCCAGGATCGGTGTTTCCTGGTCGCCGTAGGTATGCCAGAAAGTGATGGTAGTTACTTCTTCTGCGCTGGCAAATGCACATAGTCCGGTAACCATTGCAAGCGCAAGCAGCAAAGAGAACAGTTTTTTCATGGGTCTTTCCTCCATTCTATTTTTTTATTTCTCATGCGCCTCAGCGCAGGAAAACCATATTCCAGTATGCCAGTCCTGGAAGGGTGAAAGTCAGGTAGGCTCCCTTCTCGTCTTTACCTTTTTCAAAAGGAAGTGAGTGTACTGTCAGGTCATCTGTATCGGGAGATGTCAGGCATATTTTCGTAGCGGGAAAATCCGTGTAGATTCTGATCTTCAGATCTTCCTGATACACTGGAACTTTTTTAGTTTGTTCAGTATCCCGCCAGTCGCTGTCTGTTCCAATAAGGTTAATAAAGTGATAAATCTCATTTCTGTCATCTGCTTTGGAAAAAACCCATATGGTATCCTTCTTGCCGTTATTGCTGACAGGGATTTCATCAATCCGAACAATTCTCTCGACAGGCTTCTGACCATCCCGCAGGAGGTTTTCATAGGCTACAGCAAAGTCATATATCCGCTGTACTGCTGCCTTAAGATCCTGATCCATTTTTTTATTCCGATCATCGGGGAAGTATTCATTACTCAGCATGCCATCACCGTTGCCAAGCTCAATACGTGATCCGCCGGAGGCAAAAACCATGCAATCCATCAGCAGTACAGCAGGAGCATTGAAATAGGAAGCGGGATTCTTATAATTGATATAAGCAGCAACAATGAGGGGTTTTCCTCCACTTTGTTCATTTGCCTGAAGGATAGCCCGGTGGATACTGTAATAGTCTGCATAAGGGAGGCCTCTGTCATCATTGTCCCACGGCCAGAATTCGGTATACAGAACATCAGCATTGCTGACATTCACGTGTTCTATGCCCTGAGCTCCAACGGGATTGAACACGAGATATTTGTCGCCAATTGCTTTTTTTGCAGCATTCAAAAACTGTGTATAAGTGTCTTTTACATAGTGGATGGGATTTCCGCTTTCATCGACGCCGAGGGGCTCGCCGTCTGCGGTTTTCATTATTCCCATTTCTCCAATTGTGTCTCCGTGCCATCCATCGAAGTCAAATACAGAGAACACTTCTTTTTCTCTGGCGAATATGTATTTCTGCCAATCTGGATTCAGTGGATTGAAGTATTGCAAGATTCCAACAGGTCCGCGCCTTGCGTCCATGTCAATGGTGAAATCCTGTCCGTTTCCCTTCAGCAGCCGCCAGGAAGCATTCACACCGCTTCCGTCTGTAAGGTATGTCTGGTTCGCTGCATAAATCATATTGTAGGCAAGGCAAACCATCCTCTTTTGGTGCGCGTCATTTAGATAATTTCTGATTGTTTTTCCATATATGATTCTTCCGGACCAGTCTTCCCACTTCTCGGGATCAGGTGATACCGGAATATGATGACGGTATTGCCAGTCATAGAATTGAAGTCCATTGATGTGATAATGGCATAATTCTTCGATTTTTTCCGTGGTATCAGTTATTGCCCGGTAGTCCCATAAGTATCCGTACCTGGGAAATTTTGTCCATGAACTTGAGCAATCGATTCCTGTCATGGTCGTCTCAATGATCTCACCACGGGAATTCAGAGCATCTACAACAAGCAGATATCCAACATAGTCCTTATCCGGAAGGTCAAAAGAGAAACTTTCGTTCTCTGCATTAAAAGTTTTGTCTAATACAATTTCATCTAAATGCAGTAAACTGAATCTGAGATTTGCCGAATCAGCAGGCAAATTCTCCATGGCACAGACAACCTGGCTTCCCGGACGATAAACCGCTTGATTTGTTGAAACCATCATAGTCTCCGCCTCCTCTGCGCTGCAGAATGGAAAGATTGCGACAATTACCAGCAGCAAAAAAGCTATTCGTTTCAGCTTCAGTTCCATAACGTGTCCCCTCAACTCGCTGAAAGAATAGCATCCGAAATTAAGAATATCAATATGTTATGCGCATAACAAAAAAATAAATTTTAACTTGTTTCTTAGAAAGGTTATATCATTTGATTTTTAAGTTTTTTACACTTGTTCCCCTGATGATGCGGGTGTTCAGTCGAATATCAACGGGTTCCTTTGCGTTTCCCATCAGCAGATCATCTATTTTTTTAACGGCCATTTCCGCTTTTCCGGCCACATCCTGATGAACAGTTGCAAGCCTTGGACGCACAACATGAGAAAGAATATTATCATCGAAACCGGAAATCGAAACATCGTCCGGAATCCTATATCCCTGATCTGTCAAATAATTCATTGCTTCGACTGCGTAATAATCCGAGATGAACATAAATGCTGTATCCTGACCAATACGCTCAGCCAGACGGTCAAAATCCTCATCCCGTCTCTTTCGATCTTTTGAAATGAAGAAATATCTGCTATCATCCCATGTTACACCTGCTTCTGCCAGTGCTGCCTTATGTCCTTTCAAGCGCTGGGCATCCACACCCCATAATTCCGGTTGGTCGCCAACGAATGTGATTTTGCGATGTCCCATCCGGAGCAGATATCTTGTCATTTTATACATGCCACCCTGATCATCAAGGCCTATATTGTTGAAACTTTCGCCTGGATCAAAATAACAATCGATAAATACCAGACACTTATCGGTTGCCTCACGCAATTCCCGGCATTGGTTAGCCTGAAGGCCCATGACAATCAGACCGTCTGCATTCCATGTCTGCGCTATCTGATGGATTTCTGGAGCACTCTGCGCTGCCCGTAACATCATATAATAGCCACGGGATTGAATTGCGTTTTCCAGACCTCCGATCATTTCACTGACAAATGGATCTTGCAGAGCGTATTTTTCTTCCCGGTTTGGATAGTTTGTAATTACTCCGATAATCCGACTGGCACCTTTTGCCAGCATTCTTGCACCCATATTCGGGATGTACTGGTACTCTTCCAGTTTTGCTCGAACCATTTCGGCTGTTTCCGGGGCCATTTTCTCTAAATGGCCATGAATTACGTTGGAAACAGTAGCGGTAGAAACCTTTAAAGCTCCGGCTATCTCTTTAATCGTCATGTTTACGCTCCTCTGTTATGCGTTTAACAGATTATAAATCAATGTCCGAAGTATGACAAGAAAGATAGTAAGCAAAAATCCTATCAGCGTGATGCAATCTATAAATTAACGTAAGCGCTTATGATAAAGATCATTTTCAAAGTGTCCGCAAAGCAGTTCCTGGGCCGGATCGCCAGGATCGCCTGAGAGCAGGCAAGCCCCGCATAGTCCATTAAATTAGGTGCTACGGGGCTTTTTTTGCTATTGGGAATGTGCTAGAATTTGACTGGACTCGTAAAACGCGGCAGGAGGGTATATCCATGAGAAGGATTGTTGTACTTCTAGTCATTGCTCTTTTTCTCTGCGGATCAGTCTTTGCGGAATCAGCTCCTGATCAAAATGGGATAGTCGGCGATTATGATCCTGCGATGATCCAGATTACCGAAACATATCAGATGGACATTAATGGAAGTGCCTTTTATTATTTCGTAGTTAAGAATGTTGCTGGCTATGATTTGGGATTGCGCATGGAAGTTGACGCTATCGGGCAAGATGGAGAGGTTTTGGATTCGACAAAAGAATGGGAACATGCTGTTTCTCCTGATGCGGAGATCGTATTAATTCCTCGATTCGTTCAGCTTCCCTTGGAGCAGATTTCCACCATCAAATTCAAAATTGAGTCCCAAAAAGCAGAATCCTATTATGGTGTCAACTCTCAAATGGATATATCTTATGAACAGATCAACAACGGAATCAAAATCAAGATGACGAATATTGGCAGCACTCCTGTAAAGTATCCACAAGCTTATGTTCTTTTCTTCAGAGACGGAGAGCTCATCGATTTTGATGGAACAGCCTTATTCTACGGAAATGGATCGAGCACCCTTGATGCCGGAATGTCTGAAGAACGAGAAGCGCATTGCTATAAAATATATGATGACGTCAAAGTCTTCACAAGCGGAGAATGGGAATAAAAAAGGAGTGTACAATTCCTTATATCCTTTTTTATCAATATAGAAAAAAGCACCGACACTTATGCCGGTGAAACGCAACTATCTAAGATGCCCTTTGAGGCAAGGAATTCTGGTGTCAGGTCATAGGACGATGTTATGTCGTATACCGAACTCTCTCCACGTTGAACGAAATCAACGCACCAAAAGCGGATATTCTGGATGATTTTAGCGGTAGTATCTTCTGAATAGCCATCCAGATTAAGAATGTAGTGTTTCATCGATGCCTCCTTTCCACCGGATTATATAATGTGAGTCAAGGATACGTCAAATGTCCAGGCGGAGAAACTCAGCAAGTAGCAATTCAAAATTTTATGCAAATAGGAACTGGGCGTTTTATTCAAGATTTTAACGCTACTTCAATATGGTTTTGACTGTCACCAATAAGGATATATGTCACCTAAGACTTTGCAGTTC
>JAEEGL015594501.1_pt1 | contig 10062 bp, 8 predicted proteins | sample 9134231 | NCBI WGS metagenome assembly JAEEGL01 (sample SAMN16246548, study PRJNA631951) | gut metagenome | biome: gut microbiome; feature: rumen; material: fiber-attached | host: Bos | place: Iran: Karaj | collected 2018-10 | reverse complement strand
GATTTCGCGGCCGCCGACGCCCACGTCGCCTGCAGGGATGTCCTGGTCGGGGCCTATGCAGTTCCAGAGCTCAAGCATGAAAGCCTGGCAGAAACGCATGATCTCGTCGTTGCTCTTGCCAACCGGGTCGAAGTCGGAACCGCCCTTTGCGCCGCCCATGGGAAGGGTGGTGAGAGCGTTCTTGAAAGTTTGCTCGAAGCCGAGGAACTTGAGCATCGAAGGGGTAACGGCCTTGTGGAAACGGAGACCTCCCTTGTAGGGGCCGATGGCGCTGTTGAACTGGATACGATAGCCGGTGTTGGTCTGGACCTCACCCTTGTCGTCGACCCAGGTCACGCGGAAAGAGAAGATGCGGTCGGGCTCAACCATGCGCTCGACTATCTTCGCCTTCTCGAACTCGGGATGCTGGTTGTAAACTTCCTCTACGGATTCCAAAACCTCCTGTACTGCCTGGAGATACTCGTTCTCGCCAGGGTACTTGGCCCGGAGCTTGGCCATGATTTCTGTTGTTTTCATCAAAAGTGTTAAAAAGTGGTTATTAAATAGTGAATTATTTGACTTCCCATGTAGAGCCGCTGTGGAGCAGCTCGTCCACGCTGTGAATCTTCGATTTCGCCATGACTTCCTTCACCTGGTCGCGTACGCCGTCGTCGTAGGTGATGTCGCGCACGTCCCTGATGACGCCGAGAGCCACCGGATAGTCTGGACCCTTCATGTCTGCCAGGGCCATCTGGAGGCCGATGTTGTCGGCATGGGCGTCGTGCACCAGAATGTCGTCGAGGGTATATCCGCCTTCGCCGATATGGACAGCGCGTATCTTGCGGCCGTCGAACACAAGGCCCTTGTCGGAGTTCTTGCCGAAGACCATCTTCTCCCCCTGGCGCAGCACTATCGTGCGGTCTGCACGCACCTCGGGGTCGGAAATGGACTTGTGGGCTCCGTCGTTGAAGATCACGCAGTTGGTGAGCATCTCCATCACCGAGCAGCCGTCGTGCAGGGCCGCCGCCGTCATCACCTCCTCGTTGAGCGCGAGCTCCACGTCGAGCGAACGGGCGAAGAAGGTGCCCTTTGCGCCCAGCACCAGGGACCCCGGATTGAAGGGGTGCTCCACGGTTCCGTAGGGAGATGTCTTTGTTATTGCTCCGAACTTGGAGGTCGGAGAATACTGTCCCTTGGTCAGACCGTAAATCTGGTTGTTGAAAAGGATGATGTTGATGTCGATGTTGCGCCTGATGGCGTGAATGAAATGGTTGCCGCCGATGGCGAGGGCGTCGCCGTCGCCGCAGGCCTGCCACACGGTAAGGTTTGGATTGGCAACCTTGATGCCGGTGGAAACCGCCGTGGCACGACCGTGGATGCTATGGAACCCGTAGGTGTCCATATAATAAGGGAGACGCGAGGAGCATCCGATACCGGACACCACCACATAGCGCTCCTTTTCATATCCGAGAGCCTGGCTCACCTTGGGGAGTGCGCGCTGCAGGGCCGCCAGCACGGCGTGGTCGCCGCAGCCGGGGCACCAGCGGACCTCCTGGTCGGACTTGAAATCCTTGAAAGTAAGATTCGCCATAATCAGATCTCCTTCTTGATTGCGTCCACGAGCTCTCCCACGAGGAAGGGCTGACCCTGGATCTTATTGTACTGCAGATAGTCGAACTGCGGCAGCATGGCTCGCAGGTAACCCACGAACTGGCCGGTGTTGAGCTCGCACACGAGTATCTTCTCGAATCCGGCGAACACTTCTGCGGTGTTGGACGGAAGCGGGTTGATGTAGTCGAAGTGCACATAAGAGACGTTGCCGACCTCTTCCACAGCATTGAGCAGGTGGCCGTAGGTACCGCCCCAGCCCACCACGAGGAGCTTGCCCTTCTCAGGACCGCGAAGCACTTCGAGTTTAGGAAGGTCACGGGCTATCCGGGCAACCTTCTCGGCACGCTCCCGCACCATCGTTTCGTGATTCTCGGGATCGGTGGAAAGCACGCCTTCGTGAGTCTTCTCAAGGCCGCCGACGCGGTGTTCGAAGCCCTTCTGACCGGGAATCGCCCACTTGGGAACGAGGGTCTCGGGGTCTCTCTCGAAAGGATGGAAACGCTCGCCCTCGGCAAGCGCCCCCTTCACGAACGGGGGTTTGATTTCGGGATAATCAGACATGGACGGGATGAGCCAGGGCTCGCTGCCGTTGCCGAGGAAGCCCTCGGAGAGCAGCATGACGGGAGTCATATGCTCCAGGGCGATCTTGGCGGCCATGAAGGCTGCGTTGAAACAGTTGGACGGAGAGTGCGCCGCAATAACGGGCATGGGGCACTCGCCGTTGCGTCCGTAAAGCGCCTGGTTGAGGTCGGACTGCTCGGTCTTGGTCGGGAGGCCGGTGGAAGGGCCGCCGCGCTGCACGTCGACCACGACGAGCGGCAGTTCCGCCATCACCGCCAGGCCGAGGGCCTCCGTCTTGAGTGACAGGCCGGGGCCGGAAGTGGTGGTAACGCCCAGATTGCCGGCGTAGCTTGCGCCGATGGCGGTGCATATGCCGGCGATTTCGTCTTCGGCCTGCAGGGTCTTGGCTCCTAGGCTCTTGTGTATCGCAAGTTCTTCAAGGATAGCCGTTGCAGGCGTAATGGGGTATGAACCGCAGAAAAGCGGCAAGCCGGACTTCTCGGATGCTGCCAGAAGTCCCCATGCGGTGGCCTGGTTGCCGGTGATGTTGCGGTATGTGCCGGGCTTCTTGTTCTTGGCCGGAGCTATCGTGTAGGTGTTGGGGATAGCCTGGATGTTGGCGGCATAGTTATAGCCGTCGTTAAGCGCCTTCTTGTTGGGGGCGATGAGCTCGGGGTGTTTCTTGGCGAATTTCTTCTCCAGATACATGTAGATGTACTCCAGGGGGCGGCTGTAGATGTAGCACGCCACGCCCAGGGTGAACATGTTTTTGCACTTGAGCATCGCCTTCTGGTCCAGACCGCTGTCTTTCAGGGACTCGAGGGTCAGGGTGGTGATGGGGGCGATGAGAAGCGCCCTGTCTTCGACCTTGAGTTCGGTGAAAGGGTCGTCGGTTACGAAACCGGCCTTGGCCATGCCCTTCTGGTCGAAGGCGTCGCTGTCGACCAGGATCATGGCGGTGGGCTTGCACCATTTGGCGTTGGACTTGAGGGCGGCGGGATTCATCGCCACCAGCAGGTCGCAGAAGTCGCCGGGGGTCTCAACGCCCTCGCTTCCTACATGGACCTGAAAACCCGACACGCCTGAGACGGTGCCGTGCGGGGCACGGATTTCCGCAGGATAGTCGGGGAATGTTGAGAGTTCGTTGCCGTATATGGCAGACATATCTGCAAAGAGGGACCCGGTGAGCTGCATACCATCTCCCGAGTCCCCTGCAAATCTGATCACAACATCTTTTAAGTCAATGACTTTGTGTTGCATCTTGAGTGCTGTGTGTAAAGTTGTTTATTGCTGTGCCTGCTGTTCTGCCTGAGCCTGAAGCTCCTTCTGCAGGGACTCCATGGTGCGGTCTTCGGGGATATTGAGGGCCTTGCGTGCTGCAGCAGTAAGGTCGATGCTCTGTGCAGGATCGATGTACAGGGCGGAAGTCTGGTCGATCACATAGATGTAACCGCCTTCCTTGGCGAGCTTCTCGACGGCTTCCTGTGCCTTCTGGTAAATGGGAGCCATCAGCTGCTGCTGTTGCTGCTGGAGTTCGGCCTGAACGGTCTGGTTGAACTCCTGGATACGCTGCTGGATGTCGGTGAGTTCCTTCTCCTTGGTCTCGCGGATGGCCTGGGTCCAGGACGCAGCCTTCTGCTGATACTGTTGATATTTGGTGGTGAACTCATCGTACATGGCCTGATAAGTCTCGCTTGCTTCCTTGCTGGATGCGTCCATGGTGGCACGGGCCTGGTCGGCCTCGGGCATCAGCTGGACAAGCTCAGAGAAATTGACGTGGGCGAATTTCTGCCCGAACGCGGCTGCGCTAAACATTGCCAATGCGGCTACCAAAAGAATCTTTTTCATAATATCTGTCATTCATTAAAATTGTTGTCCTATAACGAAATGGAACTGGCTCTTTCCTAACTGGGCATCATCGAAGCCGTAGCCCCAGTCAACACCCAGGAGGCCTATCATAGGCAGGAAGATACGAACGCCGACACCGGCGCTGCGCTTTATCTGGAAAGGATTGAAATCCTTGATGTCGGACCAGCAGTTACCTCCCTCCAGGAAGGCCAGCACGAAGATGGTGGACTGGGGTTGGAGTATCACGGGGTAACGGAGCTCGACGGTGAATTTGTCGTACACGTTTCCGGCGTATGCGCCGCTGGAGCTGTACGGAGTGGCCACCCTCGGGGTGAGGGAGTTGTTCTCATAGCCTCGGAGGGCCACCATCTCGGAACCGTAGGTATAGTATCCGGACATGCCGTCGCCGCCAACGAGGAAGCCCTCGAACGGGGAATAGCCCCAGTTGCGGTTGTAGTAACCCAGATAACCGAACTGCACGCGCGTCATGAGCACGAAGTCGAGGTTGGTGAACAGCTTGCTGTAGGTGGCAGCCGAGAACTTCCACTTATGGTATTCGATCCACCTGTAGCGGTCCTGAACGGTCCAGTTGTCGTAATTGACATCCCTCCAGGTAATGGGCTTGCCGTCGCGCTGGGTAATCCTGTTGCCCTCCGCGTCGTAGTCGAACTTGCGGAACAGCGAATACGGAGGGGTGACCGCGAGCGAGAAGCTCATGTCGGAACCCTGACGGGGGAATATCTGCTGGTCGGTGGAGTTGCGCATCAGGCTCAGCGTGTAGCTGAGGTTGTTGGACAGGCCGTTGCTGAAGATGAAGCCGTAGTCCCAGTTGCGCAGCTTGTAGGTCTGCCAGCTGAGTCCGTTGTACAGAACGAAGTAGTTGTCGGGCCACTTGAGGCGGTTACCCAGGGATGCGGAAGCGCCGAACACCTCCATCTGCTGCTCGTTGCTCAGGATACCCAGCCACAGGTTGGAGTTGGTGGCGCGGGTATAGTAAGCGGACAGGTTGAGCGAGGTAGGCTTCTTTCCGAACAGCCAGGGCTCGGAGAAGTTGGCTGTGAGGGCCGTGTAGTACTGGCCGTTGGTCTGGAAACGGAACGCCAGGTTCTGGGCGTCGCCGAGAGGCACCGGACGCCAGGCGCTCTTGTCGAACATCCTCCGGGTGGAGAAGTTGTTGAAGCTCACGCCCACGGTTGCCACGAAGGTGCCAGCTCCCCATCCGCCGGAAAGCTCCAGCTGGCTGGAAGGCTTCTCGGTGACGTTGTAAATGACGTCGACGGTGTTGTTGAGCTGGTTGGGGATGATCGAATATCCGGTATTGGGATCAGTGATGGCCTCGGGGTCGAACTGGCCCAGGGAGGCGATTTCACGTATGGAACGCTCGAAGTCGGACTGGCGGAAGAGATAGCCAGGGCGGGTGAACACCTGACGGCGCACCACCTTCTCGCTGGTGAGGTCGTTGCCGTTGATGATAATATTGTTGAGCGTCGCCTGCTTGCCCTCGGAGATGCGGAGCTCCACGTCCACGGAGTCGTTCTGGATGTTGGTTTCGACAGGGGTGATGGAGAAGAAGAGATAACCGTTGTCGCGGTAGAGCTTGGAGACGTCCATGTCGGACTGCTTGCCGCCGCCCCTGAGGCGCTTCTCCATTGTCACGACGTCGTAGATATCGCCCTTCTTTATCTGCAGCACCTCGTTCAGGGCATCTGTGGGATACACTGAGTTGCCGGTCCAGCTGATGTCACGGAAGTAGTACTTGTCGCCTTCGTCGAACACCAGGTCTATGCCCAGCTTGCCGGGCTCCACGTAATAGATGGAGTCGCGGACAAGGCGGGCGTCGCGGTAACCGGCCTCGTTGAAAGCGGAGAGCACCGCCTTCTTGTCGTTGATGTATTCCTTTTCGTTGAACTTCTTGCTGCTGAAGAAGTTATAAATCTTGTTGGATTTGGTCTTCTTCATGGAGCGGGCGAGCTTGAATTCCTTCACGTGCTCGTTGCCGATGAAGTTGATGTCCTTGATGCGCACCCGCTCGCCGCGGTCGACTGCGAAATTGACGCGGATGGCGTTCTTGACTATGGTGTCCTTCTGGACCTCGGCCGCAACCGTGGCGTTCAGGAAGCCCTTTTCAGCATAATAGCGCTTGATGATGTCGGAAGCCGTCTTCTCGACGTACTCGGAGAACTCGCCGCCGCGGCGAAGGTTCAGACGGTCCTGCAGTTCCTTCTTGTCGCCCTGCTTGACTCCGGAGAAAGTCCAGCGGGAAACCCTGGGACGCTCCTTGATAACGATCTTGAAATATGCGGAGTCGGCGTTTTCGCTCAGGTGGTCGATCACCAGCGCAACGTCCTCGAAATAGCGCTGGAGCCAGAGACGCTTGACTATTCCGGACACGTCGTCGCCGGGCACGGTAAGCTCCATGCCCTTCTGCATGCCGGTCAGCTGTATGATCTGCTGGGAGCTGAAATAACTGTTGCCCTCGACGGCAACGTCACCCACAATATACTTTTTGGGATGGTTGTAATCGATTTCGACACCCCCCTCCTGAGCCCTAAGGCCAAGGCAGGATGCCAGCAACATAACAAAGACAACTATATATCTTTTTGTCATTTTTTCCGATAAAACGCGCAAATATACGGAATTATTTGACTTTTCCGAAACGTCTGTCCCGGGAAGCGAACTCTTCCAGCGCTTTCAGGTACTCTTCCTTTCTAAAATCAGGCCAAAGTGTATCGGTGAAAACAAATTCTGCGTACGCCAGCTGCCAGAGCAGGTAATTGCTTATCCTGCGTTCTCCGGAAGTGCGGATCATCAGGTCTGGGTCGGGAATGCCGGAGGTCACCAGGAACGGCTCGATGGAAGACGCGCCTGCCTGTGCCATGCGGGTTGCCGCCTGCTGGATGTCCCATTTGCCGCTGTAGCTGAGGAAAAGTATCATGGTCAGGCGTTTGCCGCCTGCGGTTTTGGCTTCGATGTCGTCGATGCTTGCATTCAGCTCAGGGGTGAGCCTGGCGCGGTTGCCCAGCACCAGGAAGCGTATCCCGTTCTCCAGGAAGTTGTGAAGCTCGTTCTTCATCGACTTGAGCATCAGTTCCATGAGCCCCAGCACCTCGGCCTCGGGACGCCCCCAGTTCTCTTCGGAGAAAGCGAAGAACGATACGTAGGGGATGCCGAATTCGACGCTGGCCTCCATGATGGCGCGCACGCTCTCGACGCCTGCGATATGGCCTTTGAGCCTCTCTTCTCCGCGGCTGCGGGCCCACCGGCCGTTGCCGTCCATTATAAATGTTACGTGTTTGGGGAGTATTGCCGGTACGTTCATATCGTCATTGGTTGTTGTTGCGGACGTCCTCGCCCCAGAGCAGCCTGGCGTGAAGCGCCTCGATGAAATTGGACCCGCCAAGGACCACCATGTCGAGGGTTTCGGGCACTGCGGCCACAGAGAGCCTGCACGTGGCGGGGATGTTGAATCCGCGGTTGTCCACGGTGAGACGGACGACGTCGTCGCGGGAGCGGAAGGATATGGTGACGGCGGCGCTGTCGGGAACCACCAGCGGGCGCACGTTCAGGTTGTGCGGCGCCACCGGAGAGATGATCAGCACCCTGGCGTCGGGCATGCAGATGGGACCTCCTGCGCTCAGCGAATAGGCGGTGGATCCGGAACTGGTGGCCACAAGCAGGCCGTCGGCCCAGTAGGTCGGCAGCGGGCGGCCGTCGATGGTCACGTCGATGCCGAGCATCGCGGCTCCCTGGCGCAGGACGCATATCTCATTCAGGGCGTAGCCGGTTCCTTCTGCGATGCTCCATCCGCTCACGCTTACCATTCCGCGCTTCTGGATAGAATAATCCTTGCGAAGCAGGGCGTCCACGATTTCGCCGGGCTTGTTCTCGGAAAGGAAGCCCAGGCGACCGAAATTGACGCCCAGAACAGGCAGGGAGGCCTCGCGGGCAATGGCTGCGGCAGACAGGAAAGTGCCGTCTCCGCCGAAGCTGAGGAGCATTTCGGCGCCTGCGGGAATGCCGTCTTCGTCCGTAACGGGAGCGACGTCGAAGCCTGCGGCGCCGAGTTCGGCAAGGAGTCCGAGCACCTTTGGATCGAGCTCCAGCCGGCTGTCTTTGATGTAATAAGCAAGTTTCATTTGAGACTCCAAATTTAACACTTTATTTCCACTTTTCATATTAATTAGTAATTTTGCAGTCATATGACAAGGCTAAGCGTTAACATTAATAAAATCGCCACTCTCCGCAACGCCCGCGGAGGCAACAGGCCTGACGTGTTCCAGGCGGCGCTCGACTGCGAGCGGTTCGGCGCCGAGGGCATTACAGTGCACCCCAGGCCTGACGAGAGGCACATCAGATACTCCGACGTGCTGGCCATACGGCCCGCGGTAAGCACGGAATTCAACATCGAAGGCAATCCCATACCCCGCTTCTGCTCGCTGGTGGAGAGCGTGCGTCCCGACCAGGTTACGCTGGTACCCGACGCCGAAGACGCGCTGACTTCCAACGCAGGCTGGGACACGATACGCAACCGGGAGTTCCTCAGCGGCATCTGCAGCCGTTTCAAGGCTCTCGGAATCAGGGTTTCGGTCTTCGTCGACCCGGACCCGGAAATGGTTCGCGGAGCAGCTGCCTGCGGCGCCGACCGTGTGGAGCTCTACACCGCCGCCTATGCGGAGAACTTCCAGCTCGGGCCGGAAGATGCGATAGCGCCTTACGTAAAGGCCGCGGAAGCCGCCCGTGAGTGCAGCCTTGGGCTCAACGCAGGGCACGACCTCAGCCTCGAGAACCTGGCATACTTCGTGCAGCGGATTCCCTGGACCGACGAAGTTTCCATTGGGCACGCAATCATCTGCGACGCCCTGTACATGGGTTTGGAAAAGACTATCGGGGCATATCTGGAAGAGATTCGGAAAAAATAATTACATTTGCATTCTGCAACTCAAGAAAACAAACGATAAGAAATGAAAAAGATCATCCTTGGCTTCATCGCCACCGCAGGCATTACCGCCCTTCTCACTCTGTCCGGCTGCAACAACAACGGCACTCCCGCCGCCAATCAGGACGGCGACTCCACCGCCGTTGCAGGTTCCATCGTGTACTTCAACCTCGACAGGGTCCTGAACGAGTATGACATGGCCAACGACCTGCGCAGCGTCGCCGAAACCAAATTCAACAGCATCAACCAGGAGGTCAACCGCAGGGGCACCAAGCTCGAGAAAGACATCAAGACCTTCCAGGACAAGATCAACAAGGGCCTCATGACCCAGTCTGTCGCCGAGATCCAGAGCAAGAAGCTCCAGGACCAGCAGAACAGCTTCAACCAGTACGCCGCCCAGAAGCAGCAGGAGATTGCCGAAGAGCAGCAGGTCATGATGAACCAGATTGCCGACGCAATCAAGACCTTCATCGACAACTTCAACGCCGAGAAGGGCTATGCAATGATACTCACCACCCAGGGTGACATCCTGCCCGCCCCTGTCGCCACCGCCGATCCCGCCCTCGACATCACCGACGAGGTTCTCGAAGGCCTGAACGCAGAATACGTCAAGAGCAAGGCTGCGAACAAAGACTGACAAAGTTGAAAGTCGCCATACTGTCTTGCTTCTATCCTTTCAGAGGGGGAATAGCCCAGTTCAATGCCTGCATGCTAGCAGAACTGGGCCGTTTCTGTACTGTTAAGGCGTTCAATTTCACGCTGCAGTACCCTTCCCTCCTGTTTCCCGGCAAGACACAGTATGTGCAGGAAGGAGACAAAGAGGCCGTGCAGGTAGAGTCCCATGCTCTGCTCAGCACGGTCAATCCTTTTTCCTGGTACCGCACCGCCAGGGCCATCAGGGAATGGGGCGCCGACGTCCTCATTCTCCGTTACTGGATGTCGTGGTTCGCACCGTCGCTGGGCACCGTAGCCCGCCATGTGGGCCCAGGTTGCAAGGTGGTTGCCGTCATGGACAACGTCATCCCCCACGAGGCGCATTTCTTCGACAAACCGCTCACCAAATGGTTCCTTAAAGGGGTTGACGGATGCGTAACCATGAGCGACGAGGTGGCCTCCGACCTTCTCCG
>JAEEGL014611187.1_pt1 | contig 10062 bp, 5 predicted proteins | sample 9134231 | NCBI WGS metagenome assembly JAEEGL01 (sample SAMN16246548, study PRJNA631951) | gut metagenome | biome: gut microbiome; feature: rumen; material: fiber-attached | host: Bos | place: Iran: Karaj | collected 2018-10 | reverse complement strand
TCGAGCTGCCTCATTCTTATTATTTATTCCCGTGTGCTCGATGGTTTCCCCATCGAGTTTCTTCTTGTCCCGTATGTTGCGATATTATCGCGACCACTATTCATACTGATTTTTCCTCCTATACTGTTCCGTCAGTTCCAGAAGTTTTCTAAACTTCTCCACCCTCTCCGGCTTCAGCGTCCCCGCATTCATCTGTTTCCTATTATGATGCAGCCAGTTATAATATAGTCCTCTTTCCGTATCATCATATCGAGAAGGATTCCGCTTATTGGCCTCTATAAACTTTACCACCTCATTGTACCTCGCCAACCACCTTTCGTCCTGCGTCATAGGTTTTCGTTTTGGAATAAAAGTATTGACAAACAAATAAATTTTTCATTGTAAATACTTGTATTCTACTTTATGGATACACTATCCTAAAAATTCTCTCTATATCATCATGTACGGTTTGAAGTGTTGCTGGTGATGGTGGAGCTGTATAAGATGACGTACCCAAATGAACTCCCATTCCTGACAATTGGTCATAGTTGCTCTTCAAGTCTCTAACTATATCCACACCCGCACTCGCCATTGCTTCCATCGTAATCCAATCCGTCAGTTCACTTCCTTTAAACCTTCTCGTTGGCAACCCACGAAATATCACTTCGTCAATCGCCCACTCAACGGCCATTCTCAAATCCTCAACAATGCTTTTCACATCAGTGATAGGCCCTCTTATATTGAGTTTTGCGTTTGCCGAATCCAAATAGAACAGAGTCTTCTTCTTTTTCCGACCCAGAACAAATCCTGTCTTTTCCAGATTCGTCAGCACATCGTATGCTAACACATGCCGTTTAGGGGTTGTTGCTTTTGTTCGATCTGTTACAGGGTCATCATACACTTTAAACTGCCGATCATCCGTCAAATCCTCCATAAACAACACATTATGAGTGAAGATGATGATTTCATTTGTCATCTCACTCAAACGATTTGTGAATGCTTGTATGATAGAAGCATCCAGACTATTCACTGGGTCATCAAAGATAATAGGCTGCTGAACTTCCATCAAATTACACTCTGCCAGAAACAGCGCAAGCGCACAGCATTTTAATTCAGCCTCACTCAGTACCTTGTCAACATCAGTATTATTCGTGAGTCTAATTGCTATTTTCGAGGAATCTGCCAACAGGTCGTCTATCTCAAGATCAACCTGTAGTTGGTGCATTCCAAGTTTATTAAGTTCGTCCTTGAAAGCATTTATTAGCGACTGTTTCACCATGTCTCTATATGCAATTGAGCACATATTCGACAAAGCGGCATCTGTCGCTGCATCAACAGTAACATGCAAGTCCTCTTTCAGGAATCTTAAAGTCTCGTTGATAGCCCTGTATATTTGAAGGTTATAACTTTCAAACAAATAGGTATTACCATCTCTTTTTTCCAGATAGTGTGAGGCATACTGTGAATCAAAACATCTTATATGCCTTAGTTCCAGCGGACATGGCGACACACCGTCCCATATAAGAGGAGGCTGCGCTACACCATCGAGTTTATACTCAATGGTAATAGACATAGCAGATGGAGCCTTAAACACATCTCCGAGGATAGCGTATGGTATCTTGCCCGTTGCAAGTTGGTTCAGGATTCTGAAATATCCGCTTTTGCCCGACCTGTTCTGACCATAAAGCATGGTAATACCCTCGTTACAGAATGAGATTTCTTGGCTTTCCGCAAGAGTATTAACACCTTGATGATGCGTTAGCTTTAATAGCTCCACTTTGGGTATGGCAGTTCCCACACCCGTCGGAACAGCTTGTGAAGGAACTGTTTGCCCTGTCTCACACTCCTCCCAAATCTGTTGTTTCTCGTCTTCCGTGAATTGTCCGTTTGTATGAATGGCAAGACTTACCAAGTCACGAGCCCAAACAGCGTAGCTTGTGTCTGCTGCAAAGGCTATCAGCATGTCTTTATGTCTTACAGGTATTGCCATACTATAGAATATTAATCATATTACTCGCTTCCGACGAACCATTTTTTATCATATATTCCAGAACTGCCGTCACTTTCTTCTTGAAAGAATTGTCCCTGCATATCTCATCACTATGCTCTGCTAGAACCAATTTTAATGTTTTCTCCATGTAGAACATCACTGATTTCTTTTCGTCTTTCAACTTGGGGGAATGCATAGACACTATTTCATACAACACTCCCAAAGTCTCACGCGGCATTTTCTTACCTATTGTACCAAACACGCGCGACAAAGAGAAAATAACAGTGGGGTTACCACCAATGTCTCTGCCTACCCTTTCAAAGAACTTCATATCCTTCACCTCCAACCTGAACCAATCGTTATAGTCTCGCGAAAGCCAAGAAGGATTAAACAGATATTCATTCAGTACAGCATGACGGGCTTCCGTTGTCACACGTTCATACATGGCATACCATGCTTCCCAGAAATTCTCGTACTTATTATACTGAGAAGTACCAAACAGCAATTGAGTCATCAGCGACTCGCTATAAGAATCTAGTTCAAGGACAGGGATAAAGGCGTACATTAATTTCGAAACATCTTCTTTGGGAGCAAAGAGAATATATTTCGCCACATGATCTGCCACGTGGTCATTATGTTCAACCCCTCCATAGCGCGATCTGGTGTTCCAGAATGCGGGGAGTTTACCCATACAAATATTACCTAACCATCTATACTCTTCTGGAGGCTGATATGTCAATAAGCACAAAACCGCATCAGCCTCTTCTCTATTCATATTTGCAAAGTCTTGCCCGCTTATTTTTTCACGAAGTATTTCCAAAATATCCTTCATCATATCAGGATATGTAGCCCACATCTTGCCATTCAATATGGTCATAGACATCAAGTCGCACACCCTCTGGTGGATATATTCATAATCTTCGCTAACGTATGCTGCAATAATTGGCTTTATTTCATCCACCTTCTCAGGAAATAGTTCAAGGATTGTGGGTATTGCAGCAATACATATCTGAAATTCAGACAATGAGTCTGATGCCATAGCCCCGGGGTTATTCAATGCGAGAAGCACCCGTTCCATGCATTCTTTTTTCTCCTTCTTGTTCAACTCACCGCCAAACTTCATCAACAGAATAGCACTGGACATATAGGGAACATACTCGTCACTAGGCATCAACATCAGATTACCCTCTTTTGTTTCCACCTGTTGTTCTACTTGACGTATCACATCCAGAGCATATCGCGGTTTCCCATCGAAAGGATTGCCCGTAATAGATTCCCCTTTGAATAGTTTGTCTACCCACACCCTGAGCGACATAGCTATCATTCGGTCTGAATAGGAGGCTGTCTCTTCACTGATAGCTTTCAGTGTAGGTGTCAAGTCCGGTGTTAACTCTACCGCTTGTATACCATTGCTCAGCGTAACATTCTTTTTATGGTGTGAACGATAGTCTATACGTTTCACAACAAACTGGTATGTAGTATTACTATCTGCCATTACAGCCTCTTGTGCTTTTACGGCATCCACCACTTTGTATGCCTGTTCCAGCCTTTCTTTATCTTCTGGCGATTCCGACATGTCGTAGTTACACTGCATCTGTAGCAATCGTGTTTCCAAATGTTGCTGCCTATGAGACAGTTTATTTGACTGTTCCCGCTCTTTCCCCCATTGTTCATGACGGTGGAATGTGATGGAACGGCTATTTACTGTAATCTCATGCGAATACCTATTCAGGTCGGCCACGAGGAGTCTGATGTCCTGACAGAGAAATAGCAAGATATCGTAAAGTTGGATCGGGTACGCCACCGCTAGACTTGCAACGATTCCATATAGTGAGGCCGAATGTGATTTTTCCAGTATTCTCCATAGTGCTGCTCTCAATTCCTCCCACCTTGGTTGTTTATCATCAACCAGCGTAAGCAGGTATTTCTCCAACGCCATGTGTGTACTCTCTATGACGTGAGGCATGGACATATTGGCAGTACCCCTATACATATTCCATAGCGATTGCGACAGCATTACTTCGTGCTTCTCGCCTCCCGATAGAGTAATTTGGACTTTCTCCAACGGTTCATTGGTTTGACGCTTGGCATACACCGAAACACTTTCGTCCATAAAGCTGATCATAAAATCTATAACCCTGTTACTATTCTTGTGCAACAACTCATCTGTCTCCAACAACGGCTTCACTGGGGTCTGAAATGGACTGGCAGGAAAATACCCCATGTCCATATTAAATTCTGTATTAAGACCAAACAGGTATTCTTGGTTGTGTGTCCTACCATAGCCCCATCTGTATTCTTCTTTATCAACAGGTTGCTCTCTCCAAAAAAGATTCATCAAGTCAATAACAGAATCGAAACAGGCGATGTACAGCATGGTCTTGTCAAAATGGTTAGAATCTTTTAATATATAGTCCACCAATTCTGCGTATGGTGCATGATGTTTCACCCATCTGTTATCTATCACCTGTTTAAAAATCGCATTCAGCTCATGTCTGATACCATACGCATACTTACAAACCAGCGCACACCAAGATTTCAAATCATCCGCCCATATCGATTCACCTTTTTGACGTATGGCTGCAATTTCATAAAATAGATACAGCGAAAGTTCTGCTGCCTCCTGCATGGCTGTAGCCTCTTTACCCCTCCCAGAATATCCAGAAAGAAGTTTCTTCACAGTTCCAAGATGTTGCATGTAATAGTCTGTTTTATGAGCATAAACAAATTTCACTGCTTCATCCCAGCCTGTTCCTTTCGGTTTTGTGATAGGGTATTTAAATCCTTTGTACTCAAAGTATTGGGTTACAGTTAGACACGATACAGCCAACGTATCCACTAATCGGTCAAACAAAACATAATTGTCAGTTATCAATGCCTCTGAATACTGACTGAAGAAAAGCGTCGCATACGATTTGGAACAACCCACACATGTCAGCAGCGTATGTTCCCATTGCCGTTGCACCTGCCTGTTCAAGTAAGCGTCAATGATTGCCTTCACCCGTTCACCTTCACTATCCACAATTCCAGTCAACCATCTGCCAAACGCATTACGATAGGTTACACTTTTGGGGGCTTCTTTAAGTACGGAAACACAATCATACGTTTCTCTAAAGTCTCTTTCAACAATATAGTCCAAAGACCAGTCCACATAGATGTCGTGTTTCACAGCATAGCCTTTATGTGGCATCTCCACAAGCACCTCTTCCTGAACCAAAGTGTAGGCAACATCATCGTCTAATCCTGAAGGCATAACATAGTATGCCCCCTTCTTCTGTTGCTCCTCGACAATAGCCAGCAAACAATTCTCTCGTTTCTGCTGGCAGCCACCTCTCACAGTCCCCCTTACTTTATTGCTCCATACCTGTTCACGAAAAGCTTCGGGAGTTGATGATTCCGCATTTTCCACCTCACAATATCTTGCTAAATAGAATGGCAAACGCAGTTGCCTTAGCAGTTTTTCATTTGTTGGCAGCGACAATTTGTTCTTTCTCTCAATCTCACGAAGTACATCTTCTGATACGCGTTCAACTTTGATGTCCGACACAGCCAGCTTCAAATCCTGCAACAGGTTTTGTAGCTCATCATACGAATTGTCCTTACATGTGAACACGAATTGCCATCCTCTTTCACTCAATCCCTCTACGATGAGCTGTAAGATTGTTCTGTTGCTCAGTTCTGTTAATCGTTCTGCAGAATCAACAACTAGTATCTTTGTATCATAGCCATAAAAAAAATCCCGGAACCCTATATAGGTGTATTCTTCATCCATTGAGAAAATACTATTCACCGAATGGGTTTCAAATTGTTCGCCTCTGGTAAAATAGTATGCTATGTCATCACCCCGAGACGCTTCTTCCCAGTGGCTCTTTACGATTGCAGACTTTCCCGTTCCGCTTTCGCCATGTATTAGCACATTATTCTTTTGAGCCAACAGACTTTTTAGAGTTGTTATCTCGTTGCTACGATCTATGGTTATTTCCTGGCCTCTGTATTTAATAGCCGAGTTAATATTTTCCAGATTCTGCCTATTAAGGATTTTAACGGATTCTGGAAGATGCCCCAGGTTGGAGCTTTGGTCAAAAAACAGACTGAATGCCAAAGGTGTTTGTGCAACAAGGTCAAGGATGTTATCCCCAAACATCCATTCAATTACCAAAGAATTAGCCTTTGCCGTTTCTTCAATATCTTTCTGACGGTCTGTCTTCAATTTCCCCTCTGGCGGATTCCCAAAGGTTAAGTTTGTATAGACAATAATTCTTGTTTGTTCAGGATAGTGTGAATGCGCAGCCTTAATGGAATGTTTTATCTGACCTGCTTGCGAATTATCGATAGTATCTCCCGAAAAGAATTTACTCTGAAAACCTATTATTTCTTTACCCACAGTAATAGGCACAGTTTCGTTTCCCGCATTGTTATAAAAATACGGTAGTGCATCTCCTATTCCGTAACGGCTTCGAAACAGCAGGCGACACAAAGCCTCAAAAGCATCCTGTGGATTATCAGGATACTTGCCTATAAATGTATTCCAGGATGGGTATTTCATACTAGCTCTTCTTTCAAATCTCAGTTCTCAGTTGCTGAAAGATTTCACTCTTGAACTTGTACATCAACTCTTCCGAAGCCTTTTCTTCCGACAGTTGGTAGCCAAAGAATATCTCTGGCAGTCTCTTCAGAAACTCATCTGGCAACCTTGAAAAGTTTCTCTTTGTAAATTCGCAATAACTATTTTGCAATTCCATCAGTTGCACATACATCTTGCTCACTTCACTATTATGTTTGCTATAGAACTGATGTAGGTTCAGCCATTTCTTATACCCTTCCTCCAAGTCAGCATTAGCACAGTCCATCTTCACCGTTACATATTGTTTCTTGTATGGTTTTGCAGTCGGAATATACCTGAAATGAATCTTCGATGTATCAAACTCGTATGGATGCATCAGATATTCATGTGCCCGATTGTCTCCAATAGGGTCATGCGTCCATTTGCAAGGGCTGTTATTACAACTTGTGCACGAAGGGATCAGGTTGTAATAGCACATTGCTAAATAAGGGTATTGGTCTTTGGGGAGGAAGTGGTCTATACATGGTTTTACCATTGTGCCTTTATTACTCCGTGTCGGATGACAGGCATAGTAGATAAAGTTCCTTCCGCAATAGGGGCATATTTCATTTTCTACTCTCTTTACATGGTCGTTCTTATCAAACACCTTACTATTATTGTACATGTCTGTAACAAAAAGTTCCTTCATCACTTCCTGAAAGTAAAATTTTGTGCCAGGTGTATGCGTCTCCCATGCATTCAATTCTGCATCGACAATGCTAATAAGCTGTTTTTGTTCTGCAAATGTTCCCATCAGCAACGTCTTCAACATCCCATTCCTGTTGTCTCTTGCATCCTGAAGAAACTTTGCGGCATAAGTCCCTACTCTTACTTTCGCGACGCCAGTCCCCGCTTTTGGCGTTAATGCCTTTTGAATGAGATCGACCACCCTTCCTGCATAGATGCCATAATGTTGGGTGGCCTTAGCCTTATAAGGGTCAGTCATTCTGTACATAGTTCCACTTCCCCTTTTTATCCTTCATTTCTTGTAAATACCTCTTCACGATAGGATCTCCAACGAAGGGTGTCCTGTCTATATGTTCCTTTTCTTCCGATTCAGCCTCTTCTATCCATTCCTGTATCCTTTCTGTGGAAACACGGCCAATAGCTGATTCTTTGAAAAAGAAGCTGTTTTCCAGCAATTCATAATAGTTACCGCCAAACGATTGGCCTATTATATCCACAGGATGCCCCTCCTCCAAATAAAGCGACCGTTGCGACAGCACATCACTTAACACAAAGGGAGAATGGGTCGCCAGCAGAATATGGATAGATTTGATCTTTTTCGTATTGATATGACACCAATGTATCGCCTCCAACAGCTTATACACAAAGTCTCGTTGAAAATTGGGGTGGGCATACATCTCTGCCTCATCAAACACAATGTTGATATGTTTGTATGCTACAGTATCCTTGCTATTTCTTATGCTCTGAATATTCTTAATGTGGTAGATAATGTAGCTCAGTGAATTCATTAGCTGTCGTTGTCCACTGCTCATCTGCGAAAACCTTACCTCTCCTTTTCTGAATCTGTCATTTCTTGCCAAAGTCTCAGGTCTGAAATAGTCTGCTTTGGGTTTCTTTTCCAGTTTTCCTGGCATCATCGTAACATCCACACTATAGTAGGCCGGTGGCAATCCTTTCACGATGTCATCGTATGTTTTACCTTTCAGCGAGCCTATATAGTCATCTATTGGCATTAAATGATCTTTGGAGTCTATCAGTTTCGTTTGATAGAAAGTAATGCATTGGTGTATCTTTAGCGTAATATGCGACTGGTCACCATCCTGTTTATTGACAATCTTCTTAATTTTATCCTTGAAAAACTCGCTCTCCGCATATTCCTTAAGATGTCCACCGCCTTGCTTGGCCAAACGTGCCAACTTTTTGATACTTATCAGCTTCTGATAATTAGAGTACACCAGACATATTTTCAAACTTTTATAAGCCAGATAGTAGGTGGTAATTTCAAACTCAACTTCCAATTTGTCGGTAAGCTTCTTCTGAATACTATCACTTTTCAGAAAATCGTTGTCTAAGGATTCTTTCTTCTTTTTCTCATATTCCTTCGCCAAATAGTTCTTCCAACTATCTTGAAACGCCTTCATCAAAATAGCCAAATCTTTCGTATCAAAGTCCTGTGTGCGTCTTGACAACTCATTTATCCTACCATCACGATATTTCAGGTCGTATGAGAACACAATATGCTCTGGATTATACCCCTCCATGAATTGACGCCCCTGCATATAGAAAAGAATGGTAATAACAACTAACCTTTGTTGTGACAACTTGTTTTCATTGTCAAAGTCTATCAGGCCATTCTTTCTATAAGGAGTCATAACAAGAGGTGCCACATAGCCATCGTTCTTATGATACAGGCCCGACAGCCACTCCCCATCAACGCCTTCATCTTCTTTATCATGAGTCAAAGGAAGATAGTCATCCTTTCGGAACGCATATTGACTGTAATTACACGAGATGGTATAGAAAAATTGCCGTAATACGCTGTATATACCCTTCTGCCCTTTTACCTCACTTGCCTTGTAAATCTTCAGTTTGTTTGCAGTGCTATCATACAATGCATATTCCACATCATCCCATTTGCAAGTAATCCTACTGAGGTTCCCATCCGTTTCGAAGTACATCGAAGCCCAAAGTCCGTATGCATAGTACAACTCTCGTCCGGGGCCTGCTGTTGATTCTCCTGTATGTATTACGCTCTGGTCTTTATCCTGTTCCAAGATGACGTAGGCGAGATTATTGATCAGCCTGAACATAATGTCAATGAGCGTAGATTTACCAGAACCGTTATTACCAACGATACTACTTACTGTCACTTCGGGCATGTTTTCAAACACATTGTATAGCCCTTGTACAGTTCGCTCCCAATCTGACTCGCGGTACGGTTTCTCCATGTCAGGCTTTTCATAATCACCAAAAGGATACCATCCTTCTCGCAGATTATGAAGCACTGCGGTTGAACCGCCCATTATGTCAATACCTATTAGCTTCATTACTCTTTTCTATTAACAACGAATCTTTTGTTTGAATTCATTTGCTTGTCATAGCAAGAATCATTAACCATGATCCATAAATGCCACAAGGTTCTGTATTCCTGTGAGTTCGTTTTCGATAAACTCACGTAAACGAATAACTATTTCTTCCTTCATACTTCACACATCATGATTCCTTATGCTAAAAGTCTCACAACCACCTTCCCTACGGTTTTCCGTTGGGCCTTTATCACATACTCTTCACTTCTCCCTCCACCATCTTCATCAGTTTCGGCAGCATCTGTTCTATCTTCCTGCACTTCACCTTATTGTAGTGGAAGTCCATATCATCCAAGAGTTCATTACACGACTCCTCTTCCATGTCACCACCATATCCTGCGGCTACGACGGCGATGGCGTCAAGTTTGCTTGCATCCTTATCTGTTCTTAATGCCGTACTCATCAGTATCGGGGGCAGCGTCTCAAATAGGATATTG
>JAEEGL014564006.1_pt1 | contig 10062 bp, 7 predicted proteins | sample 9134231 | NCBI WGS metagenome assembly JAEEGL01 (sample SAMN16246548, study PRJNA631951) | gut metagenome | biome: gut microbiome; feature: rumen; material: fiber-attached | host: Bos | place: Iran: Karaj | collected 2018-10 | reverse complement strand
GAGCAGGATCGACAGCGAATGCTCTTGCGCATCCATGAACAGGCAAAATGGATCGAACGACTGTCACAAAAACTGATGCAGCTTGTACTGCTGCAAAATGAAATCATACTTTCCCCTTGTCCGGCAAAGGATTTGTGCGACACAGTCAAGGAGACGGTTTCCGATTCGCTGAATGCTGCGAACATACAACTGCAAGTCTCCTGTACGGATGCGGTTTATGAGGGGGATTCCGATCTGCTTCGTTCGGCGCTTGTGAATCTCATCGAAAACGCGATCAAAGCGTCCTCGCCGGGCAGCACGATCGATCTGCTTGCAGAAGAAAAACTGATTGCGGTGCGCGATCACGGCTGCGGGATTCCCAAGGACGAAATCGGACGGATCACCGAGCCGTTCTATATGGTCGATCGGTCGCGCTCCAAAAAGAAGGGCGGCAGCGGACTTGGTCTGGCACTTGTCAAAGAGATTGTCCGCGCGCATCACGCTTCATTGGAAATTGAAAGTGAATTCGGCAAGGGTACGTCAGTCTTTTTCCGCTTTTCGGACGCAAAATGATAACCGTTTGATAACAGCTTGGAAACGACTTTCTTTGTTTATTTTGATAGACTGAGACCAACAGTAAAGGAGGTCAGTTTATGAAACGTTTTTTGATACCGATTCTTGCAGCACTGATGCTGCTTGCCGCATGCAAACCGACGCCGGAACAGGAATATGTGGTTATGAAGGACACGGAGCGTCTGGTCGATACCGTACAGTCAAAGAACCCGGACGAAACGGCGATCCCGACGACGGACGAATCGATCGACAACGCGCTTACAAAAACCGATCGGCACTATACCTATTCCTATGCGAGCCAAAACGGACTGCTGCATATCAAGGCGGATGCGGACGTCTATCTGCCCAAGACCGGCAAGCTGCCGCTGGCACGCGTCAAGGCGGGCGTGCTCACCGACGTGTTTGCAAAGGCGATCTTTGACAAGGTGTTTCAGGGGCAGACCGTTTACGTGAACTATTATAACCAAAACAGACCTTCCACCAAGGCGGAGCTTGCCCAGCTGATTGCTGACTATCAGGAGATGGTCGATACCGGGCGGACCGAAGAAAAGGATATGACTAAGGAAGAAGCGCTGGAATTCATCGAAAAGCTGAAGGAGGAATACAAGACCGCGCCGGACGAGGCAGAGCTGCCGGAGCTGGAGGTTTCCGACGGCTCGATGCTGTACCGGGAACGGACCGATTTCGGCACGGAATGCTGGTACGAGCTGAACGTAGCGAATAAAAATGACGGCATGCTGGTCGTCTACAGACCGGCGACCGACGACGGCAGCATTCAATACTGGCTCAGCTACCATCGCGGCAATCTCGAGGATTTGGTCGGTTCCGCCGAAAGCGAGGAAGGCAGAAGTATGGACTTTCGGGATCGCGACAGCTATACCGCCCACACGGTGAACGCATCGGACACGGATTGCGCCTTCGGACAGAATCTGTCTCCTGCCGCTGCCGTGCAGCTTTGCGTTGATTTCTTGAAGGATCTCGGCGTGACCGATATTATGCCGCGCCCCGAAATCGATACATATACTTTGGATTCCGGCGAAAACTGCTATTATCTGATCGACTTTGTACGCACGGTGAAGGGCACGCAGGTCGCCTATCTTCCGATGTTTCAAGGGCTTGAACACGGCGACGTCGCGCTGCCGTGGAGCTATGAGCATCTCCGCTTCCTCGTGGACCGCGACGGCATCTGCGACATCAGCTGGGAGAACCCTGTGGAGGTCACAAAAATCGAAAGCACCGACGCCGCAGTGCTTACCTATGAGCAGGCGATCGAGACCTTTGAAACGATGGGACGCATCGTCTATGAGGCAAAGACCGAATTCTACGACGTTCCGTACTACATCGACGTCGAGGTGTCGAGAATTGAGCTGGATCTTGTTCGAATTCGAGAGAAGGACGCACCGGGACGCTACGGGCTGTATGTGCCGGCATGGGTGTTCTACGGCAGGAAAGCCGGCTATCTCAAGCAGCCGGTCCCCGACGGGATGATCGACAACCGGATGGAGGTCGCGCTTTTGATCATCAACGCGGTGGACGGCAGCATCATTGATCCGGAAAAGGGATACTGATTCGTTACGCGCTTTGAAGCAATTATTTTTAGACGATAGGACTGAACAGCCGTCGGGAGAATCCCGGCGGCTGTGTTTTTTCCGTGTTTTGTTTTCACAGAAATTACAGTTTCATTACAACTGTGTCGCAGAATTGACGCGCGAAATATGGTACACTGAAGAGGAAAGACTCGAAGGAGCATGCTATGAAAAACAGGATTCTTGTGGTGGAGGACGACGCGGCGATCCGCGACGCGGTGCTTTTGAACCTGCAGTTTGCCGATTACGACGCCGTTGCGTTCGACGACGGACGTCGGGCGGCCGACGCGCTCGAAGCCGATCACGCGTATGACCTTGCGCTTTTGGACATCATGTTGCCGGGCATGGACGGATTTGAGCTGTTCGGCATCATGGAGCGCTTCGGCATTCCGGTGATCTACATGACCGCAAAGACCGACTCCGCGTCCGAGATCAAAGGCCTTCGCGACGGCGCGGAGGACTATATCGTGAAACCCTTCGATCCGCTGACGCTGATGGTGCGCATCGAAAAAGTGCTGAAGCGCGTCGGCAAGTGGAACGCCGTCTACCGCGTCAAGGATATTGTCGTCAACACCGAAACGCATACGGTCACGAAGGGCGGCGCGCCGATCGAACTGCAGCCGCTCGAATTCGACGTGCTTGTCGCGCTGCTGCGGCACAAGAACATGACCGTCTCACGCGAGCGGCTTTTGAACGAAGTGTGGGGATTCGACTATCTCGGCGAAACGCGCATGGTCGATGTCAAGATCTCCGCACTGCGAAAAAAGCTCGATCTGGAGGACGCGATCCGCTCCATCCATAAGCTCGGCTATCGGCTGGAGGATCGGTAAATGAAGCTGTATCAACGCATTACGCTGCTCGTCTCGATCGTGCTGACCGTCGTTATCCTTGCCGTGTCGGTGTCGCTGCTGCTGTTTGCAAAGAATACGATTCTGTCGCTGTCGGTTGAGCAGGTGCAGCGGAAGCAGCAGACGCTCCGTACGTCGTTTTCCGAGATGGCGAACTACTATGCGGCAAACAGCGATTCCGATGCCGTACATGACTCGCTGGTCCGCTACTGCTTCACGCGCTTTGCCGATCAGACCTCCGTGCTGATGCGGAACGGCGAGGCAGTGGTATCCGGCGTGACGGTCGACCCGTCGGCATACGTGCAGCAAAGCGATGACTACGGCGAAGCAGAGCCGGTTGCTGTTACGGTGCAGGGGCGGCGGCTCCTGATCGCGGGAAGCAGCACAAGCGTCGGCGGCAAATCCTATGATGTGTACGTGGTAGAGGACGTCTCGGACGTTTACGATCGTATTTCTCGCATGACGTGGATCTTTGCGGGCGTCAGCATCGCGGCGATCGCGCTCGGCGCGGTGATTGTTATGCTGTTGGTGCGGCGCAGCACCAAACCGATCACTGCACTTTCCGAAACTGCGCGCGAGATCGCAGACGGCGCGTATGAAAAGCGCGTCAAGGTGCGAACAAAGGATGAGATCGGAACGCTCGGCGAGGATTTCAACCGCATGGCGGACGCGGTGGAAACGAAGATCTCGGAGCTCGAAGAACGCAACGAACGGCAGCGGCTGTTTATCGGCGGTGTCACACATGAATTCAAAACGCCCATGACCGGATTGATCCTCCACGCCGGTCTTCTGCGGCGCGCGAACCTTTCCGAGGACGAGCGCGACGCGTCGCTTGCCCATATTGAGACGCAAACGCAATGGCTCGAACGGCTGACGCAGAACCTCTTGAAGCTTACGACCTCCGACGAGGAGATCGAATTACAAAGCGTCAGTATTCCGGAATTACTGGACGCCGTCAAGGAAGGCGTTGAACCGAAGCTCAACGAGCGCGGCGCAGCGCTTACCGTGCAATGCGAAACGGATACGCTTGTTCTGAATCCCGATCTGATGCACTCGCTCCTTAACAATCTGATCGTCAATGCGGCGAACGCCTACGATGCCGATGCGCCCGAAAAGTCGATTCTGCTGACCGTAACGGGCAAGACCTTCTCGGTGTCCGATCGCGGCAGAGGGATTCCGAAGGAGGCGATCGACCGTATCTTTGAGCCGTTCTTCCGTGTCGACAAGAGCCGCAGCAAAAAGCAGGGCGGCAGCGGCTTGGGACTTGCTCTCGTCAAAACGATCGCCGATGCGCACAATGCTTCGATCACGGTCGACAGCGAACCCGGCAAGGGTACGACGGTTTCGGTGACGCTGCCGTAATTCTCGGCTACCCCGAAAGCCTTCCCCTTAGAAGCCTTCCCCTTGAGGGGAAGGTGTCACCGAAGGTGACGGGTGAGGTGTTTGACGTACATAGCTTACACCTCATCACCGCTTCGCGGAGCTTCCCCTCAAGGGGAAGCCTCCGAGGAAATGACGGAGGAACGAGGCGGATGAGCGACGGTGTTTCATAATAAACGGAGGTTTTTGTTCGCATAAACTCCGTCGCGAGCAAAGCTGAGCTCGCGACGACGAGATTACATTTTCATTACACTTTGGTGCGGTTTTTTCCGCCGCCGTTCGGTATGCTGTATGCAGAAACCCGAAAAAGGAGTGATTTCATGAAAAAGCATATTTGTATCATTCTGCTTGCAGCGCTTCTTTTGCTCTGCGCCTGCCAGCCGACGCCGGAGAATCCGATCGTGGTCGGGAAGGATCAAAGCGCAATGATCGAAAAAGCACAGGAAACACAAACGCCTGTTGAAACAGCGATACCTGCAGCAGAGCACATACAGGAACAGTTCTCCGACCACGGCGTATCCGTTGCGATCGACGCGACCGTATCCGTTCCCAAAAAAGAGATGCCGATCGTACGGGTACACGGCGTCGATTTTACACAGGAGCAGGTTGATCGGATCTGGAATGTGTTGATCGGCGATACAGTCATGTATTATGACAAAGACGGCGACGGAAAAAATACAGTTCCCGTCGGTTCCGCTTTGATTACGCGAGACGACGGAGTAACGATGCTGACGGCTGTTGAAAAACCATACGGACAATGGTGGGAAGCGGACGGCAAGTATTTCCACGTCCTAAACAACAGAACAACGCCTTACGGCAAAGGCAAGCCTTTGAATTATGATGCGACGCTGGATTACCGTTACGACCATACAAATGAAGAATATTACGAAGACGTACTTGAGCGGGATCTTTCACCAATCGAGGTCACGAACGAGACGCCGGATGGAGTTTCACTTGCTATGACGCCGAAGGAAGCGATGGAGCAGGCGTCGGAATGGATGAAACGCTTGGACCTTCCGTTTGAGCCGATGCGAATCACGCCGGTACGAAATAAAGCAAAGCAATATGCGTATCTGGTAGAGTGTTCTCACGTGATCAATGAAACGCCGACGGCGGTCATGGACGGCTACAGCCGACTCGACCCTAAAACGTCCGTTGCCGTAGATTGGTACTATGAAAGCATGAAGCTGCTGCTGTCCGACGCGGGGCTGTTGGGATTCCGCTGGGAATCGCCGATCGAAGCGGACGAGACCATCGTGGAAACCTCTCAGCTGCTGCCGTTTGATGTGATCATGGACATTTTCCGCAAAATGATGCCAATACGGTACGCCTCTTCTTTCGAGGACCGAACAGAGTTGTTTCAGATCAGCGAGATCCGGCTGGAACTTGTGCGTGTGCTGGAACAGAATGTGCCAAACAGCGGACTGTTGATACCGGTATGGTGCTTCTACGGAACGAATAGAACGGATGCGGATGCATCGGATTGGGTTTCTCCCGAGACCTATGGCTGTCATTTGATGCTGAACGCCGTCGACGGCAGCGTCATCGATCCGCAGCAGGGGTATTGAGCTATGAAAAAGCAAGTATTTGTCATATTCTTTACATCCCTTTTGCTTCTCTGCGCCTGTCAGCCCACGCCGGAAAATCCGATCGTGGTCGGGAAGGATCAGGATATCATGATCGGAAAAGCCGGAGAGGAAGCGGTTTACGTTTCTCTCACGCCCGATCCGGGTGAGCAGCGCGTGGATTGGGCGGATCGGCTCGGCGCACCGGAGCAGTATACGGCGACGCTGACCAGCGCGAACGGACATCTGCATGTGGAAGTGGACGCGAACGTATATTTGCCGGATACGGAGCTTCCGATTGTCCGTGTTGAGCAGCAGCGGTTTACGGACGAGGACGCGCGCCGCTTTGCGACAGCGCTGTTGGGTGAGAATCCGCAGTGCATCGATCCGTATCAATACAATAACCGAACGAAAGCCATGTATGAAGAGGATATCCGGCGGCGCATGGACGCGCTGGACAACTGGGAGGACTACGGCAGCATTGTTTATGACCAATATGAGACCAAAGCAGAGTTTCAGGCGGCGTTGAAAAAGCTGATGGAGGAAGCCGAGCATGCGCCGGACACGCTCGATACCTTTGCTCCGACCTATGAATGGCGGACGATGTATGAGGGCAAGGAGGACGGACTTTCGGAGACGCAGGATCAGATAATGGAACTGCTGACCCTGAATGCGGACGGAACGCGGACCGGACTGAATATCATACGGAGCACATCGGGAAGCTCGCTGCGCTATACGCGCAACTGCGAAGAGCCCGTTTCCTATCCGTTTGATTGCAGCCAATACCCGAACGAGCTGAAAACGACGGAGGTGCAGGCAATAGCAATCGCAGAGGAAACGCTTACAAAGATGGGGCTTACGCATCTTCGGTTCGCTTTGATCAAAAGCATCCGCAACTATACCGGCGACGTCGCGCGGAAAAACAACCCCTACCGCCCATACTGGGCGATTGTGTTTACGCCCGAAGTGAACGGCGCGCAGATGACATACGCCTTTCAGAGAATGACGGAGGTCAGCGAATACAATCGCATGTGGCAAAACGAGTGCTGCTTTGTCATGGTGGACGACGATGGAATCGCCTCGCTTTCTTACAATAGCCCCTGCAGCGTATCGGAGACATCGGTTTCCGCCGCATCGTTGATGCCGTTTGAAAAAATCCGGGAGATTTTTGAAAAGATGGTGCTGATCGTCGACAACGACGCGGACCTCGAGGGCATCGACGTGCGCTACCGTATCACAAACGTGCGGTTGGGGCTTGTCAGCATTCCGGAACAGAACGGTGATGGCGGGCTTTTGGTGCCTGCATGGGATTTCATCGGCATTTGGGAGTACGACGATCATGTGCCGGATGAGCAGAGAGAGCTTGGCAGAACGACGGACGAGACCTGGTCATATCTCACGGTCAACGCCGTCGACGGCAGCATCATCAAACGTCAGCCGTGAGGATTGCACGAACAGCCAGAGGGAAATCCATGAAGAAACAAGTATTTATCATTCTGATAGCATCTCTTTTGCTTCTCTGCGCCTGTCAGCCGACGCCGGACGAAGACGCGGTCGTCAACAAAGCGGAGGGGCGGCTGGATGAATTGATCGTGGATGCCGGGCCGCTGCCGCTCTATCAGACGGAACCGCCGAAAGCAAGCCCCGCGCCGACGGAAGCGCACGCCTCGCCCGATGCATCCGACGTGTCGGAGCCGACGCTCGAAACGCCGCCGCTGACCCTGCAAAACGCCGTCAGCGCGCCGGAGCACGTTACGCGTTCCTTTTCCGGAAGGGCCGTCGGGGACGTTCTGACGGTGGAGATCGACGCTGCGGTTGACGTACCGAACGTTACACGGGTGCCGGTTTTCACGGTTCGGATCGGAACGCCGACCGGGGAGAAACAGAAGGGAATGCTTCGCTTTCTTTTGGGAGAGGGACCGTATTTCCGGCCTGCGAACGTGGAAAGGCTTGTCCTTGAAAACCTGATCGAGTACGAGAAGAACTACATGAACGCGCTGGAAGCGAAGCCTTACGGTGAGGAACCGCCGTACGAAGATATGATTGAGGCAAGACTTGCTGCGATTCAGGAGATGTCTCTGCAGCTTGCCGCGCTGCCTGCGGATTCACAATGGGAGGAGGCAAAGGCCGACCCGGGGATGCACAGCATCGGGCTGATGAACAGGAACCATGCCGTTCTTGAGATGCATCAGGGGCAAGACGGAAACGCCGTAATCGCATATACCGCATATGAGCAGGTGGTTTTCATTGCTCCGATGGCGTACATGCGCGCCGCACACAGCACGCGGGAACGGTCCGCCCTGCAAGCTGCTGAGACGTTTGCAAACGGGCTCGGAATCACTGATACCAAAGCGCTCGGGCTGAACTGCGCGGATGAGGAACGAAGGCTGTTCTTGCACACGCAAAGCGGCGTGGAGGACGGGATTTACCGGGTTTCGCTTGCGCCGGTCTATGCCGGGATTCCCTGTTATTCGTACACACGATATTACGGCTCCGATACGGGCCGGAGCGCGGCGAAGGCAGAACCGGACTATGCATGGAATCCGCCGCAGGAAACGATCTCCGCCGTCGTGCAGGACGATACCGTCACGCGCCTCGACTGGCAGTACCCCTGTGAGATCGTAACGATGGATAACGCGAACGTTTCGCTGCAGCCATTCGATGAGATCATGGAGATGTTTCAGAAACAGGTTTTCATGAACGTGTATCTCGACAAAGGCTGTCCCGAAACAATGCACGTAACGGATATCCGCTTTTCCTATTTGCGGATGAAAAAACAGAACTCGGAAGATTTTTATCTGTTGCCGGTGTGGGATTTTCTGGGCTACTGCACGGATGCGGAGACGGACGATCCGTTAAGCCGCTCCTGGTATGACAACCAATCATTCCTGACAATCAACGCGATCGACGGCAGCATCATCGACCGCAACGTGGGGTATTGAGCGACATGTTGTGATGAAATGCGCCGAACGGCGCGTGAAGGGAACCTCATCCGTCAGCTTCGCTGACACCTTCTCCATGCTATACGCAGGAGAAGGCTCATTCTAAAGAGGCTTCCCCTTGTGTGGGGGAAGCTGTCACCGTCAGGTGACTGATGAGGGAGAAAACAAATCGGAGGAAACTATGAAACGAATCATTTCTATATTATTACTTGTCCTGCTTCTCTGCGCCTGTCAGCCGACGCCGGACGAACCGGTGGTGATCGGAAAGGACAATGAGGCGATGATCGAAAAAGCAAAGGAAACGAGCGCACCCGCATCGACCGAAACGACATTACGGGAGCATCTCGGCTGCCCGGAAGTGTATTCGGTCTCGTTCACGGATGAAACGAAAAAGATCAACATCACCGGCGAAGCGCCGATCATTCTGCCGGATACGGAAAGGCTTCCGCTGCTGTTTGTGGAAGCGGATCGGTTTTCGCAGGACACGGTTACCGCTTTTTTCAACCGTCTGTGCGGCGACGTCACGATGTACGAATATCCGACCGAGACGCCGAAGTACGCGATCCAAAATCAAATGGAGCAAACCATGCAGGAGATCGAAGCCCTGCGGGGAAAAGGCGTCTCGGACGAAGAGGGAGAGCTTGCATGGCGGCTGCGGGACATGGAGAACCTGCAAAAAGCGCTCGTCGACGCACCGGACGAGGTCGAGCTGATTTCCTCGGACGGCACACTTCATCGCGCAGAAATGACCTTTCAAGGCAAGCAGCGCGGCACGATGGATGCGTTGAGCGTATTAAGCGAGCCGTTTACCTCCAATGGCGGCAGGCATTTTTCGGTATACAACGACGCCGATTATACGAACGACGGCGTGGACACCTTCGTGGACGAACAGGGAAACGTGCAGGGGTTTAATCCGCAAAGCGGATCGCTGCTGAGTTATGTGCGCGAGGGCGGAGCACTGCTCGGAAGCTACGCAAGCGGGACATCGATCTGGGAAGTAACGCGCGAGAGCGAAAGCGATGAGCCGGCGGTATTCCCCGATATCACGATCCACGGATGGAACGAGCCGGAAACGCTGCTGCTTTCCGTGACGCCGAAGTCTGCGCGGGAGCAGGCGGAAGCGCTTTTGAAAGAGTGCGGCGTGACCGATATGCGGTTCGATTCGATCGCGCTTTATACCAACCGACAG
>JAEEGL014104965.1_pt1 | contig 10062 bp, 10 predicted proteins | sample 9134231 | NCBI WGS metagenome assembly JAEEGL01 (sample SAMN16246548, study PRJNA631951) | gut metagenome | biome: gut microbiome; feature: rumen; material: fiber-attached | host: Bos | place: Iran: Karaj | collected 2018-10 | reverse complement strand
GTCTTTTACTGTTTCCCGGACCTATAGGAATAGTCATCATTCCTAATCTTTCTCCGCCGTAATGAAATCCGAGTCCGCCCGAAAACAAACCGTATCCCATTGTGTTTTGAAATACATCGGTGCTTCTTGCACCTGCACAATACATTGATCTTGCAGATATGTTTGCCCAATTTGCTATATCATCTTTTGTGTGGAATACAACAGTAGGATTTCCTGTTGTTCCAGAGGAAGAATGCATTCTAACTACATTTTTTAAATCCGTTACCAAACAACCGTAGGGGAAAGAATCTCTTAAATCTTGTTTTGTCGTGAAAGGAAGTTTTGTTACTTCGTCCAATGATTTTAATTCACCGATTTTTGCGAGTTTATCTTTGTAAAATTCCGACTTTTTTGCGAGAGCAATTTGTTTGTTGATACAGTCCAACTGAAACTTTCTTAAGTCTTTTCTGTCCATCGTTTCAATGTCTTTTTGCCAAAACATTTTATCAAGTCTCCTTAAGTAAATATTTTAAAAAGCATTTAATTTTAATATAATAAATAATTATAGCACATTTAAATTGAAAAAGGCATAAATAAAATGGTAATAGGAATTATATACAATCATTTAAAACCTAATGCACAACAATATTGCGATAAGATTTCTCAATGGTTAAAAAATAAGGGGATAAAAGTTAAAAATATTTCATATAAACTTAACAGAAATCCCGGAGTGGATTTTATAATATCTCTCGGCGGAGACGGAACAATGCTAAGAATAAGCAGACTTGTTTCGAAATATTCTATTCCTGTTATGGGTATTAATTTAGGAACATTGGGCTTTTTAACCGATACGGACATAAAAAATGTTTTTGATTCGTTAGAAAATATTTTAAGTAACGGTATTGAATACGAAGAAAGAATGATGCTTGATATTGAAATTGCAACAAAAAACGGAATTGTAAAAACAACGGCATTAAACGATTGTGTTATAAGATCAATATACAACGGAAGACTCACATCGATAGATGCATTTATAAACAAACGGTTTTTATCAAGTTATAAAGGGGACGGAATTGTAATATCTACCCCAACAGGCTCGACGGCATATTCGTTAGCGCTTTCCGGACCTATAATTTATCCTACTTTATCTTTGTTTATTGTGTCACCGATAGCGCCTCACACATTAACTCACAGACCTATGATTTTAGATTGTAATACAGTTTTGGAATTTACTTCCACTGATGATAGTAAAAAATCTGATCTAATAGTGTCTGTCGACGGGCAGGAAAGTTATATATTGGATAAAGACAAAAAAGTTAAAATAAAAATGTTCTCAAAAAAAGCAAAACTTATAAGAGACAGAAACTACTCTTATTTCGATACACTTAAAACAAAATTAAAATGGGGAGTCTAGATTAAGTGCTTACCGCATTATCCGTTAAAAATTACGCTCTTATAGAAAATATCACTATAAATTTTAAAGAAGGACTTACCGTTATAACAGGTGAAACCGGAGCGGGAAAATCCATTATTATGGATTCAATTGATTTATTGTTGGGAGCAAGAGCAAGTACAAGTATCATAAGAACAGGAGCAACATTTTGCTCGGTTGTTGCAGAATTTGATATTTCAAAAAATTTCAATGTCAAAAAGATGCTTACCGATTTATCAATAGATGTTTCCGATGAAATTATAATAAGAAGACAAATAGATGTTGCCGGAAAAAACAAAGCTTTTATTAACGACGTTTCGGTAAGTGTAAATACTCTTTCGAATATAGGAAAATACTTGGTAGATTTTTATGCTCAGCACAAAAGCAACATGTTATTTGAACAAAGTTATCAAAGACAAATAGTTGATGAAATGGCAAATAACAATTCTTTATTGGAAGAACTGTCCGAAAAGTATGATAAGTTTGAAGAATTAAAAAAACAAAAAGAAGAAATAGAAAAAGCCAATACCGACAGAGAAAGGTTGTTGGATTTATATAAATATCAAATAAATGAAATAAATAAAGCGAATTTAAATTCCGATGAAGAAGGTCAAATCGATCAGGAACTGCCTAAATTAAAAAATGCGGAAAAAATAAAGAACGTTACTAATGAAATGTTGTCTATATTATATAAACAAGATCATTCTGTTACGGATAACCTTTCAATAATAAACAAACAAATTTCTCTTTTGGAAAAATACGGCGTAAATGTTGAATCTATTTCGGAAAATATAAGTTCGGCAATCAGTGAAATAGATGATGCTTACAAAGAAATTGAAGATTTATCAAGCAACCTGGATGCTTCTCCCGAAAAGTTGGATAGTATGCAGGAAAGACAACAACTGATAAAAAAATTAAAATCCAAGTATGGTAAAGATATAGAAGAACTTATCGATTACGGCAAAGAATTGGAAGAGAAAGTAAAAAATCTTGAAAATTACGAGATAAATATTGATAAAATTCAAAATGAAATCGAAGCTGTATTAAAGGAAATTATAAAAATTTGCACACAAATCTCCGATAAAAGAAAAAAAACAGCAAAAAAAATATCTAAAGAAATTGTGTCTGAACTTTCAGATTTGAATATGAAAAATTCTCAATTTGAAATTGAGATTAAAGAGGGAGACATATCGAGAACAGGATTCGACGACTTAGAATTTATGTTTAGTGCAAATAAAGGGGAACAATTGTATCCTTTAGCTGATGTTGCTTCCGGCGGAGAAATATCCAGAGTACTGCTTGCATTATCAACGGTAATATCAAACAGTTATAATGTTGATACCATTGTTTTTGATGAAATTGATACGGGAACAAGCGGGAAAACAGGGGAAAAAATCGGTAAAAAATTAAAAAGTTTATCAAAACAAAGACAGATTATTTCCATATCTCATTTGGCTCAAATTGCATCATTTGCAGATAACCATATAAAAATATATAAAGAAGCCGAAAACGGCAGAAATATAACGAAAGCTAAAGATTTAAACGATAAGGAAAGAGTAGAAGAAATAGCCAAAATAATATCCGGTGAAAAAGTAACGGAACATGCCATAAAACATGCTGAAGAACTCCTAAAAGACAATTGATAATGTACAATGTATAATTTATAATTAAGGTTGTTTTTTTTGAAGAGAAAAAACACTTATTTAATAAAAATTGCAATGCAATTTTTACCGACATTATACATTGTAAATTGTAAATTATAAATTGTTGTTTTTATCGTGTAATCTTTACTATTTCGAATTTCATTGTTCCCGCAGGTAATTCTACATCAACCTTGTCTCCTGCGCCGTGTCCGAGCAAACCTTGGGCAAGGGGAGAACCGATAGAAATTTTCATTTCATCGGGGTTTGCTTCTTCTTCATCTACGATAGAATATTCATATTCGTCTCCGTCTTCATCTTTTAATGTTACGGTAACGCCTATAAATACTTTGTTGGGATCAATATTTAATTCTTCTATAATTTTTGCTCTTGAAAGCTTTGAATCTATTTCCGCAATTCTCTGCATGAGATTTGTTAAAGCTTCTTTTGCGGCATGATATTCCGCGTTTTCTCTTAAATCTCCGTGTTCTCTTGCTCTTGCTATTTCATCTTGTATCTGAGGTTTCCTTTTTTGCAATCTGTCTATTTCTTCAATTAATTTGTTTCTTCCTTCTCTGGTTAAATAAATTTCACCCATTTGTTTTCTCCTGTATATTAAATACTTTTTTTATAAAGTTGAACGATTTTCTTTACCCATTGGTCTTCAGGAACTTTGCAGATAATTTTACCTTTTTTAAATAAAATTCCTTCTCGAATTCCGCCGGCAATACCGAAATCAGCTTCTTTAGCTTCTCCGGGACCGTTAACAACGCAACCCATAACGGCTATTTTTACGTTCTTTTTTGCATTCTTTTTTTGAACTTTTGATAATGCAACTTCAAGTTCGTCAACAATCTTTATTAAATTAACTTTAGTTCTTGAACATGTAGGACAAGATACTAATTCTATTCCTGTTGTCCTTAAGCCTAAAGATTGTAATATTTGATAAGCTACTCTTACTTCTTCAACGGGATTTGCCGTAAGAGATACTCTTATGGTATCACCGATTCCTTGAGCAAGCATTATGCCTAAACCTACGGAAGATTTTATTGTTCCTCTGAAAACAGACCCCGATTCCGTAATTCCCAAATGTGTGGGATAATTTCTTTTTGAAGCAAACAGTTTATATGCTTCAATCGTGGTTTCCACGTCAGAAGCTTTAAGAGAAACAGCTATATCGTCGAAATTACAATTTTCCAATATCTTCACATGTTCTATTGCAGCTTTTACAAGAGCCTTTGCTTTATCTTTTGTAGTTGAAAAGTCGTGAACTTCTTTTAAAGAGCCGGCATTAACACCTATTCTTATGGGAATATGTGCTTTTTTAGCTTCTTTTACAAGTTCCATAACTTTTTCCTTGGAACCTATATTTCCGGGATTTATTCTAAGTTTATCAACGCCCTGTTTTATGGATTCTATTGCCAATCTGTGGTCGAAGTGAATATCCGCGACCAACGGAATTTTAATATTTTTCTTTATAAGCTTTATATTTTTTGCGGATTCCATATCCGGAACGGAAACTCTTATTATTTCACAACCGACTTCCTGCAACTCTTTTATTTGTCTTACGGTCGCTTTCCAATCTCTCGTGTTTGTGTTTGTCATCGATTGAATAGCTATAGGGTTTCCGCCGCCTATTTTTACGCCGCCTATATTTATTACTTTCGTATCTTTTCTTGTAAACATTTTTATACCTTTTATTTAAATAATTTGCCTAATCCTAATCTTATCAAATCACTGTATGTTGCAAATAAAAATATCAATAATATTAATCCTAAACCAATGTAATTGTATATTGAAATTACTTTTGTGCTTATTTTTTTTCTTATAATTCCTTCTACTAAGAAAAGAACTATCATTCCTCCGTCCACTAAAGGAATGGGGAGTAAATTAAATAATCCTAAAGCAACGGATATTACGGCAACCAATCTTAAATAACTTTCAAAACCGGACTTGGCCGAATTTGCCATAAATTGTATAACACCGATAGGTCCCGCGACTTCAGGCTTTTCCCATTTTATTAACTTATCCCATAAGTATTGCAGTGTGAATGTCGTTTGATAAAGAGCAGTTCCGTATGCCAAATGAAAAGATTTAAAGAAAGTCACTTTTTCCTTTGTTATTAACGGTTGTATTCCGAGCATACCCGAACCTGTTGTAGGGTTTTTATCCAATATAAAACTGAAATCTAATTCTTGTTCTTCTCTTAAAACTTTAAGACTTACTTCCTTTTCTGCTTTATCTTTTAAAGAAGTTGTTAATGCTTCCCAATTTTCTATATTTTCACCGTTAATAGAAAGAATTTTATCGTTTATTAAGAGTCCTGCTTTTTGAGCACAAGAATCTTTTGCTAAAGCACCTATTTTGGCTTCATCGGATATTGAAGCTATACCCCACAAATTAAATATGAAAGCAAACAAAAGAATTGCAAAAACATAATTCATAAAAGGTCCGGCAAAAATTATCATTATCTTTTTATAAAAAGGCAAAGACAGAAATTCGTCTTTTTTACCGGTTGCTTCATCGGGATTGTCGCCTGCCATTGCAACAAGTCCTCCCAACGGGAATAAGCAAATAGAATATCGTGTCTCGCCTTTTGTAAAGCCCCACAATTCTTTACCGAAACCGAAAGCGAACCTTAACACTCTTACTTTATAAAATTTTGCGACGGAAAAGTGTCCCAGTTCATGTATAAAAATTAAAAATCCCAATCCAAAAAGGACAGCAATAATCTGAAGAAACAATGTTAACATTACAACACTCCTTTAATATATTAAAAACAAAAAAACAATAATACAAGATTTGTATTGATAAATCTTGCAAAAAAGAATATTATTAAACTTTGAAGAATTATATCATTTTTGCTTTAACAAATAAATACCGGAGTACATAAAATTAATAATATTTGGATACTCTTAAAGAGAAGTTTAACTATATGGCTTTTACCTGTATTTATTGTAAGTTTTTTGTTTAATGAAATTACAATATCTAACGGGTATCTTTTATGTGTTTTAGCTTTTTATACCGCAGCAATAGCTTTAAATTATTTAAAAAATAATTTTGCTACGCTTTTGATTGACAGATTTTTTTTATTGGTATTGTCTTTTTTTGTTTTCGTAAATAACAATTTTGTTGCGGAACAGCAGTTTTTTGTTTCTTCTATGTTGAGTTTGGTTGTAATCATTATGTATACAATTGCTTTTTTTGTTTATAAAAAGAAAGGTAAAATTTTTATTCTAAACTTTTCTAAACTTAGCGGTTTAATAGAATCCGTATTTGTGCTGTTTATTTTGTTTTTCGGAATAGAAAACCGGATAGTTGCAAATATTTTGTTTTTTGCTATGTGTGATATTTTTTATAAAGTGATAATATTATCGATAATTTTCAATTTAAAAAAAAGATTTAGTATTCAATAGCAGCGGCAAATATTATAAAATCCAATATATAGCACAAAGTTGTAAAAAGTAACCAAAATATAAATCTTTTGTAAGTTTTTAATTTTGTCAATTTTGCAAAAACAATATAAAACAGTGTAGCGGTTTTTGATAATATGTATGAAACTATAATAACGGATATAAAGAGAATAAACAAATCTACAACAAAATTACTAAAAATCCCTACCAAAATAAATTGTTGATTTATAAAATAAAATAAAAACATACAAAAAACAAGATGTATTATAAAAAATAATAATTTGTGTTTATAAAACATTTCCGGATAATTCCTTTAATTCTCTTAAAGCATCATCATTTCCGCAGTAAGCGGCCTTTTGTAAATATTCGATTGCTTTTTCCTTTTCGTTTAATTGTTTATAGGCAATTCCTATATAAAAATTAACCGTTTCTTCATTCGGCTCTATATTTAATGCTTTTTTGTACCATTCGATTGCGGTAGTGAATTCATTATTCTCAAAATATAAATTACCTATTTGATAGTAAGGGTAAATATAATCCGGACTTATTTCTATTGCTTTTTTATAATACTCTTCCGATTTTTCAAAATTGCTTTCTTCTTTATATATTTCTGCGATATTATAATATGCGGATATATAGTTTTTGTTTTCTTTTAAAGCTTTTTCATAATAGTTCATAGCTTCTTCAAATCTTCTTTGCTTAAAATAGGTATTTGCTATAAAGCCGTAGAATTCGCAAGAATTATCAATATCTTCCAAAGAGGCTTTTTTATACCATTGTCTTGCATATTCAAATTGCCTTTTTCGTTCATAAATTGAGCCTAAAAATTTATAAGAGAGTTTGTTTCTCGGATCTAATTCAATACTTTTTTTCAAATATTCTATAGGAACTATAAAATCTTTTTTATTAACGCTGTTTATTATTTTTAAATAGTGGGAATATGCAAGCAGATAATACATTTCGGAAGAAGGGGGAAGATCTTTTTCCATTTGTTGTAAAAGTTCAACGGCTTTTTCGTAGTAACCTGTGCGGATTAAGGCCGTTGCCGCATTTATATAAGTTTTTTCATCGGTTTCACCCATAGAAATAATTTTTCTGTAATATCTTATTGCTTTAATATATTCTTCGTTTTTAAAATAATGGGTTGCCTTATGTATGAAACCGTCAGCGGTATATTTCTGATTTTGTTGCTTGTAATATACCGCACATAAAGTTATAAATATAACCGTTATTAACATACTGAAAATAAAATTTCTTTTTATAAACATATTATAATTTTATAAAATATAAATGCTTGATACAAATTCAAAAAAAATGTATAATTAACTTCATTATTTTATAGCAGATGGAGAGATGGCCGAGTTGGTTTATGGCACTAGTCTTGAAAACTAGCGTAGGGTTTCCTTACCGGGGGTTCGAATCCCTCTCTCTCCGTTTTTTTTATTTCCTAAAAACAGGGAGAAGAAAAATGGTTCAGGAACAAGAATATATAGAACCTGAAATAGTTGACGAATTAAACAAACAAGAAAACAAAAATATTGAAGAAAGCCACAGTAAAAAAGTATGGGCATGGATACTTTTTATTTTGGCTGTAATTTACGGAATTTCTCCGATAGATTTAGTTCCCGATATGCCGGTCATCGGTTGGATAGACGACTTTACAATCGGAGCAGCAGCTTTAACCAATCTTATTCAACAACAGTTTTTTCAAACAAATGAGACTTTTGATAAGTTATTTAAGTTGGCAAAATGGATTTTAATATCAATAGCCGTTCTCATTTTCCTTGTAGCAGTATTAATAATAACAGTAATAGCTAAAAGTTAATATTTCCTGACTTTTTTGTAAAACTTTTAATTTATTTTGCTATAATATTTGGCGTTATGAAAACGATTATATTATTAGGTTTTTCAAATATATTTATGACTTTTGCATGGTATTGGCATTTGAAGTTCAACAATATAAAAATGTGGAAGTTAATTCTTATTTGTTGGGCAATAGCTTTTTTGGAATATTGCTTTATGGTTCCTGCCAACAGGATAGGATACGGCCAGTTTAATGCTGCACAATTAAAGACAATACAAGAAGTTATTTCGTTGGTGGTATTTTCTTTCTTTTCCGTTTTATATTTGCATGAATCTATGAAATGGAATTATATTGTAGGTTTTGTTTTTATAGTTCTTGCAGTATTTTTCATATTTCATAAATGGTGATAAATGTTTTTACCTACAACTAAAGAAGAAATCAATAAATTGAATTGGGATAAACCCGATATAATTCTGATATCGGGAGATGTCTACATTGACAGCCCCTTTAACGGAAGTGCCGTTATAGGCAACTGGTTAACTCTTCACGGGTTTAAAGTTGCAATAATTTCTCAACCTGATATAAAAACAGACGAAATCGCAAGGTTAGGGGAACCGTCTTTATATTGGGCTGTTAGTGCCGGTGCTATGGATTCATTGGTTGCCAATTATACGGCTACCGAAAAATTCAGAAATGAGGATGATTTAACTCCCGGCGGAATAAACAACAGAAGGCCGGACAGAGCTTGTATGGTTTATACAAACCTTATAAGACGATATTTCAAAAATACAAAACCCATAGTTCTCGGCGGTATTGAAGCAAGTTTAAGGCGTGTGGTTCACTATGATATAAAAGATAAAAAATTAAGAAGATCCTTGTTGTTTGATGCCAAAGCCGATATTTTAGCTTACGGTATGGCGGAAAAGACAATGTTGGAATTAGCTTATGTCTTAAAAAACAACAAAGATTATCATGATATAAAAGGTTTATGCTACATTTCAAAAACTCCGCAAGACGGATATATAGATATACCTTCTTTTGAAGAATGTGTTCAAGATAAATCTTTGTTTAGAGAGATGTTTAAAACCTTTTACGAAAATTCCGCATATGTAAATTCAAAGGGATTAAACCAAAAACACGATACAAGATATTTAATACATAATCCGCCGCAAGAACAACTTACTCAAGAAGAGTTAGATAAAGTTTACGATATGGATTTTACAAGAGAAGTTCATCCCTATTACGCAAAACAAGGTAAAGTAAAAGCACAGGAAACAATAAAATTTTCGGTTGTATCTCACAGAGGATGTTGCGGGGAATGCAATTTTTGTGCAATTGCGGTTCATCAAGGCAAATCCGTAATATCGAGAAGCAAAGAATCGATAATAAAAGAAATAGACAAATTGGTTCAAAAACCGGATTTTAAAGGATATATTTCCGATATAGGCGGTCCTACGGGAAACATGTATAAAATAGGTTGTAAAATACACGGAATAACAGGCAAATGCAAAAACAAAAGATGTTTATATCCGAAAGTTTGTGAGAATATCATTTTTTCACATGATAAACAAATTGATTTGTTGTCGGAAGTTGCTAAAAACAACAAAATAAAAAAAGTGTTTATGTCTTCCGGAATGAGACACGATTTAATAATTGCGGATAATCAGTACGGGGAAAAATATTTAAAATATATATCGGAACATAATATATCCGGACAACTGAAAATTGCTCCGGAACACACATCAGATACTGTTTTAAATATGATGGGAAAGCCCAAACAAACAACATTTCTTG
>JAEEGL013243719.1_pt1 | contig 10062 bp, 7 predicted proteins | sample 9134231 | NCBI WGS metagenome assembly JAEEGL01 (sample SAMN16246548, study PRJNA631951) | gut metagenome | biome: gut microbiome; feature: rumen; material: fiber-attached | host: Bos | place: Iran: Karaj | collected 2018-10 | reverse complement strand
GGATTATCTGAATCCAGTGAAGTACTATTCTTTAGCTAGGAATAAGTATTTGACACATAAGATTTTAGAGAATACCGGTGTCCGCAAGGCAGAATTATACTGCTATTATCAGCCTGAGGCTCGGTATATCACTGAAGACGGTATTGCCAATGATTTGAAAGGTGTCCTGAGTATCTTGAGGCAAAAGGCTGTACGATCATGTGTCATCAAGACAACGGAAGGCTCTCATGGAGACAATGTTTGGGTGATAAATAGTGTTGAGTATCAAGAGAACGATGCGATCCTTCGCCGGTTTGATGGTCAGGACCTTTTGTTGTCTTCTGTATTGGGCGAGGTTGCCCTTGTCTTCGAAAGCATTGTGCATCAAACGAAACAGTTTTCTTCATTCAACGAATCTTCGGTTAATACTGTGCGTTTTATGACTACATTGTGGCCTGACGGTTCGGCAAAAGTGATTGCGACGTTTTTTAAAATCGGACGCGCCGGGAGTTGTGTCGACAATGCCGGAAACGGCGGAAATGTGGACGCGGCCGTTGATGTGGAAACAGGAAGGATTTATAATGTCATGGAGTTCAATGGCTGGAGAAATACTAAGGAGATTGAGCGCCATCCTGATAGTGGTAATCAAATCAGTGGCATAATCATTGAGAATTGGCAAGCTATTAAAGACGAGGTACAACGTTTTCAACAGTCTTTTCCCTATTGCAAGGCCGCGGGTTGGGATATCGCCATTACAGACGAAGGCCCTGTTGTCGTTGAGGTCAATGACTTTTGGGATCGGACAGGACAGTTTTTCATCAAGAAAGGCTGGAGGGAGGAGATCCGTGAATGCTATCTGGCATGGCAAAAAACGGGTATTAAATATGCGACGGGTGAATGGAGACTGCCACTCACGGATAAAGAGCTTATTCGATTGTTCGCTGAGTCCTGACATTGTCGTTTCGGCTCGGAAGGTTGCTTCAAATCCAATTCTGTTAAGGATTAGGTTGTCATAGAGTTATCATCCTTTTTCATAAGTGTGAGAACAATGATGAGTATACTTGATAGAGTTAAAACGAAATGTATTCTTTTGATCTCTCCGATAATCAGAAGACTGACACGGCCAGAAAAGTACTTAACAATTGCGTCCCTTTTTGAAATAGTAAAAGATACTAAGGCTGAGCTTAATTCAACAGCAAAGTTGAAAGGGGATTCTGTGGTGAATGAAGTATGCACGTTAAGTCACAATTTTAAATCCTTTTATTTTCCGGCGAATTTTGCGTGCCTCGTTTCTGATAGAGATACTGCTGAAAAAGCAATTCTAAAGGGCGCCGTACTTTTGATTACATCTTCAGATTATGAGGAATATCCGTGTCTCGTTACAGAGAATCCCGTTTTGACATATGCCTGCCTATGTAGGTATTACCGAGACTTAAGCAACAACTTGTTTATGACCGTTGTTTCAGGAAGTCTCGGAAAAACGACGGTGAAAAATATGATTGGGGAGGTGTATAAGGTGCGTTACAAAACAACATATACTCGTGCCAATTATAATGCTAAGACGGCAGTTGGTTTTGCCGTCCAGCATATCCCGACAAATGCGCAGATGATGATTCAGGAGATTCATGAGGGGACACCGGATGAGACCCGTTATGTCTCGAAAATGCTTAATCCTGATTTGTTCGCTATGACTCCGATTGATAAGTCTCACTTTGAAAGATTTGGAAGTGTCCAAAAGATTAAGGAGGAGATATGCTCTATAACCGAGTATATGAGAGATTCGGGATCAGTAATCGTAGATGTGGATGAGTTTAAAGATTTTGACTTGTTGGGTGGTAAAAGAATCATATCGATTTCTTCATCGGATCCGTCTGCTGATTTTTCTTTAAAAGGGGTACATGTTTCTCATGAAGGCCTGGAGTTTAGTATTCATGTTAAAGAGACAGACAGAGACCATTTTGTACGCTTACATAATATCTATGCTCCACATAATGCTCAATGTGCATTATATGCTTTTGCGGCCGGATATCATGTGGGGATAGAGCCATCATATATCATTCGCGGGCTTCAGAACTACAGAACATCTGGTGACAGGCAGAATGTCTTTAAAACACAAGACGGAGTGTTGGTATATGCTGATTGTTATAACGCCGTAGGACGCTCAATGAAGTCGGCAATTGATACTGCTAGTGGCATCAGTGTGTCTGGTAAACGAATTGCTGTTTTGGGAGATGTCGCCGAAGCGGGCGCTACTTCTATTGAAACTCATAAGAGTATTATACACTATGTTAATGACTCTTCATTTGATTATCTCCTCGTCATTGGAGAGGCGTTAGATAAAGCATTATCAGAGGTGAAAACAAGAGATGCTTTAACTGTCATAAGTGCAAAAACATTAGAAGAGCTTTCTGAAATCGTCCGAAAAATCGTGCTTCCTGGAGATTTAATATTGTTTAAAGCGAGCCATGCATCAAATCTTAGTGAGTGCATAAAGTTGGTTTGGCCGAAAGAATATCAAAAAAGAATCGCAACTGTGAACCATAAAGAATATGGCGAATGGTTCTATAACGTAATAAAGTATTAACAGGAAACGAGATCGTTTTAAACCACTTGCATAATAGAGCCGTTGTAGGAGAATCAAAGTGAACAGAAATTAATAACACCAGTTATATGTCTTTCTTGAAGAGAATTATTAAAAAGAGTACGCTTTGGAGGAAGTGTAAGCCGGCGATTCGTGAGATGCAGATTCTCTCAAAGGAGAAAAAGAAATTTATCGCAGAAGCTAGAGAGAACTTCAAATTGAATCCTGCGCATGGGAGTATGGAGGATTACTTGGATGCATTGAAAAAGCATCGCGTTACATACGGTGAATACATGCATAAGTTTGAGTTTTGGAAGTTAAATGAATCTCAACGGGAAGAGTTCATTTCTTGCTCGGAAATGCAATGTATATATCGAAAAATGGTGCAACCGGAAGTGAGGACCGTTTTTTGGTATAAAAACCTCTTCTTGAATAGGTTTTCATCATATATCCACCGCCGCTGGTTAGAGGTCGGGAAAGCTTCATATGAACAGTTTGCCTCAATGGTCAGTGAATCTGACTGTATTGCCAAGCCAATTGAGGGATGGTGGGGAAAAGGAATTAGGATTATAAAGAAAACGACTGATAATAGCGAGATACGGCGACTGTATGATGAATGTTTGAAGGAGAATATTCTTCTTGAAGAGCGTGTGCACGCGTGTAAGGAGATAGAGGCATTCCATCCTTCCTCACTCAATACGGTCCGGGTTGTAACCATCTCTAATCCTCAGGAATGCAAAGTATTCGGGGCGATTTTGAGGATGGGCACAGGTGACAGTATTGTCGACAATACACATAACGGTGGTATTTTTGCTTCAATTGACGTGAAAACCGGAGTCATCGATACGGACGGCCTTGATTCAAATGGCAATGTTTATAAAGAGCATCCAGATTCTCATATTCCTATAAAAGGATTTCAAATTCCATACTGGGATAAGGTGATAGAGATGTGCTCAAACGCGACCAAGGTCATGCCCAATACCATTTTTGTTGGTTGGGATGTGGTTATCTTTGATGATGGGGGCGTCGGATTGATAGAGGGGAACCATGCCCCTGACTTTGATGGAGGCATGCAGGCTCCAAAGAAAATTGGAGTAAAGCAAAGAGTTAAAAAAGTAGTGATGGACTTGTGTGGAATCGATCCATTGCAATTCATCTCTGTGCATAGTAGTACCATGAACGGATACCGCTATTTTGACACAGTGATTGAGGAATGATTCATCGGGAGAATATGATCAATATCATTGCCGTTGGGGATATAATGCCGGGTGGATTGCTTAGTGACAACAATCTGCCTTGTATTAATAAAGCCGCACTAGAGGTACTCCTTAAAGGGGATATTAGATGCGGAACACTTGAATGTGCATTAGGAAATGCGCCCACTTATGACGAAGCTAAAATTGCTGACCGTGGGAATGTCATCTATGCAAAGGATTCATCCATCAAAAGATTAAAAGAGCTTCATGTTGATGTCGTCAGTTTGGCTAATAACCATTTTTATGATTTGGGGGTTGCCGGTGCTGAACATACGATAGATCTTTTGGATTCCGAAGGAATCTTGCATTGTGGTGCTGGAAGGAATCTGGAGGAGGCTGGCAAACCGGTCGTCGTTGAGATCAATGATAAGAAAGTAGCTATTCTCGCTTTTTGCGATACTGACTATAATAACGTCTTTTACTGCACTTATGCTACGGAGAATTCTCCCGGAGTCAATCCAATGAGAGAGGATTATGTGGCAGAAGAGATAAAGCATTATTCGGTCATGTACGACTATGTGGTGGTAATGGCGCATTGGGGTGCGGAAAATACATATAAGCCTACTGTCCAGACGGATAGGATGGCCAGGCTTATGTTGAATTCTGGCGCTTGTTTAGTATTGGGCAGTCATCCTCATCGGGTACAGCCCGTCATCAATACGAAAAAGGGAAGTATCGTCTTCAGCATGGGTAACTTTCTCTTCCCGGAGCGCCTGATCGCCCCTCCCAAGGTGACCTATTATCCAGATAAGCCGATTGATTATTCAACCTTGCCGGTAACTGATGCGTATCCAGTTGTTGAACAAGTGACATTAAAAACGTTGCCATACTTGGCAAGGGTTGGAATGATCGTCTCATCCGAATTAACTGAATCTACAGTTAAGTCTAATTATGTTTTAACTATTTTGGATGAGAAGAATATCGTAACATTGCTTGATGAAAGGGCGGCAAAAGATATACGAGATTCTATTCGGGGTATTCACTTTGCGCTTTCTTTGAATATATACAGATTATACTTGAAGCTCGTCAGGATAGAATCAAAGATTCGGAGAATAATATAGGACAAGAGAGTATCCGTTAGAGGATAGATGACATGGAATTGTTCTTTTAATTCTGAGTTCATCTCATATATCTATCATTTGTGAGACATAATGATAAAAGGATTATTCCATTCATTAAGGCGGTTCGTGGTTCGGCGCAAGCAGGAACGCTATAAAGGTGTAGATTTGTCGGTGAATGCTGAAGTGTCTACCGACGCAAAATGCTTGGCAGCCTTTGTCAAAGAAATGAACAAATATGCGGACCGCTTAGGGATGAGTGAAACACACTTTGTCAACCCATCCGGGATGAATGAATCTTCACATTATTCATGTGCGAAAGATCTCGCCAGAATGACGATGTTTTGCACAAAATATAAGAAGCTGATGGAGTTCTGGGGGCAGACATCTTACTCCGTTTTTGTCGACGGCCCAAATGCTCGTACCATCTCTGGTTATTCCTCCTATACGGGCGATAATATGACTACTGTAGAGAACTGTTACCACATTATAGGAGGGAAGTCCGGGACCTGGATCGTCGATAGCAGCAATCATATTGAGAACCTCTGCCTTGTCTGTAAGAGCAAGGTGGATGATGTGTGGTTGGTCGGTTGTATACTGTACAATGCGAATAATCCTACTGCTGGGACAAAGGATAACCGGGGCGTCCCGTTTAAGCAGATGCTGGATTGGTTGGAAGATTATCGTCAAGATTCGGCAACAGAGACGCAGGCCGTACAGGCATCGTACTGCTCCGCGTGGGTGATCCCCCAGAACGGATTGGCATATTACGAGAAAGACTTGGAGATGGTCGGAAAGAATAGCACGACACGGGCGATACCTGCTTCTTGCACGAAACTGATGACAGCGATGGTAGCTCTCGATTACATTTCAATTAATGAGACCATTATAATCAAGTCTGGCGATATAAAGCCAGGGAGTGGAGATACTTACTATGTCGGTGACACCATCACTTTCGGTGACGCCATTTTTGCGATGCTTCTTCCGTCCTCCAATACGCTCGCCATGGCTATCGCGCGGACTGTCGGGGCGGTATTACTCAACTATAGATAAATGAAATCTGTCACTTTTCGGTTGATAAAGAACCTTATTCAGATTCCTCTTGGGTTATCTGCATTATTAATCGTGTTGTCATGCCGTGGTACATTAGATGATGATAAGCCGGAGGATGACGGCACCCCTTCAACCACTGTGATGAAGCTGAACAAGAATGTGAATGGCCTTAGGGATTTGGCAAATGCTTGCATGAGGGCAGACAGCATCGCCGTTTTCAGCATTGAATACAATGATGACTGGAGTGTCCTCTATTGGTTGAGCATGAAAGAAGGGGGAGACATTGAATTGTACAGTGAAATTGTGTCGGATGAGATTTGTGTTCCAGAGCTTTCGATGAAACGGAATGGAAACTGTTTTTACTGGACGGTCAATGGCGCTTTCTTGAAAGACTCGAAGGGCGAGCGGATTAGCGTGATGGATTCATCCACCCCGATTTTTTTCATTTTGCGTGGTGATAAGATTGTTTGCAGGATTAAGACGACTGCTATAGGGGAGTATCCTACAACAAAGGCCGATTATTTGGCAAAGGATGTCGCTTTTGATTATCTTGTAGATGAAAGAGCATTCAAGATGCGTTTATCGTCGGGATATTCGACATCCATTCCTACTATATCTGCTTTTCGTTCATTGAAAGAAGATGTCCCGAATCGTTCTTTCTATAAAGATGTTTTTTTGGATGCAGGAATCGTCCTTACCTCGCGAAAAACTCTTTCCGCTGCAGAGTATCTAGGGCTATCTTTGGAGGGAATCAGTCTGCCCTATTCCAATCCTAGCGCCGAAGACAAAGCATTACAGACGGCTATCATTACCGGAGAACCGACGGACCTCAATGGACGATTATTGTATCCGGACGGACAACCCCGATACAGATTACTTTGTGTAAATGGAGGTACTTCGACTTCCCACGGGACATATTTAGGAGTGAATGGGGTGAAGAACATGCGTTTATTCGTAGAAAATGGCGGTAGTTATGTCGGAACATGCGCAGGTGCTTTCCTTGCATCCAATGGCTATGACGGAAAAGCGAACTATATTTTCTACATTTCGGCATGGCCCGGTATCTCAATGCATACTCTACTTCGTAATACCCGGTTTGGGATGTTTATCGAAGAAAACAGTCCTCTGTTGCAATATTACGATTTTGGCGGGGACAATTATGTAAGTGGTATTCGTCATAATAATGGCGCTTATCCGATGAGTCTTCCTTCTGGGACGGAGGTCCTGGCGCGATATGATTATCCGAAACAGAGCAGTATTCATATGAAACCTAGTATTTGGGCCTATAAAAAATCCGCCAAGTCAGGACGTGTCATCATGGAAGGTTCTCATCCGGAAGAAGTCAAGGAAGGGGAGCGGCGAGACTTGACGGCCGCAATGATGCTATATGCCATGGATGGCGTTGGTATGACCACTTTGAAAGGATATTTGAAAAACGGGGAAACACGGGTGATGGACAAAAAAACATCAGACAATAAACCGGCTTTTACTCGGATCGGAGATCTCCAGACACATCATTTTGCGGCTTACATTCCTTCGGATGCCAAGAATGTTAAAGTGACGGTAAGCAGTTCCAGCAAATGTGATCTCGCTTTGATGATGAATCAGGGGACCTATGCCTATTCCGATGTGGCGGAATACTGTTCTTCTGTTGCTGGGGCCCATCAGGAATTATTCTTCCCTTCCATCCGGGAAGGCCTTTGGTTCATAGCTGTGCAGTGTTTGACGACCGTAACGGTAAAGGCAACGGACTATGGGCAAGAGTATGGTGGGAATTTGGAAGTCCTGAACGGTATCCCTTATCAGATTTCGATTAGTTGGGAATAAGTGTTATCTTTGTAAGATATAAGATGAATAATCTAAAATGAAAACCGTAGGCCTCCCCATCTCCCACAAGGAGAACGAGCGCAGAAGAGCGCTCGTTCCGCAAGATATCCGTCAGATCAAACATCCTGAGTTGGTTTTCATCGAATCCGGATATGGCGATGTCTTAGGCTTTACGGACGAAGATTATCGCAAGGCGGGTGTCAATGTCTGCACCCGCGAGGAGGCTTTGTCCAAGGACATCATCTGCGATCCCAAGGCGGGAGACGCTGAGTATTTGGGCAAACTAAACGGCCAGATCGTTTTCGGTTGGATGCACGCCGTGCAGAACCGCGATATAACGGATGCCATCATCAAAAGCCGTCTTACTGTCTACGCATGGGAGGATATGTTTGAGGATGGGAGGCATTCGTTCTGGAAGAACAATGAGATTGCCGGCGAAGCCGCTGTGTATCACGCTTATATGTGCCATGGTGTGTTCCCGTATGGCTCGAAAGCCGCCGTCTTGGGACGGGGTAATACCGCCCGGGGCGCAGCAAAGGCACTGAACTACATGGGCGCAGAGACTACGATGTATGACCGAAGGACCGAGCATCTGTTCCGGTCCGAACTGCCCCAATATGATGTCGTTGTCAATGCCATTCTTTGGGACACCAGCCGGAAGGACCATATCATCTATCGGGAGGACCTGAAACGGATGAAACGCGGAAGTCTTCTCATTGACATCAGTTGCGATCGCTGCGGAGGCATCGAGACCTGTGTCCCGACGACCATCGACGATCCGACGTATGTTGTGGACGGCGTTGTCCACTATGCCGTTGACCATACCCCTGCTTTGTTCTGGAAAACCACATCCGATAGCCTCAGCAAGGTTTTCGTCCGGTTCATCGATGATCTGATTGAAGGGAACCCGGGAGATGTACTCCGTAAAGCGAACAGTTTCCGTCAGGGAGAAATCCTGGATCAGAGAGTCATTGATTTCCAGCACAGATAGTTATGGCTAACAATCACAGGACGGTAGGCAATGTCATCAAGGGAGTATGGATCCGTTTCTGGTCCGTCATTGCTCCCTTTACTTTTCCGGCTCATGTTACGACGGCGGTTCATCGGCTCCGGGGCGTACATGTCGGGAAAGGTTCGAAAATTGCGCGGAGTGTCCTTATCGATGACTCCCGTCCGGACTTGGTCACCATCGGCAAGAACGTCTGGGTGACGGCCGGGTGTCAGCTGCTCTGCCACCAGAGAGATATATCGCAGTATAAGGTTGGCGTCCCTGTGATGGACCTTCCGCTGAAATACGCCCCCATCGTCATCGAGGACGGAGCCCATATCGGCATCGGCAGTATCATTATGCCGGGTGTCACCATCGGGAAAGGTGCTGTCATCGGTGCTGGTTCCGTGGTTACGCGGGATATCCCGCCTTACTGTGTGGCTGTCGGAGTTCCGGCGAAAGTCATCAAGACTTTTTCGGAAGAGAAATGAGAATCTGGATCGATATCACCAATACCCCCCATGTCAACGTCCTGATGCCAATCATCCGGCATTTGGAGAAAGACCATGAATTGATCTTCACCGCCCGGGATTTTTCGGAGACTCTCCCACTTTTGAAGATGAACGGGATTACTCCCATTGTACGTGGGAGTTACAAAGGAAAGAGCCGTGTCAAGAAGATAATGGGTATGTTGGGCAGGATGTGGACGATGCTGTTCAAACTGCCGAAGTTTGACCTCGCATTGTCTCTGGGCGGAAACTATACTTCCGCCATTGCTTTCTTACGGGGTAAGAAGTCTATCGTATTCAGCGACAATGACATCTCCTTCAAGTTCTTCTCCTTTGCAATGGGAAGCTATTTCATCTTCCCGTACTATTTCAAGTATCAGAAGGTACAGAAGAAGTATCGTATCAAGGATTCGCAGATCAAGACCTTCAACGGCTTCAAGGAAGATATCTATATCGCTGAGTTCGAACCCGATCCGTCTTTCTTGGACCAGCTGCCTTTCCGGGATTTCATCACCATCCGTCCGGAGAATCTGAAGGCTTCCTATGTTCCCAAGGACAGCACGACCATCGTGCCTCAGCTGTTCGAGGTTTTCAAGGACATGAATATCCTCTTCCTGCCCCGATATGAGGAAGAGAAGAAGTATACGGAAGGTTATGCCAATGTCTGGTATCCCAACGGTCCGCTTTCCGGATTGGATGTGTGCTACAACACCAAGGCGATGCTGACCGGTGCGGGGACCTTCGCCCGTGAGGCCGCGCTTCTGGGTGTTCCCGCCGTCAGTTTCTTCCCGAGCCCGGTTTTCCTTTCTGT
>JAEEGL013139604.1_pt1 | contig 10062 bp, 6 predicted proteins | sample 9134231 | NCBI WGS metagenome assembly JAEEGL01 (sample SAMN16246548, study PRJNA631951) | gut metagenome | biome: gut microbiome; feature: rumen; material: fiber-attached | host: Bos | place: Iran: Karaj | collected 2018-10 | reverse complement strand
GGATCCGGCCCTGGTTGATTTCCTCTTCAACCTCCAGGTCCTGGTCTTCCATCATATCGACAGGGATTGGGTTGGAGTCATCCTCCTCCGCCGTCTCGTCGATCGGCACAGGATTCGAATCGTCCCCGTCCGCTTCCTCCTCTGCGAAGGCAAGCACACCGCCCAGCAGGACCAGCGCCAGAAGAAATGCGATCAGTCGCTTCATTCGGAACACCTCGAGTAGATTTAATATCCGGAATAACAACAATCTCACTGCATCGAAATTGTTTCAATGCAGTGAGATTATTTTAATACTTTTGTAATGTTTTTGCAAGCATTATCTGTTTGCCGGGATGAACAGGGGATCAGTCGCCTTCCTTATAGCCGGTCCAGATCTGCTTCTTGCCTTCGCCGGTTCCGGCCGGTACCACGCCGTCCTTCTTGCAGATAAAGCCGATATCCGCGTTGTAATTCGCCTTGTCGCTTTCCACCTGGATCTCGGCGGATTCATAAATCCCGCTTCCGTCCTCTTCGAGTACCGAGGCGATGATCCGGATATCCGTTCTCTGCTTCGTCGCCACGACCTCGTCCGGCGCGGTGACGCGCAGGGTGTAGACTGCAGGATACAGGTCTTCAAACCGCCAGAAGCCGTACTGGTCTGTCTCTGTTTCCGCAATGAACTCACCGTCACGCAGCAGTTCGATCCGGACATTCGGAATCCCGGGTTCATCCATGCCCTGCAGGCCGTCCTTATCCAGGTCCAGCCAACAGAAGTCACCGATCCGTCCCGGCAGTACGCAGCCGATGTTCATCTTCCGCTGGTCCTCGCCCATGAGCAGCTCGATCGGATCGGAGGTTCCGTTGCGGTTGGTCGCATGGGTGATCACGGAGATCTGGGTTTCATTCAGGCGCCTGTCGTCCGGTTCGATGATCACGCAGCCTTCCGGCATGGAAGCATCCAGCGAATAGGTTCCGGGCATCAGGTTGCTGAAGAGATATTCGCCGTCACCGCCGGTCGTTGCCGTCTGCAGTACGGTCCCGCTCTCATCAAGCAGGCGTACTTCCGCACCGGCAAGCGGATCCACCGTATCACCGCGATCGATCCAGACACCGCCGCCGATCGAGGTATAGCGGACGATACCCAGCAGCAGGCCTTCCTTCGCTTCGTCTTCCTCCAGGGCAATCCCGCTGACGACCAGCTTGCCGCCTTCCTCGGTGAAGTTGCTGTCTCCCGGTTTCGGAGCGATGGTACGCTCATCCAGCGGGAAGGATACGGTGAAGTTGCCCGGGATCATGCCGGAGGTCGAGAAGCGGCCTTCCTCATCGGTCCGCAGGACATCGAAGACCTTGCCGGTCAGATCGTCCGTCACCGTGATCTCCAGACCGGCCGGCGTGCTCTCGCCCTCGTCAAAGAGCCCGTTGTTGTTCTCGTCCATCCAGACCTGCCCGCTCAGCGAAGCCGGGATGACCGCGCCGAGTTTCTGGTCATTCCACTGCGCACCCATGGCCACGTCCAGGCTGACGTCCTGGGTATTCTTTCCAGCTGTCAGGGGCAGTTTGATGCTGTCCGTCCGACTCAGCACGTTCTTGTCAGGACAGGTCACGGTCAGCGTCCAGGTATCCGGACGCAGCGCCTCGAGCGCATAAGTACCGTCGTCCTGCGTCGTGACGGTGATCTCCTCCAGTTCGGACCTGGAGGGTGTCAGCGTCAGCGTCATGCTGGCAAGCGCTTCCTCGTCGTCGTCCCGGATCCCGTTGCCGTTGCGGTCGTGGTATGCCAGGCCGTCAATCCTGCCCAGGGTCAGTACGCCGCATTCCGGTCCCTGCACAGTCGCGCCGGAAGCGAAGCTGAACGATTCACTTTCGCCCACACCGTCGTGACCGGAGATCGTGTTGCCGCCGGCCACCGTCCGGGCGAATACGGCATTCTCGGGCAGGATGTATTCAAGATGATACCTGCCAGGCATGACCGCATCAAACAGATACTGTCCGTTCTCGCTGAGGTCGGCCCGGAACGCTTCTTCACCGGTTTCCTCGTCAATCAGGCGGACGGCAACACCGGGCAGCCCGTTCTCACCGTCGTCCCGGATGCCATTGTCGTTACGGTCCGCAAAGACGGAACCTTCCACAGTACCCGGCTGGATCATACCGATATCCATGTTCGTTCGGTTCTCGCCCAGTGCCAGGAAGAAGGGCTCGGAGAAGCCCTCGCCGCCGGTGCGGTTCACGATCACGTTGCCCTCGCCCAGTTTGGTGAAGGCATATCCCTTTGTTGCGGTTACATGGAGCGTATAGTTGCCGGGAACCAGCTTGGAAAGTTCATACTTGCCTTTGACGTTGGTCTTGTCCATTGCAGCCACGTTGCCGTTTTCGTCATACAGGCCCACAAGGAATCCGGAAACGATCTTCTCATTCCCCGATTTGTCAGCGGAGAAGTCGTTGTCGTAATATACGGTGCCGGTGATGCTGCCGGGATAGATCACGCCGACATTCATCTCGCGCGTCTGGGCTTCCTTCAGCACGAAGTTGTCCCAGAAGTTCTCCCGCCGGCCGGGCCTGGACTTGAAGTGGTTGCCGAGGGGATCGCTGACAGTGCGGGTAAAGTCGCTGCCGTCCTCCGGCAGCACCACACGCATCCTGTAGGTATACCCGCGCAGACCCGTCAGGACGAAGGTGCCGTCTTCGCCGGAGAAGGTCTTGGCTGCCTCCTCATCCATCGACTTGAGGGCACAGATCTTAACACCGGGCATTGGCAGCTCGCCTTCGTCGTACATTCCGTTATAGTTTGCGTCCAGGAAGCAGCGGCCCTTGATCTCGCCGGCCCAGGTGAAACCGATATACAAATGGTCCCGGCTTTCCTTGTCGTTCAGGTCGATCTGCCTGCTGGTCCCGCTTGTGATGATCGAGCGTTTTCCGCCCTTCTTGGAGAGTTTGGTAAACATCATGCCGTCCGGCATCGTGATTGTGATGTTGTACAGGGCCGGCGACAGGTTGTCAAAGCACCAGTTTCCGTCCGCGCCGGAATAGGTCTCATAATGTACGCCGCTCCGTACGCCGTCCAGTTCGATCCTGATCCCGGGCAGGGTCGGCTCGCCGTTTACGAAAAGGCCGTCCCCTGTTTCGTCAAACCAGCACTGGCCGCTGATATGGAGTGTGGATTTGTCCGGTTCGGGGGTCGGTTCCAGGTATTTCGGATCCACCGGCGGGAGCGTCGGTGTCGGGCCTGCCTCGACTTCAACCGCCGGCTCGTTTTCTTCCTCCACATCTTCCGGCGGCGTCACAATCGTCGTGTCCTCACCGGTTTCGTCATCAACGGTCTCGTCGTCGCCGGTCTTTTCCCCGCTGTCCGTCTTCTCCGTTTCAGTCTCCGCAGCCTGAGGTTCGGGTGTTGCCTCGGCCTTTTCCTTCAGCGGGTAGACGATTACCGGAACAGTTGTTGTTCCGCCCGCTTCCGGTTCCACTTCGCAGTATGCTGTGCTCAGGTCCCACTCAGGAGAAATTGTCTCCGGCAGCGGAACGATCCTGACCCGTCCGGTTTCCGGAAGCGTCACGGTCGTCTTGCCGGCGTCGATGGTACCGGCTTCCCGGCCATTCTGCAGCACGCGGAACTGACCGGCCAGCCTGACGGTCACCTTCGTTCCGTCCGCCGCGGTCCGCACGCCGCAAAAGTAGATTCCGAGCGTGGCGACAGCCGCGGAAGACACGGTGATCATCCCGCAGACCAGCATCATGACAAGCAGACAGGCAATAAGCCGTTTTCCCAGATTCATTTTCAAAAAAGCCTCCCGGAAGCATAGTCGAACGCGCTGTCCGAATAATGGAGAGCGCGTCCGGTATTGATACTGATCACCCGCAGGGGATCAGTTGGTGGTCTTGACGGAGTGGCGGAACTTGTCGTACACGCCGTCCACATACGTCTTGGTATATCCCTGCGGATAGCTCACATTGAGGATGTAGAGCATCTTGTCGGAGCAGGAGATGATGATACGGCCTGCCACCTTGACGTTGTCGGTGGTCGTGCCGGAATAGTTGGCGTAGATCCCGTCGGAGTTCATGAACTTCCGCCCGGCGGTATTGGAGCGCTCAAACTTCTGGAATCCTTCGCTGCCGATCGTGTCCAGCGCACTCTTGACTTCCTTGATCAGCTCGTTCTTGTTGTAGTTCTTGCTGACCGGGACCAGCCGGATGGACAGGGTCGCCGGATAATCCATGGACGGATCCGGATTGGTCAGCTTGTAGGTATCCGCGGCACTGTCGTCCGGCAGCCAGCCGGCAGGCGCTTCAAAGGTGAGATGCAGCGCCGGCGCCTCGTAGGTGGCATAGGTAAAAGCCAGCTTCGGAAGCGGCGTGGGCGTAGGCTTGTCGATCGGATCGATCAGCACAGGTGTCGCCCCGGCGTATTCACTCTTCATCGTCGGCGCGGGCGTCGTCCCGTCCGCGGCCGTCTGGTCGATGGGAAGCATCTCCTCATTGCCGCCTTCCTCGGATGTCGGATCATAGGAGCCGTCATCAAAGTTGATCTGCTGCGGAACCGGCGTATCTCCGAAGATGTTCTGCTCGTTCTGCGCCGGCGCTTCCTGCTGCTGCGTCTGTTCCTGCTGCACAGGAGAGGTCGGGAAGGTTTCTTTCTGCTGGCAGGCAGTCATCACCAGGGCGGCGCAAACCACCAGTACCAGACACAGAATCCGTTTTTTCCACATGATTCATTCCTCCATCCTGAATTAGTTCACCGGTCATCAGCCTGCTTCATTCATCAGACGAAGCGCCGGCCTGTTTTCTTCCGTTTCATTCAGCGCCCTGGTGATAGAGCGGATGATAGATCCGTCTGTCCAGGCTGAAGATCTTCTCGCTGAAGGCGCCGGGCGGGGTCTTGTCCGTCGCGGTCTTCATGGTATTCATCCGCGCGTCCAGGATATCAATCCAGTGAAGCGCCTCCGCCTCCGGAAACATCGGAGGCTTTGGACTTCCGTATTCGCTCTCGCCGTGATGACTCAGCAGCATATGCTCCAGCAGCACAAGAGCTTCTCCGGTTACACCGGCCTTCTCGGCAACGCGGTTCAGGTTCGTGATCCCGCGGACCAGATGGCCCAGCAGCTGCCCGTCCCGCGTGTAGTCCGTCACGTTGCCGGTCCTGTCACTCTTCATCTCCTCGATCTTGCCCAGGTCGTGGATGATCACGCCGGCCAGCAGCAGGTCCCGGTTCAGCCAGGGATACACCTCCAGCAGGTTCCGCGCCAGGCGCAGCATATCTGTCGTATGGTGCAGGAGACCGCTGCGCTCCGCGTGATGCATCCGCTGTGCCGCCGGGAACCAGGCAAGCCGTTCTCCGGCGATCTCCAGCATCCCCTGCGCCAGTTTGCGGAGATCCTCATTTTCAAAGGCATCGATCGTTTCCCGGATCTCCTGCAGCATCTCCTCCGGCTTGCGGGGGGCGCAGGGCACCAGGCTGTTCATATCCACGGGATCCTCGTCTGTCGCCGGGCGCCATTTCTCAACGCGCAGCTGGAGCCGTCCGTTGTATTCCTGGATCAGCCCGCGGACCTTGACCGGTGTTCCGGCTACCGGCACCTCCGCCTCGGGATCCCAGTTCCAGATCTTGCAGTTGATCTCCCCGGTGCGATCGGTCAGGTTCATGTCGACGTAGTCGTTGCCCTTGCTGTCCTTCCGCTTCTCCGCAGAGCGGATCAGCAGGAAGCCTTCATAGCGCATATCCTTCTGCAGCTGGCAGACGGTGTAGTTCTCCATTTAAAAACCTCCCATGAGATCAAAAGGGTGCTCCGCCCGACGGTCCCTGATCCGCTGCGAGGTTCGCGAAAGTTGTATATTCGCTCAGCCAGGCAAGCTTAACCGTCCCGAGAGGTCCGCTCCTTTGTTTGGAAACGATCACCTCACCGATGTTCTTATCCTCGGTCTCCTTGTTGTAGTATTCCTCCCGGTGCAGGAACATGACCACATCCGCATCCTGTTCGATGGAACCGGAATCGCGCAGATCGCTCAGCATCGGGCGTTTGTCGATCCGGTCCTTGTTCGCGCGGCTCAGCTGCGCACAGGCCACGATCGGAATCTTCAGCTCCAGGGCGATTGCCTTCAGCTGCCGGCTGATCTCACTGACTTCGAGCTGCCGGTTCTCCGTTTTCCCGTCCGCCCGCATCAGGCCCAGGTAGTCGACCACGACCAGGTCCAGGCCTTTGTCCATTTTCAGCTGGCGGCACCTGGATCTCAGCTGTGTGGGGGTAATGGCAGCAGTATCGTCAATATACATCGGTGCTGCGGTCAGCGGCCCAAGAGTCTTTGAGATCTTCTCCCAATCCTCATCCCGGAGGGTTCCGCGCCGTACACGCTGCATATCCACCCGTGCATCGGAGCAGAGCATCCTCATAGCAATCTGTTCCCGCGGCATCTCCAGGGTAAAGACCGCGGTGACTTTGCCCTTGTTCAGGGCGGCGTGCTCGGCAACGTTCATCGCAAAGGAGGTTTTTCCCATAGCCGGCCGCGCGCCGACGACGATCAGCTCGCCGGGATGAAGTCCGGTCAGCAGCCGGTCCAGGTCGATGAACCCCGTCGGCACACCGGCAATCTCGCCCTTAAGGCGGTCCAGTTCCTGGATCTGATCCAGGGTGTTCACGATCACTTCACTGATCGGTTTGAGGGCCTCGCCCTCATGCTGGTTCATGACAATGTCAAAGATCGCCTTTTCCGCGTCGGACAGGATCGCCGGCACTTCCTTCTGCTGGCTGTAACTGTCCTTCGAGATCGTGCTGCATGCGTTGATCAGCCTGCGCAGGATACTCTTCTCCCGGACGATCGCGATATAGGAGTGGACGTTTGCCGCGGTGGGAACGTCCGATACAATCTTCATCAGGTACCGCAGGCCGCCGACGCCTTCCAGCGTCCCCTTGCGGGAAAGCTCAGCCTGCAGCGTCGTCAGGTCGATCGGCGCCTGGCGGCGGTTCAGGTCCGCCATCGTCTGGAAGAGTTCCCTGTGTTCCGGCTGGTAAAAGTCTTCGGGTTTCAGCTGCTCGGTCGCCCGCTGTACAGCAATGCTGTCCTGGAGCATCGCGCCCAGGACGCTGATTTCAGCCTCCATGCTGTTCGGCGGGAGCATTCCCCGCGCTTCATCCCTTATCTCCATGATCCGTTTTGTTCCAACTTTATTTCTTGATGGGCTGAACATCCAGCTGCATCGGCGTGGTCACGCCGGAATACAGCCACACGGAGATCGTGCGGATCCCGGTTTCCCGGATCGGCTCGCCGATATCGATTTTCCGCTTATCCACCTTTACGCCGTGCTGCTTCTCCAGGGCTTCGGCCACTTCGGCCGAAGTCACGGAACCGTACAGCCGTCCCTTTTCGCCGCACTTGACCTCCAGCGCAATGACCTTGCCCTTAAGAGCCTCGGCTTTCTGCTTCGCCTCGGCCAGCAATTCCGCCTCCCGGGCATCCTGTGCCGCGCGCTTGCGCTGGATCTCCTTCAGCGCACCGGGGGTCGCTTCCGCGGCGAGCTTCTGGGGGAAAAGAAAATTCCGGGCATATCCGTCGCTTACTGTCAGGATATCATCCCGTTTGCCCACGTTTTTGACATCTTTCAGCAATACAACCTTCATCTTCGTTTTCCTCAATTCACAATTGTCGCGCAACTTCGCTGCTGCTGGTTGTGCTTTGTTGTTCTTTGGAACTCCGTTTCGCTTCCCGTGTCACCGGCAGCGTTCATCTGCGTTCCTATCTTTATGATTTTATCCCATATTCCCCGAAAAAGCAAGAAAAACCGGCCTGCTCCACGTATGAAACAAGCCGTTTCCTTTAACTTTCAAAGAAGATCAGTTGCTGACAGCTTCCTTGATCAGCGAGACTTTATAGCCGAACTTTTCAAGCGCCGGAGCAACCTTTTTGAAAACTTCCGTCAGGGTCTTTTCATCCATACCAGAAAAATCGGATGCCTTTTTCAGCAGCTCATTCTCTTCAGTCAGCTTCCGGATCTTGTCTTCTGCGTCCTTTGAAGCCTTTTCAGCATCTTTCGTCAGACTGTCAATCTTCGTCTGAGCTTCCGTCTTTACCTTTTCCAGGTCCTTCGTCAGGGTGTCGATCTTTGCCTGGGCTTCACTTTTTTCCTTTTCCGCATCCTTCATCGCCTGGTCGGCAGCGCTCCTCAGGGCAGCCTCTCCGTCTGTTTTCAGCTTCTCAACCTGAGCTGTCAGATCGGCGATCGTCGCGTCTGCTGCCTTCGCCGCCTCGGCAGCTTTCTCCTCGGCAGCCTTCAGCACCTTGGCCGCATTGTCTTTTGCCTTCGCCGCATCGGTCTTCTGCGACTCCATCTGCGCTGTCAGATCCTCATTCTGCTTTATTGCCTCATCCAGCTTTGCCGCGGCTTCCTCCGCTGCCTTTGCAGCGTCCGCCTTCTGCGTCTCCAGCTGAGCCGTCAGATCCTCGCACTGTTTAGCCGCCGCGGTCAGCTTTGCCGCCGCATCCTCCGAAGCCTTTGCAGATTCAGACTTCTCCGTCTCCAGCCGGGCGCTCAGGTCGTCCTTCTCTTTCGTCACCGTCTCCAGCTGCATGGTCAGGTCATCCTTCTCCTTTACAGCCGCCTCCAGCCGGGTGCCCAGTTCATTCTTTTCTTTGGTCACCTCATCCAGTTTCGCTGCCGCCTCCTCTGCGGCTTTCACCGCATCAGCGGTCAGCATTTCCAGCTGAGCGTTCAGGTCGTCTTTTTCTTTGTTCAGTGCGCCGATTTTCCCATTCCCGGTAAGGAACAGGACAGCAAAAACGATCGCAAGAACAGCAAGCAGGGCAGTGATCACGGTACCGGTATTTTTCTGCATCTTCTTTCCTCCCGTCTGGTTGAACAGATATTGCCTTTTGAATCCATTTATCAATGATATTTCACATTTCTGCCATTCCGGACATGAAGGAACGGAATTTTAATGATTTTTATCCATTCCGTCATACAGCCTGTAGATCGCTGCTTCCCCGTTTTCAAAAACCTTCACGCCGACTTTGGCCATACCGGCCAGGTCGATGTCGTAACTGCTCCGCTCATAGGAAGAAACATAGACATAATCCGCGCCGTATTTCTCCGGAACTTCGCGATGGCCTTCCGGATCCGAATAGAATTCGGCCAGTTCCTCCTGGCGTCCGGTGGTGTCAAACCCGTGCCAGTACAGCCACAGATCCGGTCCGCAGACGATCGTCCTCCCGGCGATGGCTACGACCGGGTTCAGGTGCTGGGTTCCGGTCACGAAGACAGCCTCCCGCGGTGTCCGGTCGCGGACGAACTCGCCGGCCTCCACGGCTTCCCGGCTGAAAGCCTGGTAGTCCGACACGCATTCCCGTGCGATCGTCAGCCCTGCGCTCAGGAAGGTGACCACCGCTGCAACAGCCGCCAGGAACCGCCGTCCGCGCAGTCCCTCCAGGCGTTTCCAAAGGCGGGAACACCAGTCCGCCACGATCAGGCAGCACAGGAGCCAGGCCAGATAAAACAGTTTGATATTGTCGTATTCGTTCGGCTGGAAGCGGATGAACTCCGCCGCCAGAATAATCGGCAAGGCCGCCGCGAAGATCCGCCGGTTCCGCGGATTCCTGTCAAACAACGCTGCCAGCAGAGCGAGGAAGGGCAGCCCGATATTCTTGATATAGAACCACAGGTACAGGTCCCGCATGCCCCGGCCGGAAGGATTGTTCACCCAGTTGAACTGCAGAACCATGAAGGAATGGTTGCTCTCCTGGAAGGTCTGGCCGAAGGTAAAGCAGATCAGCTGCGGCAGTGCAAGGGCCGCGGCAATCGCACCGTAAAACAGGTACGGGAGCAGAATCCTGTCCCGTCTCCGCCGGTACATCATCGCCCCCGGATCACCGTGGATCAGGTCGTAGCACAGGCAACCCGCAGAAGACAGACCCAGGGCGAGGAAGCTGTGGGTATGGATCAGCGGCAGCGCGCCGGCCCATACACCCAGCAGGACGATACCCCGTCCACGGTTCTCCGGATCCCGGGTTTTCGCCCGGAACTCCGTAAACAGCAGGTAGTAGCAGGGGATCACCATGCACCACCCGCCCAGGATCGTCCGCTGGGGGATCATCAGGTCGCAGATC
>JAEEGL012546127.1_pt1 | contig 10062 bp, 7 predicted proteins | sample 9134231 | NCBI WGS metagenome assembly JAEEGL01 (sample SAMN16246548, study PRJNA631951) | gut metagenome | biome: gut microbiome; feature: rumen; material: fiber-attached | host: Bos | place: Iran: Karaj | collected 2018-10 | reverse complement strand
CGAGGTGCTTCTGCTTCGGCCAGGAATCACCGGGCCGGCATCGTTGAAGTATCGGAATGAGGAGGAGCTGCTGGCTTCGGTGGAGGATCCGCAACGGTACAATGATGAGGTCATCTATCCGGACAAGGTCCGCTTGAACCGATACTATCTGCACCATTATTCGTTCTGGATGGATCTGAAGATGATTTTGGCTACGGTTTTGGGGAGGAGGATGGAGTATGGTGGAGAGGTGATTTGAGGGAGATATGGCCGATATGAAAGACGATTTGCAAAGATTGACGGACAAGCAGAAGTTGGAGTTGTACTATGCCACGCCTATTTTAAAGCATCTGGGATATAGCGAGTCTGTTCACAGTTCCGATAGCCCGGATCTTCTTATTGACACGGACGGTAAAACGATTGGCGTCGAAATCGTCAGTTGCTATCCTGATGAAGAAGGTAAAGGAAGCTTCAGCGCTTTAGTAAACAGGGCGTATTCTGTGTGCAGGGAATATTCCGCTAAACTTAAAATGGAGGGGGTCCGTGGCCGCATTGGCTATATCTCATTTACTGAGGCGGCATATACTTTTGATGAAACAGTTTCCACTCACCGATTTAAACAGATTGTCTTTGGCGAGATAGAACTCAAGTCAGAGCAGTTCCTGTATGAGCAGCGATTGGATACCCATGATAGAAATGAGGAATACTTTGAGAAAATGGTGTCCGGCTATTTTGATTGTAAATATGTTGAAAGCGTTTCCTATCACGATCTGAAAGATATTGACTTGGTTGAATTTCATCCGATTAGAGTCGGTTACTTCATTACGATCGATCCCAAGTTTGTCATTGCTTGTATTGACAAAAAAGAGGTGAAGCTTTCTCAGTATAAGACGATGCAAAAGAATAAAGGGATCTCGGAATACTGGTTGTTTATCTATAATCCGAGTAATACGTTTTGTGATTTGGAAGGCTTTGAAATGCCTGAGTTTCGGACGTCTTACGATAGAGTGTACGTGACAGATTTGGGGAGAGTGTTGAGGCTGAAATAGGAAGGAATGCAAAGATCTGTGAAGGATAGGGAGAAGATAAATAAGGATCTTGAACTGTATTGCGCATTAATGGGCGAAGTGAAGATGCGTGTTCATGCTGTGCTTGAGGTACTGAAAGGGCATCGGTCAACATCGTTTCAAAATACCAACATCGAGTTCATGTGCCTTCAGATCCGAAAGATTCTGGAGCTTATTTCTATGGGGGCGCTGGTCGTAAACCAGGATGAATTTGAGGCGGTTGGTCAAAAGTATTCTCAGTATTGGAACGCAAGGCTGATACTTCAAGATATTGAACGTCTTCATCCTGGTTTTTATCCGATTCCGGTTAATGAAGTTCCAAGTAAAGAGGAGGGAATCGTTAATGACTTACAGGATAAAACAAGCGGCTTTCTAACACGAGAAGATTTTGTCACCATTTATGAGAAATGTGGGAAGATTTTGCATGCGTATAATCCCTTTGGATCCCGATACGACTATGATTTCTACAAAAGTAAGATTAAGGAATGGCTAACCCTTATTATGGAACTCTTATCAGTTCATTTGATTAATATTAAAGGGGGTAAAGGTTTTTATCTAATCCACATGAATGAAAAAGGGATTAAAGGCGTCCATGGATATTTCTTCGGACCGGCAGATTAAGAAAATGGTTGTGCGAGAAGGAATCGTTGCTTGTCTTTAAGTGGGATAGATCAATTGGTTCAGATTGCGAAGATGTTAAACAAGATGGTAATGGGTTTGTTTGATAATACTCTATTTTGGATAATATGAATTGTGATTATTTGGGGTTCATCTTTTATGAACTGTTTCACTGGAGAGGACGTGAATTGAAGAGGCCTCTTGATCAGGTCTCTTTTACACGTCTTGAGTTGATGAAACTACTTTTCTTTGTTTCTGCAATTCGTGTAGATGATAATGATTTGCTGGATTGCTTCTCTGATTTTTACGCGATGCCTTTGGGGCCCGTAGAGATTCCTTCATACAATAGACTAATCAATAATGATATTCATTGCTGTGTATCTGAGACAATAAATGTTCATCTTGTTAGTAACGCCGAATCTATTAGATGGACTCGTGATGCGGTTACTAATCGAATAGAACGTTCGATATCGCAGTTAGAATTAGTGAACCCCAAGTTGATTCTGTATCCAGCTTACAAACTAGTTGAGATTTCACATGTTTGGCGATGTTGGAAAGTTGCGAATGAAATCGCAAATGTTCTGGGGAAGACTAGTATTAAAATGAGTGTTGACAGTATTCGATCTAGTAACCATTATTTTGGCGTATGATTAAATCAATACATGATCTCGGCCTTTCATTCAATCAGGTCTTTAATCCTATATGGATTGAAAGTTATGATTGGAGTGACGAAGAACACTCCATTGAGAGTTATCAAAAGGCTAGTGAAGTAATTAGTCAGTTTAAAGAAACCGTCTTCGTCTGCTTTTCAAAGTCACTGCTAAAAGGTGAATACATTGTGAATCCCAAAATATTGGAAGATCTTGAGCAATTTCATTCTTTCTTATTTGACGAACAAAAGATAGACGAAGAATATGATAACCCGTTGAAGGATCGGCTAACAAAAAACTATCAAGTATTAAGGAATGAGGTATCCTTTCTAAATGACACCTATCGTCATTTCATCGTCAATCTCTCAAACAAGTATCGCCCTGAGAATCACCACTATTTAGTTAATGCGTTTTCGGTATTGGGTAGAGATGAAAGTGTATCTCCACTTCTCAATGTCTTCATATCTAATGAACTGTTTGTTTTTCATCTTGAGCACAATTTCTCTCGTTCGGATAGTACAATTAGGCAGTTGATTTTCACCAAAGAACATCTTGAGAAGATTCGAAATAAGTATAGTGATGAGATACGTGATATCATTGACTTATTCATAGACAGGAGTCATTATCTCTTGGTTAAATTGTTGTACAACGAAAAAGAGATTGAATATCTGCTGGATTTCAAGCGCCAAGTTCTTCCTGAAAGAACAAAAGATGAGTCTGTTAATTCATTACTTGATCTTTTTAAGTTCTATTATAAGGATATCTACGCCCAAAACGAGTCTATAATGCAGCCAATACAAAACAAGATTCTTAAAGAGCAACACTTACGTTTTCAGGAATTTGTTTTGTTGTTTAAGTATTATAAGGATTCTGGCCTCGGCACAATTACTCAGTTTAACAACGCAATAAATGACTTTGAATCCAAGTGTAAGGCGACATATCCGTTATTTGGGGCTCGGAATTATGATGTTTATGCTTTAAATACGCTAAAGAATTATGCTTATAACTGCAGATTGTCTTTTTTGATTGACCACAACAAAGATGGTCTTAGTTTTACGGACCTAAAGAAAGAGATGGATACACTAATTCAACTCCAGTCCGAAACCGGTATTTTTAACTTTTATCCCTATAGAAGAGCTGTAAAAAAACTCATTAATGATGTTAAAAATTATTTACACTCTGATGACTATGATGAGAATCTATTTGATGAAATGTTTGATACGCTAAAAGACTATTATTCAAAGTTTTGCGCTGCCGAAAAATGGTGTAAAGAATCTTCTTTTTTCCCCATTTTGAATTTATATCAGGAATGTAGTTTCAAAAACGAGAAACTTGGTATCAAAGTGTATTATCCATCTTCTTATAGCCGTTATGTAGATTATGACTTATTACGAAATGAGAGGATGGATTTTGACCGAGAAATACGGATTATTGAATCCGAGAGATCCATAAAACGCGACTTTCAGTCATTGGACAAACTTAAAGAGGATATCGAAAAATCAAAGAGATCTATCTATGAGTTATTTGGCATTTTTACCAGTTTAGTCGCGATTGTATTTGGGGGCATAAGCCTTTTCTCAGAGAAAGAGTCACCCGCTATCAATCCGGTGTCTTTGACTGAAGCAAAACAACTGCTTAACTACTCATTGTCATTTAAGGCCATTAACTTTCTCTCTTTCAGTTCTTGCATACTGATCCTTATCTCACTCGTTTACTTTATCTCACTGCCAAGAGAGAAGAGCTTTCCCGCCTATTTTCGGCACCCAAAAACATGGGTTTTCCTCGTCTTGATAATACTCTCTTTTGTTGCCATAATATCTTTACTGCGTATCCTTGTCTAACACTGTATTTTTATGAATTGTCGTATTTATCTCTGCCTAGCCCACATGTCCGGCAAAGAGCAGGCCTTCATCCAGGAAGCGTTTGACACCAACTGGGTGGTGCCGCTGGGACCCAACGTCAATGGTTTCGAGAAGGATCTTGAGGCGTTTGTGAGCCAGATGCCCGGTCAGGTCGGGCATGACGTGAATGGAGAGGTCGGGGGTGACGGGGAAAAGCAAGTCGGACCGAATAAACGGGTCGTTGCGCTGTCTTCCGGGACGGCAGCAGTGCATCTGGCGCTGATTGCGTGCGGCGTAGGGCCGGGCGATGAGGTGCTGGTGCAGTCGTTCACGTTCTGCGCTTCGTCACATCCCATCACTTACCTGGGTGCTATGCCGGTATTCGTGGATTCTGAGCCGGAGACCTGGAATATGGACCCTGAGCTGCTGGAGGCCGCGATCAAGGACCGCATTGCGCGGACGGGGCGCGCGCCGAAGGCGATCGTGCCGGTGGCGCTGTATGGCATGCCGTACCGGATCGACCGCATCTTGGAAGTCGCGGACCGCTACGGGATCCCGGTTATCGAGGATGCGGCCGAGGGTTTCGGCTCCCGGTTCCGCGGGCAGGTGCTGGGGACGTTCGGGCGCTACGGCGTCCTGTCGTTCAACGGCAACAAGATGATCACGACTTCGGGCGGCGGCGCGCTGATCACGCCGGATGAGGATGCTTGGTGCGAGATCATGATGTACGCCACGCAGTACCGCGAAAGCTACCCCTACTACCAGCACGAGAAGATCGGGTACAACTACCGCCTGTCCAACATCTGCGCCGGCATCGGCCGCGGCCAGATGACGATTGCAGACGAACACATCGCCCACCACAAGCACGTCCAGGCCCTGTATGAGAAACTGCTGGCGGATGTGCCGGGCGTCTCCGTCCATTCCCAACCCGCGACCGGGGAATACGATTCCAACTACTGGCTCTGCACCATTGTGCTTGATCCTTCTGTCTGGGTCTTAGGTCAGGAGAATGCCTACAAGACGGTGGTCAAGGGAGCCGTCGGCGGAGCTGCCGGGGTGATCCATATGGCTTCTTCGGCGGTCACGGATTGCCAGCCGAACGACAACGTGGAGGCGCTGCGGGTCTTTCTGGACGCCGCCGACATCGAAGCCCGCCCGCTGTGGAAACCGATGCACAAGCAGCCGGTCTATCGGGACGCGCCGTCGTATTTGAGGCCCTGCTCGCTGTTTGGCTCCGACTCCCCTTCCGTCTCCGAAGCCTTCTTCAAGGTCGGCATGTGCCTGCCTTCCGGCCCTTACGTGACGGATGATGACGTGAGGTATATCGTAGAGAAGATCAAGGAAGCGATTGTTTGACCGGTTACTCTAGCTACATACGCGGCTGTCGGATGAGGATGTAGAGTATGTGATCGGGAACTTTGTGGAGATTTTGAAGGGGATAACATATCGAATCATTCGGAGATAATAATGGCGATACTATCGTTTTATTCTTCACAGTATTTGTTTTTTATATCTAAGGCGTTGCTATTTCAATGGTTGAGGAATTTGGAACTTACGAGAGCTCGTACTTCATTATGACTGTCCCTACCGAGTCTGACCTCGATATTCGTAACATGACTGATGAGGCATTTGCGGTTTTTTTTCATGAGTATATTCATTTTCTTCAAGATGTTACATCTTTTTATGGCTATATGGGTATTTATGCCCATGGCGAGTATATCCGAAGGGCAGTTAATGATATCTACAAAATGCCCAACCTGTTTCATGTTCCCATTTCGATCAATGATTCTGGAGATAATGTCGCCTTAAATAAAGATATTGTTGAATTATCTCTAGGAGATAAAGAAGACCTGAGTTTTGTCCAAATAAAGGATTATTTTATTGACTATTTCTACCTAACAGATTCTTTCTCAATTCCAGAACTGCATATAAAAGCAATCACGAATAAAGGACCCGAAGAATTAATACTAGGCGCATATGCAATTCGTGAGAACATGGCCTATCTCCTTGAGAAAAAATGTACAACTAAGTACAGACGCTCATATGACTTCCCCTATCAGATTGTTGAGATTCTCGCAGAAAAAATGTGCCCAGGAAAGCTTTCTGACGATGATTTGATAGCATTATGTGACGTTTCTTTACAGTGTTCAGTTCCAGGACATGGTCTCTTTTTGCAACTAAGTGCTATCGCCGATGGCAGATTTGTTGTGAACAAGACGGAGGATATTTATGCACCTTTCTATTCACAGTATGTCTCATTTCTAGGTCGGGAAATGGCTATGACGGATGCGTTTAGAGAAGCATCGAAACAAGCGAAAGATCATTTGTTGTCATATGTACAATTACATCAACTCTCAATAGATTACCAAACATGGGTTTATAATACCTTTGATGCAGGCGTGGTGATGAGGTTAAAACACCCTTATTTCTTTATTGACATGGCAAGAGGAGTTAAGAAGAATAAAGACAATACAGTCCTGACTTGGATAGTCAAAAAGATTGGTTCTCCTCAGATGGTCAATTCTCTTGGCAAGCGATTCCAACTATTAACAAATAAACCCGTTTGCAGATTTGAGTATTTAGAGGTTGTCAGGGATATTGAAAAGTTGTTCTATGAGGGAAAAAGAGAGTGTAGTTTAAGACCCTGGTGCAAAATGAGCCCAGATGGTGCCCCTGTTGATGATCGTTGTATCAAAACCCCCTGGAAAAGATGTCATGATAATCAGCTTTGTCCCTATGGGTTATTGTGGAGACATTGGAATCTTGTAGATAAGGAGGTCGTGTAATCAAAACCTCGTTAGTTTGTATTATCTGATATTACTTCATTATTCTAAATTCTCATTGATTAGATCTTAACACTTTCACTAAAGGTTTCTTGGGCCAAAACTACTGCGAACCATCAATAATCATATTATCCTAGTATTCAAGTAGGAGGTGATTTGCGTTTCAATCATCCGTTGCAAGATCGTTTTTAAGGTCCTTATCTATGCTTTATTAGATACATGTTAGTTACTTAGTTAGTTATATGAGGGGGGCTGCCATCAGTTCCATATGTATTAGAAGATGATGTGGAGTATGTGATCGGGAACTTTATGGAGATTTTGAAGGGATAGGGCCGGTTAAAACTAGGTTAGAATTGCAAAAGCCATTCTGGGAATAATGACCAGTGACCAGCACATACTGGATGAGCTTACGGCCCAGGCATTAAGACTAATCCGGGAACGGAATTCCTTCATGCACTGCGATACAAGAGATCATCATAACGTAACCATTATGGCTGTTTTCTCATACGAAGGTCATAGCAATAGTGAGCGACTTTGGCGTGAAATACTGGAGTCCAATCCCGATCATCGATCTCGAGCGGAGAAATTACTAGAGAATTGCGCTAAAGTTTCTGATAAAGGAGCGATGGTAATAGATCTCACCTTATGTTGTGAAGCATTAGGAGAGGCTGAAAAAGCAGATGCTCTTGACTTGGCTGCAGAATCCTATAAGTTGATTGGATCTTTGTGGGGGAAGCAATACCCGGCTCTGTCGTTATCCCTTTGGAGAAAAGCAGAGGAACTTTACGCAAAGACTAACAACTCAAACGAATTAGAACAACTAAAGCCAAATCTTGCGTTAAGCCTTTTTTTGACGGGAGAAAAATATGAAGTTGTACTCCCTGACATCGCAAATCAATTTAGGAAGGAGGCTGAAAAAAAGATACGGTCGATCGATGAGTCTGCGGCCATTATTGACGATTCAAATAAGGCATACATCAAATATGCTCAGGGTGTTGTTCTTCAAGACCCAGAACTGTTATCCGAATCGCGCTATTTCTATATTAATGAACAACTCTGGCAAGAAGCTATGATGGTGCTCGACGAAGAGATAAGATTAGCTATCAATGCCAACGAAAAGGAGCGAGTATTATATCTTTTGCAACTGGATAAGGATTGTAGTATAAAATGTGGAGATACTGATTTTGCTGAATTCGTAGAAGAGAGGATTTCCAATTATGATCATCTCGTCGTCGGTTCAAGATTCCTCCATCCAGGCGAGAGCCAAAGAACGGTGCTTGATATCTTGGACGTAATGAGCGCCGAAGAAGAGAGCTACCTTTTCAGCGACAACTATAACGAGTTCCACTCGTATGGTGTTCCATTCAAAGAGGGTCTTTTTATCCCTACAAGTGATGGACACTTATTCCCTACCTTTAGAGGGAGTTTCCGACTGTTTCGAGGTCAGACTCAATTCTATGAAAAGTGTCAACCCGCGTTTTGGCGAGACAATATGGATGATGAAAAGCGGATGATTGAACGCTTGAAACTAATAGAATTTGAGAAAATGGTGAAGAAGTTTCAGCAGTACGACATCTTTTCAAGTGGTTTAATTGTGAACGACCCTTTGGGATGGATGGTACACTATCCTCTCCATGTCGACTTACTGGCTCTTGCTCAGCATTATGGGATAAAAACTGAACTTTTGGACCTCACTTCCGACAAGTGGACGGCGGCTTTTTTTGCTTGTACAGATTACGACGAGGTACACGACTCTTATTCTCCCAGGGTATCCTATGATGACTCTGCTGGTGATACCGGTATCATCTATATTTACATAGGAGAGGGCAATGATTTCCAGTCAAAAAGCATTAGAGTTGTGGGAGCACAACCTTTTCTGCGTCCAGTAGAGCAGGCCTCCTTCATGAAAGAGATGAAAGATAGTACATCGAATTTTAATGACTTTTGCGCCAATAGCTTCTCCTTTCATCAGGAGCCAGGAATATCTGTTCTTGTTTGCCACTTCGCCAATCGAGCCAATCGATTATTCCCTGATGAGCCTATTCAAAAGAGAACTCACGAACTAGTTATGGACAAAAACCTACGGTTTCCAAAGGATACCATAGAGACTACCCATGAACGATTTTATCCGGAATTAGATGATGTTGCCTTTTACCACATTCTTCGAGATATTGGAGTGAAGGAGGTCGACTCTCCAATTATTACTCTCGGTTCAGACGATTTGACACTCACCCCGGAACACATCAAATCCTTTGAAAACATCTTTAGTAGAGTTAGGGTTTGCTGGCTACCTACAAATATCTCTAACAAGAATCAGACGTAACGTTCCTATATTTCGAGTCTATTTCCAGTTGACAGAATCCTCGACTTATGATAATTGATTCCGAAGCCCTTGACCACCTAAGCGCCCAAGCTCAGCAGAGTCCCCGCCTGCGGATGAACCTGGACATGCGGAATGGGCCGGAGGATATTCTTTCTGTTTGAGCGGATGGGGCGGGATTACTAAAAAAGAGTTAATCTTCATAAAAAACTTATATTTCTGCAGGCTATGAAGTTGAAACGCATACGCAGTTTCTTTTCTATGCTTACATTTGTCTGTGTAATTAAACATTTTGATTATGGGAACTGACGCTTAATTCCAGAAAGAGCTCCTTTACGACCTTCAAGGCTTTTGAGGTGGCCTTGACTGTTCGCTTGACACGCCTGGAGTCTAGGCTGATGTTAAAGCTCAACTTGGTTGAGAATTTGACCATATTTGATAACTAGATTTTGATAGAAAATGTTTCTCCATTGGATAGGAAAGAGAATACGCATCCGAGAAAAATAGTAGAGCATAACCCCTCCCGGGATTATGCTCTATGTAAGGGTGCTCTTTCTCAAGGAGCCGATCTAGTTATCGTACTGCAAAGATAGAGATTATTTGCCGTAAGAGCAAAACGATCGTCAAGATATTCAGCGCATTTGGGGAAGGTAGTTTTTTTGCCCCCACATCTTCCCCACCCAATCCGGCCTACAGGGCCCTCCACGGCACATTCGATGGGGAAGGCCGAAGCCCCAAAATCCCACCTTCCCCAAATAAAGGCCGCCCCGAGAAATAAAAAAGCACTCCCATGAAAAGATATTG